>Ga0268284_1000447_pt1 | contig 28320 bp, 24 predicted proteins | sample saktaG_14_FD_190137 | JGI IMG/M metagenome (GOLD analysis project Ga0268284, IMG submission 190137) | Saline water microbial communities from Sakinaw Lake, British Columbia, Canada - sak_2013_06_06_40m | ecosystem: Environmental > Aquatic > Non-marine Saline and Alkaline > Saline ...
AAGGTGCCGCTGAAAACAGTAATTACAGACATAATAACCTCCCTTTTTTTAATCTATTATCAGGCAAGACGGCATACCGTCTGAAGCGGACACATGTCTTCCCTGTTGTCTGTGTGTGTCTGGTCATAAACCGAGCATACGGCCTTTTCCATCGTTGAATATATGTGGTCTGTTCCGATTTTCTCAAGTAGGTGAGTGTTTTTAAAAACATTCATCACCGTTTCATTAACGCCGCTGAATGAAATATCAACCCCACCGCTTCTTGTTCTGTCGACAAGCAAGGATAAAGTCTCTTCACCCGACGCGTCAATATCATTGATTCCGTTGCATACTATCACAATATGCCTAAGGTTCTTTTTCGTCATGAGTCGTTCGGTGATTTTATCTTCAAGATAGCTGGCATTTGCAAAAAAGAGCGGGCCGTCAAAACGAACCATGTCGATGAACTCACACTGTTTAAGGCCGAAAGCGGCCGAATCACGGAGAGCTTCATCCTCATGGCGCGACAATGAAGCAATTTTAGGTCTCATGCTGTTGTAAAGAAACACTCCAAGGGACAAAACGACTCCTATCATGATTCCCTTATCAAGGTGAGGAGCAAACACAAGTGTAAATATGAAGGATAAAATCGAAATGGCTCCGTCATACCACTTAGCTTTCCAGGCATGCATGAAACCCGCCACATTTATCAGGCCGATCACAGCCATCATTATCACTGCCGCAAGAACGGACTGAGGCAAAAAGTAAAGAAGCGGCGTAAAGAACATAAGAGTTATTAAAACCGCCGTACTGGTAAAAACACTCGACAGACCTGTAAGCGCTCCCGCCTGAAGGTTGACGGCTGATCTTGAAAATGATCCTGAAACAGGATATCCGTTTGAAAAAGAGCCCAGAATGTTAGCGAGTCCCTGCCCTATCAATTCCTGATTCGGATCAAGCCGCTGCCCTGTTTTAGCCGCCATTGCCTTGGCTATTGAGATGGCTTCCATGAAACCGAGAAGAGAGATTATCGCAGCAAACGGGAAAATTTTCATAATAACTTTTAAATCGATTTTCGGCATCGAAAATTTGGGGAGTCCTTTAGGAATGGCGCCAACTACTTCGCCCCCTCCGATCATTGTTAGCTTGTCGGTATTAATTGGATTGTTGCCGACTTTTATCCGCCATATGCGGCCATCCGTTTCAAGACCTTCGGGAGCCTGCTTTACCAGATAGAATTTCATTTTGCCTTCCGGGTCCTTGACGCCTTCAAACAAGAGATCTCTTATCTTTTCCTTGTAAATGCGCGTCTCAAGCCTCAAAACTTCAATCTGGGTGGCAATTACATTAACATCCCGCTCCGCATCAAGCACTGCTATGCGATCTTTCTTTTGTTTCAAATCATCAAGAACGGCAACTGCCTGTGCTCTTTTTTCCGCAAGAGGGGCTGTCTCGCCAACTGCTGAATTAAATTTTGATATCAGCTCCTGCGCCTCAGGGGATTCTATGGTGGTAAGATCGGTTTTGGTATTAAAATCAAACCCTATTCCCCACGATATAAGAGTAGTGACGGCAACAGCAACAAGAACATTCGGGATTTTGGGCGCGCTGCGCTTCAGTCCGTACATGATCGCAAAGGCAAACGCTCCCATGAAGAATGTGGGCCAGTGGGTGTAATGCATGGCGGCTTTTACGACCTTGATGATTGTCTCATAATGGTGCGCCTCATTATCGACACTGACACCGAACATTTTTGAGAGTTGGGAAGTTGCAATTATGATTGCTGCGGCATTTGTGAAGCCGTTTACAACAGGATGGGAAAGAAAATTGACTACAAGACCGAGTCTTAAGACTCCGAGCGTAAACTGAAAGACTCCTACCATGAGAGCCATCAGGATTGCATATGCAATAAAGCCTTCGCTCCCTGCGGTAGCAAGCGGTTCAAGAGAGGCTGATGTCATCAGAGAAACAACAGCGACAGGACCTGTTGCAAGCTGGCGGCTTGAACCGAAAAGCGCTGCAACCATGGGAGGAATGAAAGAGGCATAAAGCCCGTAGTAAGGAGGCAGTCCTGCCAGTTGGGCATAAGCCATCGACTGGGGAATAAGAACAAGGGCCACGGTTAATCCTGAAACAGCATCAATCCTGAACGCTTCAAAACTGTATTTTTTAAACCAGGCAAGAAAAGGGAAAATTCGGGTCAGCATATTCAGCACCTATTTGATTTTGTTAATTTTTTCAGCATCTTTCCGTAAGATTCAATAGGTTCTCTCTAAAGCAAAATCGTGTTGTAAAGATTGTAACTGTTAAACCGGATAAGGCTATCGATAGCAGCAAATATGATACAGATTGTATCTCGCGCGGATAGAACTGAGTACATAGTCGGTTTTCAATACATATAATGCCGAATCAAGTCAAATAAAAACTCTCTTTCCCCGCAATAGGTTCTTCATTTTTCCTGTCCGGCCAACCGGCAATCAAGCACGGCAATCATTTTACCTTCACGAATTCTGTAAAAAAGCATGCCCGGGATACAAAACTCCTTTTTAAAAGTACAATATATTGTTTTGTGTTGACTCTTCGGCAAGATTTAAATAGATTTTGCCCGTTTATTGCGTATATCAACAGGAAACAGTGTGAGTATGGAAAAAATCAATGTCTTGCTTGTCGATGATGAAGAGGAGTTTGTAACGACTCTGTCTGAGCGGATCCAGATGCGGAATTTCATCTCATCGGTTGCTTTTACCGGGGAGCAGGCTTTGCAGATTGTTGAAGAACAGGTTCCGGATGTCATGATTCTTGACCTTAAAATGCCTGGGATTGACGGCATGGAGGTTATCAGGAGGATGAAAAAAACATGTCCAACAGTCAAGATTATTATCCTGACAGGCCACGGATCCGAAAAAGATAAAGAAGAGGCTTTATCTCTGGGCGCTTTCGGATATCTTCAGAAACCGGTCCAGATAGACGAACTTGAAAGGCAGATAATAAATGCACATAAAGCAGGAACAAAAAAACCTGACCATATAACCAAGGAGAGCAATAGATGAAAATAAAAATCTTGCTGGTTGACGATGAGAAAGTATTTATTCAAACACTGGCCGAGCGTCTTGAGGTTAGGGATTTCATCGTTCAAACCGCTTTTGACGGCGATGAAGCCATTGCAAAAATAAAAGCACAGGATTTCGACGTTGTAGTATTGGATGTGCTTATGCCTGGAAAAAACGGAATTGAAACCTTGAAAGAGATAAAGAGCCTGAAACCCCTTGTAAGTGTAATAATGCTTACCGGACATGCAACGGTTGAAACGGCCATCGACGGAATGAAGGCCGGAGCCTATGATTATCTTATTAAGCCGACCGATACGAAAGCTCTCGTTGGCAAAATAACAAAGGCTTACAACCTTAAAGCCGAGCATGATGAGCGGATCAACAAGGCGGAAATCGATAAAATTATTGAAAGCCGCGGCTGGTAACATCTTGCTTTATCAGTTAACCTGCCGATTTGAATAGTTTTTGGTATATTTAAGGAGAATTATATGAAATCAATATCCGTTAAGGAAATAATGGTTCCCTTAGCTGAATACGCTACCGTTTCGGAAGATGCAACTTTGTTTGAGGCTATTATAGCTCTTGAAGAGGCCCAGGCAAAACATGTGAAATCTCCGTATTCACATAAAGCCATCCTTGTCTTTAACAGGGAAAATAAAATTGTCGGGAAAATCGGTCAGGTCGATGTTTTACGCGCCCTTGAACCTAAATATGGAACAATTATTGATTCAAAATCTCTATCCCGTTTCGGTTACACGGACCATTTTTTGAAGGCACTTGTTCAGCAATACCAGCTGTGGGACAAGCCGCTTAATGATATATGCAAAAAAGCAGGCAAACTTAAAGTCAGCACTTTTATGGTCACCCCTACCGAGGGTGAATATATATCTGAAAACAGCAACCTTGATGAAGCGATACACCTGCTCGTTATGGGAAATCATCAGTCCCTTATTGTAAAAAAAGAAAATGAAATTACAGGAATATTAAGATTAACGGATCTGTTTCATAAAATTTCCAAAACTATCAAACTTTGCGGTTTATAAAAATTATATATTACATGCGATAAGGAGTTTATTTCATGCATAGCAATTCTGACGCCATTCCACTTGACTCAAAATTTGACTGGAAGCAGTATATCTTTCTTGTTATTGGTGTTGTGCTTTTCCTGATCGTTTATTATTCCCCGCCCTGGGCGGATGCCATCGACCCTTCCGGAAAACATTTTCCGCTTACTAAAGAAGCCAAAGGCGCTCTTGCTGTCTTTCTTCTTGCAGGAACATGGTGGGTTTTCGAAGTTCTTCCAATAGGAGTAACCGGCCTTACAATCGGAGTGCTTCAGGCTCTCTTCTTCATACGTCCCGCAGCCGACGCTTTCAAAGATTTCATGGACCCTTCGGTTCTTTTTATATTCGCCTCTCTGGTAATAGGCATGGTATTTACCAAAACAGGGCTCACGAAGCGCCTTGCTTATAAAATGCTGATGATAGTCGGCGAAAAAACCGGGATGATTTATCTCGGATGCCTTGTCGTAACCGCATTGCTGACGCATGTAATGGCTCACACTGCCGTCGCGGCAACCATATATCCGCTCCTTCTGGCGATATATTCGCTTTACAGCGATGATAACAAACCGACCAAATTCGGGAAGGGTTTATTCATTGGCATGGCCTACGTGGCAGGCGCAGGAAGCATTATAACTCTCCTTGGCGCCGCTCGCGGCATAGTAGCTCTCGGGTTTTACAAGGAAATCACCGGAAAAGAAATCTCTTTTTTCGAACTTAGCTACTATCTTGCTCCGGTAGGATGGATGATGGTCTTTATATTATGGGGTTTTTTGATGGTTTTTTTCAAGCCCGAAAAAGCTGTAATACCTGGGTTGAAGGAAAAGGCCCGGCAGCTTAATTCCGAACTGGGCGCCCTCAAAAGAGAAGAAATAATCGGAGCTGTTTTAGTTTTTTGCGCAATCGCTTTCATGTCCCTGCAGTCTTTTGTTCCGGCGTTAAAACCTTTCAACAAAGCCGCAGTTATTCTTGTTTCGACGATTCTTTTTTTTATATCGGGCATCCTCGACATTAATGATCTTGAAGAGATTCCCTGGAATATAATACTTCTTTTCGCAGGCGCCATGAGCATAGGTTTCTGCCTCTGGCAAACGGGCGCCGCCGAGTGGCTGGCAATAAACTGGCTTGGTTTTTTCAAGAATTCCCACTGGTTCATCTTCGTGATGAGCATAGCGGTTTTTGTCCTGGTCATGACCAATTTTATAATGAATGTGGCGGCTATCGCCATATCTTTGCCCGTAGCCCTTGTGGTCGCTCCATATCTCAAGATAGCCCCGGAGGTAATCCTCTTTGTCTCCCTTGTCGTGGCAGGTATGCCGTTTCTTCTTCTTGTAGGAGCGGCGCCGAACGCGATTGCATATAACTCAAAGCAGTTTACAAGCGGTGAATTTTTTATTGCCGGCCTTCCTGCGAGCATCATCCTTCTGGTGGTGCTTGGATTTGCAATACTTGTGTTATGGCCGCTCATGGGAATGCCGATTCTTCTGGCGCATTAAATGGTATATGCCATACAAAATACATTTTTCTGAACCCAAACCGGAGTCTGATCGTGAATAACTTTATTGTTAAGGATCTGATGGTTCCGCTTTCGGAATATGCCACCGTTCAGGAAGGCTCGACATTGTTTGAAGCTGTTCTCGCCCTGGAAAAAGCTCAGGAAGAGTTTGATCATGAGCATACCCCATACCATCATCGCGCCGTTTTGATTCTAAACCAGAACAAAAAGGTTATCGGCAAACTGAGTCAGCTTGGTGTACTTCGCGCAATTCTGCCTAAAAATGAGCGTACTCAACAGATTGAAGATATCAGCCGCTTTGGATTTTCAACGAGGCTTATTAACAGCTTGAGGGAGAAGTCTCGACTGGAAGAAGGAATTTTGGATGATCTTTATAAAAAGGCCACCCGGATGAAGGTGGAGGATTACATGCAGACCCCTTCCGAAGGCGAATATGTTGATGAAATGACTTCTATAGATACGGCTATGTACCAAATTGTTATTGGGACACATTTGTCATTGATAGTAACCAGAGGAGACGAGATTGTAGGTCTTTTAAGGATGTCGGATGTATTTGCCGCGGTTTTCCATGCCATGAAAAGCGGTGAGCTAACTTAATAGATTAGGAGCGAATATGCAGGTGTTGGAAAAGCTTCTTGACCGGATTATACAGAGGGTCAATATCAACCTCAGAGAGCTCGGCTTCGATGTTACTCCATATGTACGTGAACTTATTCAGCGCAAGCAGATGTTTAAATTTTATGCGTTTTATGGCATCACACCGCACCATCCGCTCAATTTTCAATTTACACACTCAAATCTGGCAGGCAGCTATTTTTTAGGAAGATGCCGGGTAACAAACTCGCTGCTTTACAAAAGCGACATCCGGGGAGATGAACTTAAAAAAAAGGGGTCGGTGTTTCGGTTCCAGGAGTTTGAAATCCCGATAACCCGGGATGAACAGATTGACATCGAAGATAGTTTTCTGATCAAGACCCTTGTTCACAATTATTCCCATGACCCTGAAACTCTTGAAAAATTCTTCATCAAAGATACTATTTCCATGCACTATGCCAATATCCATGGATCACCCTCGGACGGATGCTTCCTGGGCCCTTTTTCAACCGTGGACCTGACCACAATGCGTGATTGCGTTATCGGCACCTTTTCTTATATCCAGGCAGGTGAGATCAGCCATATTAAAATCGATCCCGGTACCGTGTGGATCCGCAGTCCCGACAAGTTCAATTTTCTTTACCGGTATGAAAAAAACCAACTGAACCATTATATTGATTTTACTCCCGGCAATCGGCCAAAAGGACTGTTATTTGATTTCGTGGAAGATCATAAGAAAGACTTTGCGCGGATTTTTGCCCTGGTCAACATCGAAGCACCCCGGTCGGTTCCCGGGAGCGCCTCACTGGACCGGTATGCGGTTATCAAGCCCCACACCAAGATCAGCGAGAATGTGCTGGTTGCTCAGCGGGCCTATCTTCAAAATGCGTGGCTCGGCAAGGGCGCTAACGCTCAGGAAAACTGTTATATTATCAATTCCCGATTAGAAGGGTATGATATAACCGCCCACGGCGGAAAAATTATCGAAGCGGATTTGGGCAAAAAAGTGTTTGTAGGGTTTAACAGCTTTCTGCGGGGAAGACCTGATGCCAGACTGACCATTGGGAAGGATAGCATCGTAATGCCCCATACCATCATCGATATTAGTGATCCGCTCACTATTCCGCCCGGCCATATAATCTGGGGACTGGTAACAAACAAGAAAAATCTGGAAACCAACAGTATGCCTATAAGCGAATTTTCCAAAATAGAAACAAAATGTTCGATGGGTAATATGATCTTTGAAGGCAGTGGCGCGAGTTTTGTTTCAGCATTCCGGCACCGGATCGATCATATCCTGGAAGCCAACGGCGCGTTTTTCAACGGCGCTGAAAACAAAGGACATGCGCAAAAAAACCAGAGCATATCTTTCAACACGATTCAGCCATATCCAATGGGCGAACTTAAAGGATTGTATCCCTCAATTATCATACAGCCTTAACGGGCTTCCTGTCTCCAGATTGACGCAGAGATCGCATAAAAGGGCCATTTCCGGATGAAAACTATTTAAAATAAGTCAGCAGTGCGTGAAGATAGGTAAGCGGGTGTGGCGGACAACCGGGAATAAACAGGTCCACCGGTATAAGGCTGTCCAGGCCGGGCGAGACTTCAGGGCTGCCACTGAATGGACCTCCGGAGAGAGAGCAGCTGCCCGCAGCAATCACCACTTTCGGGGATGGCACGGCTTCATAGGTTTTGAGCAAGGCTGTCTTCATATTGCGGGATATCGGTCCGGTTACGAGAATACCATCGGCGTGCCGGGGAGAAGCCACGAAGTTGATACCGAATCGGGCCAGATCGAAAAAAGGCGTTGCCAGTACGTTCAGGTCCGCTTCACAGGCATTGCAGCCGGCGGCAGATACCTGTCGAAGCTGCAGAGAGTGTCCGAAAAGAGCTTTGAAGTTCTGTCTCGAATGCCGGGACAGGGAGGGCAAATCGCCACCGGTCAATAGGTGTTCTCTCATGGAAACGGCCAGCTCAAAATTCCCGGAAAACGAGACAAATCTCCCATCAGAAAGACGTTCACAGGTTCCGCAAAAAACACATCGGCCCATATCGATCATTTTATGCTGAGGATCAATGGCTTTCTGCGGGCATGCGTCAGCGCACTGCAAAATCACCTCGACCGGGGCATTCGAGTTGACCTTTGGCAGACCGCGATAGCGTGAATGCAGTTCTATTTTTTCTTTCGGGTAGCGGGTGGTTCTATAGCCCTGTTCAAATCTATTTTTAAGCGTATTCAGCATTGTGGTTTCTCTTCAATTTATTTGTCTGCCCTCCGGATTCTGATCCATGTAATCTGATATACAGTATCCTTAGAGATCGAACCCGCAATAGGAGAGGTTGAAGCTCTTGTTGTTTAGGGGAAAATCCGAAATTCCGGTATCCCGCAAAGCCATAGCCAGGCCGTTCCAGTTGTGAAAAGATGGATCCTTGATCTTGTAGCGGAGAATCTTGCCGGCAGCATCGGTCAAAATGCAGTGAGATAACTCCCCGCGCCACGCTTCATTGATGGTAACAACAAAAGATGACGGAGCCGGATTAAAAGAGCCGCCGACAACACATTCTGTTTTAACAGGATCTTTAAGCAAAGACTGAATAATTGAGATTGATTGCAATACCTCCTGCGCCCTCAATTTGGCCCGGGCGTAAACATCTCCGGTTAGCTCAACATTTTCAAGGATATCAAGAAGGGGATAATGCTCCGTAGGAAAAGACCGCCGGGTATCATATGATATTCCACAGGCACGCGCGGCCGGTCCCACCAGACCCAGCTTCTCTGCGTCCGGGCGGCTGATCTTACCGCAACTCTCAAAGCGTGATATAACGCTGATTGTGGAGAATAAAAGATCGATGACGTGTTCAACCTGTGGTTTCAGTTCTTTTATTCTTTCCGTAAGGGTTTTGCGGTCCCCATCCGTCATTGGGAAGCAAACTCCGCCCGGGCGCACAAGTCCTTTACCGAAACGGTTTCCGCACAACAACAGGGTCATGTTGAGAAAATCGCCCCGCATGCGGCCAAAATAATTGGCTGCGGGGAGAAAGGCCACATCGCCGCTTAGGGCACCGAGATCCCCCAAATGATTGGCGATTCGTTCCAGTTCCAGCGCAATCGTCCGGATGATACGCGCGCCTTTATCGGGCCGAACATAGGCTAATCCCTCAAATGCCTCGGCCATGCACAGGCTGTTGCCGATGGCCGTATCGCCTGCAATTCCTTCGGTTATAACCGGCAGTCGTTTGACATCGGCATTATGCATAAGCTCTTCCACGCCCCGGTGCTGGTATCCAAGCTGTATTTCCAGATGCAGTACACGCTCTCCGATGCAGTTGAACCTGAAATGCCCCGGTTCGATCACTCCTGCATGTACCGGCCCCACCGCAACCTCGTGGATTTCCGGACCCTCTACCGCGTAGTAGTTGTAATTTCCGGGTATATCCTGAGAGTAGTTATTACCAAAAACATCGGACAGGCCGCGGCTGTTGGCATGATACCGAACCATTTTCAGCCAGGGATGGCCTTCCGGTCTAATGCCGAACTGCTCGGCAATTTCCCGTTCAAACAGATGAAATGGCTCACATTGGGTAGAAAAAGCAGGGTAGGTTTCCGGCGCATCGCAGTCGGCTGCAAGCAGTTCGTCGGTTCGGAGAACGGCCATCAGCTTAACCGCGCTGCCGTCCGCGTAGGCAAAGTAGTGGACGACTTTGCCGCCTTGACGTACGATGGCAATGACTTCTTGAGCAAAGTCATCGAAGGCGAGGTGCGGAATGATATCCAGGGCTATTGCCTTACCGTTTGCAATTTGTTTAAAAACCGTTTTCATTAAAATACTCCACCGCCGGCGGTTATCGCCTGGGTTATGGCCCGGGAAAAAATGTCAGGAATCCAGAAACACAACAACAGTGATGTCAGCAGCAATACATACTGAGGCCATACCATGCTTGCGCTCTCTTCCATTCGGACTGTTGTGCGGTAACCCTCAAAAGAGATTTTGAGGGCGTGATTGGCAAAGCCTGCGAAAATGACGCACAGGCTCAGGATAAAGACGCCTGCTCCGACATAATGGCCGTTGCGGAAGGCTCCCATAATAATAAGCAGTTCTCCGATGAAAATACCGAAGGGCGGAAGTCCGGAAATACCGACAAAACCACAGAAAAAGGCTACAAAGGTTCGGGGCATTCGGCGGACAAGACTCCCCGTGTCTTCGATCAGCCGGCTGCCGAAGCCCAGCAGAATATTGCCGGAAGTTAAAAAGAGAGATGATTTTATAAGGCTGTGGTGAATCAGGCAAAGCATGGCCCCGTAAGCGCCCAATCCCCCGATACCGGTTCCGAAAGCTATAATGCCCATATTTTCAATGCTTGAATATGCCAGGAGCCTTTTATACTCAGTCTGTTTGAGAATAAACGTTGCGGCCGCCAGTATCGACATGAGACCGAAAACCATTAAAATCGTCCCGGAAAATGACTCCAGACCGGCAGCAACCATGATTTTATGGGTTTTAAATATTCCAAGATATGCACAGTTGAGCAACACTCCGGAGAGAAGAGCCGAGGCCGGGCTAGGCGCTTCGCCATGGGCGTCAGGTAGCCAGGTATGCATGGGGGCAAGGCCCATCTTGGTGCCATAGCCCACGAGGATGAAAACAAAGCCGGCTTTGAGCCACAGAGGGTCCAGTTGCCTGGCCGCCGCGGTGAGGGCCGAAAAGGATACCGGCACATCCACTCCGCCGATATCCATGGCGAGAGTAATCAGCACCGACCCGAGGAGGGCTAGAGCGATCCCTACCGAACAGACCAGAACATATTTCCAGGTGGCTTCAAGTGATGCGGCCGACCGGTGAGTAAAAATCAAAGGGGCACTGGCGAGGGTAGTTGCTTCGATAGCGATCCACATTACCATGATATGATCCGAGAGGGTCACCATGGTCATGGTTGATAAAAACAGGAGCATAGATCCGGTAAAAATGTTTTCAGACCTGATATCAGATTTTTTGAGATAAGCGGTGGTGTAAATTGAAATCAGAAAAAAGAGCAAAGATATGACGATAAGCGACAGAAGCCCTTCCGGGGTCACTGCAAAATAAGCCGGAAAAACGGGTTCCGGCCACCCGGTCCAAAGTATAAGGGATAAAATAAGATGAGCAGCGCCGGTAAGAACCAGCAGAACGCGTCCGTATCTCCTGGGAAGAAAAAATGCGACTATGCCGGTAAGAAATGGGATCAGAAAAACGATTTCAACCATGAAGCACCTACTCCTTGAGAGTTCTGAGCAGTGAAGTATCCACATCATCAAACTGCTGCTTTATATTCTGCAGAATGACTGCCATAATCATGACTCCGGCCAGCACGTCAAGCAGAATCCCAAATTCCACAATATGGCGGGTGCTGGTTGAAAATGTGGTTCCTACGAGATAAATACCGTTTTCCATCATGATGTAGCCAAGGACCATGGCAATGGCGTTTCTGTGGCCCATAAGCAGAAACATTCCGCCCGCCAGAAGAGCGATGGCAGTAGGCATCAGCAGGGGATGATTGTTGATGGCAGGCAAATTGAATTTACCGCTTATAAAGGCCACTGCGACAATCAAGCCCAGCCATGCCAGCATGGAGGCGTGGTGGCCGTAAATAGGCTCAACTTCCTGGCGAATGGCAACCTTTTTAATGGCAAGATAAATGCTGAGCGGAATAATAATGCCTCGAATGGATAGAGTCGCCAGGCTAAAGGCTATGCCGAAGGCGGAAAGATCATGACCCATGAACAGCGGGACGCTGGAGACCACGACGCCCTGGAAGCCTATTACTCTGATCAGTACCGGAAGGCGGCTGGAACCAAAGGAAAGCAAAATTGACAGCAGTACAAGTGAAAGGACAATATCAACCAGATGAATCATTTCAAAAACTCCAGGGTAATGACGGTTGCGAAAAAAGCCAGAACAAAAGAAGTCAGGATAAATTTGGGGACTTTATCCATTTTATACCGGGCCATGACCGATTCAGTAACACCCACCGCCGCATACACCAAAAGAAGAGCAGCAATGAACAGGCAGCCGGTTAAAACCGGATTGCCCGGATTAAACGGGGCAATGAGACGGCTGACGATAGCAGAATAGAAAAAAAGCTTGCAGGAGGCTCCCAGTTCGATGAATCCGAAATCGGGCCCGCTGTGATCCAGAACCATGACCTCGTGGATCATGGTCAGCTCCAGATGGGTTGCCGGGTCATCTACCGGCACACGGGAGTTTTCGGCAAGCAGGACAATAAAAAGGGCAATGATCACAAACAGCAAGGGAGACCCGGCTGTCTGCCAGAGGCCAAGAGGACCGCTGCCGGATAAATAGGCGGTCAGGCTCAAATCGCCGGTAAGCTTGAAAAATAGAATCAAAATCATGAAGAGCGTCGCTTCGCAGATAATGGAGAAGTAGGCTTCCCGGGCTGCCCCCATTCCCTCGAAAGGAGAAGCCGTATCCATGGCAGCGGCAATGGTGAAGAAACGTCCCAGCCCGAGGAGATATAAAATAAAAATAGCATCACCATGAAACGACAAAACAGGCCGGTAACCGGCAACGGGCAGAAACATGAGCGCCATTGCAGCGGTACATAATGAAACGACAGGGCTCAGCTTGAATATGAAGGTTGTGCTGGTGCTGTATACCGACCCTTTTTGAAAAAGCTTGATCATGGTATAATAATAAATCAGGAGCGGCGGCCCCTTTTTCCCACCGAAAAAGGCCTTGACCTTCAGAATGACCGCTGAGAAAAACGGCGCCAGAAGGATCGCAAGAAACCATAGAATAACGGATACAAACATATCTGTCTCATTCATAAAATTATCAATCTATTAGAAAGCTTTGAATATCTTCCATTCGAGTTTGGCATGGGTAATGGGCTTTGGCATTCCGTAAGAATGCGACTTAATACTCCGCCAACGGCAGCACATTCGCTCCCATGAAATCCGGGCAGCCCCAGCGGAAATACGCCCACGTAGCCGTGATTTCGTCTCTGCCTGTGTCTCTTTGTTGACAATCAGGGGGCGTTGATATGTTTCCTTAAAATTTCTTGCGGAATGCCAAAGCCCATTATCCATGCCAGACCATTTAATCAGAGTTCATGCAAAGCACTCGTTTATTTTTACCTCTATCCACGGACATCATATATGCAGCCCTATACGAAAAAGAGCAAAACAATGATAGCCAGCAGGATATAGCCGATATAAAGATGTATGTCACCGTGCTGAATCCAGCGAAGTTTGGCGAACAAAGCCAGAACAGGATTCACAATAACGGCATTCATATACAGCTCGGCCACATCATTGACCTTGCTGCGATAACTGGAGTAACCGGGAAAGCAGCCCTCTATCCTGGAGTGGTCTTCGTGCAGTGGAGCCACCGTACTGAAAAACGCGAGAATAGACGCGGCATAAGATGTCCCGGTGTACTGCATTTTGACGGTCGGTTGCGTAAATCCGCACCCCCAGGTACCGGATCGGGTTATGATTTTACCCCGGTAGAGCAGGAGTCGAACGGCTAGGGCAACCAGGATAAATACAAAGAATATTGCCGAAACCATGGTAATATTACCGGTAAGCCGAATAAACGGTTCAAGCAGCACAGGCTCAAACACTATTCCGATAGAAGATACGCCATGGATCGCCATAAAAACAAACACCCTGGGAAACACGCCTATGAGAAGACAGGCTCCGGCCAGCGCCAGCATGGGAATCAGCATGGTCAACTCTTTTTCATCGCCAGTTTCCACTGTGCTGCTGCGTGCCTCGCCCTGGAAAACCACCCCAAACACTTTGGTGAAACAGGCCAGGGCCAGTCCCCCGATAATAGCAAGGCTGACAATTGCCAAAAGGATAGATATGAAGGCCATTCTGTCCAGACCCGTTCCCTCAAAACCTCCGAGATAAATTAAAAATTCGCTGACAAAACCGTTGAAAGGCGGGAGTCCGGAAATGGCCAGAGATCCGATCAGAAACGTGGTGCCGGTTATTTTCATTTTTTTCAGAAGCCCTCCCAGCGCATCGATGGAAAGAGTCCCGGTCTTATGATGCACCATTCCAGCTCCCATGAACAACAAAGATTTAAATATCGCATGGTTGAGCACATGCAGCATTCCGCCGGCAAAACCAAAGAGGGCCATCATCGGTTTGCCTGATGATACCCCGATCATGCCGATGCCAAGGCCGATCAGAATGATGCCGATATTTTCAACGCTGTGGTAAGCCAACAGTCGCTTGAGATCGTGTTGGCCTAGGGCGTAAACCACGCCGAGAATTCCTGAAACCATGCCGGCGATGAGCACAATTTCACCAAACACCAGCGTGTGGAAGTTCAGCAGGGCATAAATGCGCAATATGCCGTAAATTCCGGTTTTGATCATGACGCCGGACATGACGGCTGAAATATGGCTAGGAGCTGCGGGGTGCGCATGAGGCAGCCAGACGTGGAAAGGAAATACACCGGCCTTGGAACCGAATCCGATAAAAGCGAAAACGAAGACCATTATTTTTGCTGTGTTTGTCAATGCGGCCGTCTCCCCGAAATTAAAACTGCCGGTATAGCAGTAGATAATCCCAAAGGCCGTCAAAATAAACATTGCCCCTACATGGGAAAAGACAAAATAGAGATAACCCGCTTTGCGGTTTTCTTCTGTCTGGTAGTTGTGTATCACCAGGAAAAAAGACGAGAGGGACATGATTTCCCAGGAGAACATGAAGGTAATGATATTGGCTGCGGTCACAACCAGCGCCATGGAAGCCACCAGCAGGCTGAAGAACAGATAATTGACTGCTGTTACCAGAGATTTTTCAGCTTGATGCATGTAATGGAAACTGTAAATCGCAGCCAGAAGTGAAATGCCAAAAATAAGTACCAGAAAAAAAGCTGACAGAGCATCTATCTGAAAGGTTATGGTAAAATGATGCAAATAATCAAATGAAGCTCTCGCTGATACCGGTAGGATCAGTTGTAAACCGGCGTAATACAGGCCCAGGAGGCATCCGGACGCAATCGATAAAGCCCCGACCGACTTCATCAGGGTGAAATGCCGGTTCAGCAGCAAGGTTAAAATGCCTCCTGTAAAGACGACGAGTAGAGCTATAAAAAAAAGATGCACGCGTTCCCCTCTTCATATTGCTTCACATCAGCCGGCTTCGGTCGGACAAAGATGAGAAAGGTTTCAGGCTCATATTCTCCCGTCTTTGCGCTTGCGCAGCCAAAACGAACAAGTTGATATCTGTCTGCCGATTAACACATCGCCCATATTGTAGAAATAATTTCAAGTCAACAGTCTTTTTTTCAACATCTTTCAGACCCTGCTCCCTTAAGCGGGTCTTCACCGCGAATCCGATTGAAGCGGATATTTTGACAAAGAATTTTTTTCTTTATCAGGCTTGTTGCCAATTTAAAAACATGATATCTGCGTGCCCGGTAACTTAATATCCTGATAACCATATCTTATGCGAATTATGCAAAAATCAGACAAAAAAATCTTTGGTGCGCTGTTTTTATCAATATTTACAGCAGTTACAGGCGTTGGCATTGTAGTTCCCCTGTTGCCTGTTTATGCGCATGATCTGGGCGCAAGCGGATTATACATAGGGCTTGTATTCGGAGCTTTTTCTCTATCTAGAACCTTTTTTTTACCGTATTTTGGCAGGCTGTCAGATACAAAGGGTCGAAAACCCCTTATTTCGGCCGGTTTGATTGCCTATGCTATTGTCTCTATAGCGTTTCTTTTCTCAACAAGCGTTGATACGCTTATTATAATACGCTTTATACAGGGCATTGCCTCGGCAATGATAATGCCTGTCAGCCAGGCTTATATAGGAGATATAACACCGAAAGGAAAGGAAGGCCTGATCATGGGCATGTTTAATATGTCCATGTTCTTTGGTTTAAGCATTGGCCCATTGATTGGCGGATTCATTAAAGATTATTTCAGCCTTGATACGGCTTTTATCTGCATGGCGCTTCTCTCTTTCACAGCATTTTTAACAAGCCGGATATTTCTTCCTCCTACATGCACTGAAAAAGCCGTTTCATCCCCAAAGACGCCGATAGCATGGAAACATCTGATTAATGACAGGGTTTTGATAGGCCTTTTTATGTTCCGGTTTGCCTATACGGCAGCAATCGGAATAATCTGGTCTTTTCTGCCAGTCTTATCAAGCATTGAATTTCACCTTTCGAGCTTTTCAACCGGGGTATTAGTAACCCTCGGAGTTTTTATAAGCGGCTTACTGCATACCCCAATGGGAATAGCGGCAGACAAATTCAACAAGCGGGTACTTGTTATTGCCGGAGGAATTGTAATATGTTTTTCCATGTTTGTTTTCGCAAGATCCAGCAGTTTTTTTCATCTTTTATTTGCCAGTATCCTTTTTGGTGTTGGAGGGGGTTTTTCCATGCCGGCTCTTATGGCTCTTGCGGTATTGAAAGGAAAAGAGACTGACTCGATGGGGTCTGTAATGGCTCTTATCACAACCGCTCACAGCTCCGGAATGCTGACTGGTTCTCTGGCTGCCGGCCTGATCATGGACATGTTCCGGCTTCGTCAGGCTTTTTATCTAGGGTCCGGGATAATGGTATTCGGAATTATACTTTTTTTCCTTTGTACTCGTTACGGGAAACCTTTTGACAAAAAAGAGAGCGCTGCTTTGGTTTCAGGACATGCAGCAATACATGATCCATGACAAGGATGGACGATTCAGGATAAAAAGAATGGGGACTATCCGGGAGCCGGAAGTTCATCTGTCCCGAATTCTGGTCTGAATTCCGGCTCCTGAGCAATTACGGCTCCTGAGCAATTACGGCGTTGACATACTTTATTTCGGCATTATTTTAGATCATTATTTTCAAAAACTATGGGTTTTTGCAAAAACAACATATTTATGGTTCTTAATATTTAATCTGTTACGGAAACCAAATGGCAAACAAACGTGATTATTATGAAATTCTGGGCGTTGCCCGGAATGCGACACCTGAAGAATTAAAAACCGTATACCGAAAACTTGCATTAAAATACCATCCGGACAGAAATCCGGGAGACAAAGAGTCGGAGGAAAAATTCAAGGAAGCTGCAGAAGCATATGAAGTTCTTCATGATCCTCAAAAAAAGGCTATTTATGATCAGTACGGGCACCAGGGTCTTGAAGGTTCCGGTTTTTCAGGATTCGGTGGTTTTGAAGACATCTTCTCCAGCTTCAGCGATATTTTCGAAGATTTTTTTGGCTTCGGAAACGGCAGACGTTCACAAAGCAGATCTCAAAGAGGCGCGGATCTTCGATATGACCTGACGTTAAGCTTCATGGAAGCCGCCTTTGGCATCGAAAAAGAAATCAACCTTGAAAAAAAAGAGCCGTGTTCCGCATGCAACGGAACACGCAGCGAACCCGGATCCCATCCTGAAGCCTGCCGCCATTGCCATGGCTCCGGACAGCTCTCACGAAATCAGGGCTTCTTCACAGTAAGAACAACATGCCATTACTGCAGGGGGGCCGGGCAGACAATATCTCATCCGTGTAAGAATTGCCGGGGCGCCGGACAGGTTATTATTAATAAAAAAGTCTCCGTAAAGATCCCGGCAGGAGTCGATTCCGGATCGCGGTTACGCCTCACCGGAGAGGGAGAATCAGGAGCCAACGGGGCCTCCAGTGGAGATCTGTATGTATTTATACAGGTTGAACCGCATGAAGTTTTTGAACGACACGAAAATGATGTTTACTGCAGAATTCCGATCTCATTCGTGCAGGCCGCGCTTGGTGATAAAATTACGGTTTCGACTCTAAACGACAGAAAATCCGTCGAAATTCCTAAAGGAACACAACCCGGAGATTTGATACGTTTACAGAGTGAAGGTATTCCCCACTTAAGGCATAACAGGCGGGGAGATCTGATTATTCAGATAGCTATAAAGACGCCCACAAACCTGACAAAAAAACAGGAATCCCTTTTGCAGGAATTTACCAAATTGGAAAAAAACAAATTGTCCAATAAATTAAAAAACATCCTTAAGAGTGGTTCAGGAAGTTCTGCCAACTAGAAAAGGGCATATCATCATGTTTGAACTAAAAGTAATAAATCATTTTTCTGCAGCACATCAGCTTAAACTGGTAGCAGCAAAATGTGAAAACCTTCATGGTCATAACTGGAAAATAGAAGCTTGCATAACCGGCAAAACCTTAAATGATGCGGGAGTTGTGATAGACTTTGGAATGATCAAGAAACATGTTTCTGAAATAATGGCGGCGCTTGATCACAAGTTTCTTAATGAACTTGACTGGTTTAAGGGCTCCAATCCATCATCTGAAGTGATAGCGATGCGAATCGCAAAAGAGCTCAGGGCCAGAATAGAAGACTCTTCAATAAGGGTGTCAAGCGTTACTGCATGGGAATCCGATGATGCGTGTGCAAAATATATTTGTCCATTGTAACGCCGCAGGCAAAAACTTTTTACGAACACATCAAGATTGGCTGGTGTTTCTGTTCAACTGACTCCAGCGATCCAGCAGATCATCCCTTGTAACTATGGAAGTTACGTCTTCTACATGTTCTCTTATGCTTTCAACGCCCCCTTCCTGGCGGTCAACAAGTATAACCGCCTTAATTACATCCATGCCTTCTGAACGCGCCCGTTCTATGGCTTTTATTGTTGAGCCGCCTGTTGTTGCAACATCATCTATTATGACAACTCTGCTCCCCTGAGTTAAATCTCCTTCTATCCATCGGATTATGCCGTGATCTTTCATGGTTTTCCTGATTGAAAAGGCCTTTACCGGTTTTCCTTTCAATCCGGAGGCAAAAGCAGTTGCAACAGCAATAGGGTCTGCCCCGAAAGTAAGCCCTCCGACTCCTTCTGCGTCAAAATCTTTGATTGTATCAAAAACCAGATGGCCGGCAAGAAACATGCCCCGGGGGCTGAGTGTCACCGGTTTGCAATTAATGTAGTAATTACTCATCCTGCCAGATACAAGCTTAAATACTGGTTCCTCGCTGTATTTAAAGGATTTGCGGCAAAGCAGATCTATCAGTTCCTGTTTCATAATTGGTGTATAATCCTCAAATTAATCAGATATTTTATCATTATTTTTGAAGCTCTCCGCCGCAGGCTGAAAACTTCTTGTGATTTAGTTAAGTGATTTAAAAACCCCCAAAAAGCTCGTTAAATGAGCATTTTCCCTCTTTTTCCGAAACTGTCAACTATGATAATATCAATAAACAGTTGATTTTAACAGGCTCTTTAGATATAAAAAAGCCCCCACCGAAAATGGAAGAAGCTTTTTATGGGAATCGGCAGAGGCTTTGAGCAAGGAATACTCTTAAAGCATTCCTTTTAAGGCTCGGATTACAAATAGCAATTAATTTATATCAGGTCAATCAAAACTCTTAAAAGGAGTTAATTAAGATCGTGTCTATTAAAAACAAAGTAAAAAATATCATTGCAGCACATCTGGTTTTTCTTTTTGTTTCCGGAATTCTCTTTTTTTCTCCAGGAGCTGCGGATTCCGGTGAGCCGGCAGAGGTATTCACTCTTGAAAAAACGATTCAGACAGCTGTAAAAAACAATATTGAACTTATGAGAGCAAAAGAAGATATCAATGCTGCAGCTGCATCAAAAAACGCTTCGAGAGCGAATTTTTTACCCGTTTTCAACGCTTCTTATCAGTATAAGCATAATTATGAAGAGATAACCAGCCCTCTGTTTGGGATAACAACTCCCGAGGATGAGTACCTTTTTGCGGCATCAATTACCCAGCCTGTTTTTGCCGGATTTTCAATTATTAACCGGTATAAGCTCGCAGGCCTCGGACTCGACGCGGCAGGTTTAAATGAAAAATTAACCCGCCTTGATATCATATACAGAGCAAATAAGGCATATTTCTCGGTTTTAAAGGCAAAAAAAATAGAAGAGGTTGTACTGGAGACCGTGACACAGCTTTCAGCACATGAAAATGTGGCAAAAACTTTTTACGAAGTCGGTATGACCCCGTTAAATGATTTGCTTAAATCACAGGTTGAACTGGCCAATTCCCGGCAGGAGCTTACAATAGCAAAGAATAACCTGGAATATGCAAAATCCGATTTCAACACGCTTTTAAGAAGGCCCATAAACTCATCTGTGGATTTGGTTGATATTCTTAACTATGTGCCGCTTACAAATGAGCTTGATTATTATCTTGAGCTTGCTCAAAAAAACCGGCTTGAAATCAAACTTGCGGACCTGCAAATCGAAATGGCCGAAAAAGAGTTGGCTCTTGCGAAAAAAGATTACTTTCCGACAGTAACTCTTATCGGGACGCGTTATCAGCGCGGAACCGATTGGGATGTTACCGGAGGCGATGGAATAAGCGACCCCAACAGCTGGAATGTATCCGCAATTGCTTCATGGAATTTCTGGGAATGGGGAAAAACCTGTTTTGGGGCGAAAGAGAAAAAGAGCCGACTTCATCAGGCAACATTAAAAAAAGATGAAATTGAAGATAAAATATCGCTTGAAGTAAAACAGTTTTTTTTGAAAACCAAGGAATCTGAAAGTAATATTATAACCGTTCAAAAGGCAATTGATCAGGCAAAAGAAAATTTAAGAATAAGCCAGGAACGCTATAAAGAGCAGATAGCCACTTCAACGGATGTGCTTGATGCCCAGACACTTCTTTCAAGGACCATGACAAATTATTACAACGCGCTCTATGATTTTAAAATTTCAAAGGCATCTCTCTTCAGGGCAATGAGCATGGAACTTTCGGAATGAGCAACGGCAGCAGTGAAAATTCCTTAATTAGAATGTTTCATGTTTACAGGCGATACGAAAAATATTCCGCCCTCTTTGATATAAACTTTGATGTACTAAAAAACGAATTTGTCTTTATAAACGGTCCCAGCGGCGCCGGGAAAACAACCCTGTTAAAGTTGCTCTATCTCGGAGAAGCGGCCTCCGAAGGTCAAATCCTGATAGATGGAATTAATTTGTCAAGGTTGTCAAAAAATAAAATTCCGCTCATGAGAAGAAATTTTGGAATAATATTTCAAGATTTTAAATTAATACCCTCAAAAACCGTTTTTGAAAATGTTGCTCTTGTTCCGGAAGTTGCCGGTAAATCCGGGCGACTGGTGCAGAAAAAAGTGAGCAGTGTGTTAAGAGCCGTAGGAATGGAAGACAAACAGAATGCTTTCCCTCTAACCCTTTCCGGCGGTGAGCAGCAGCGCGTTGCAGTTGCAAGAGCAGTGGCAGGCGATCCAAAGATAATTCTTGCCGACGAACCGACCGGAAGCCTTGATGCAGAATCCGCGGGCATGATAATGGAGCTTTTAAAAGGATTTCATACACGTGGATCCACGGTAATTATCGCAACCCACGACACAGAACTCATAAAAAAAACCGGCGGGAGAACTGTTTATTTAAAACAGGGCCGCATGCAGCCGCCTTCAACTTTACAATAAAATGATTCCTCTTTATTTCAAACACGCATTTCGGGATATCTTAAAAAACAGGTTATTAAACGCCGTATCGGTTATTACAATTGCATTTTCAGTAATTATTACAAGCTCTTTCGTTCTTTTTTTTGTAAATACAACCGATATGTTAAACCTGTGGAAAAAAGGGATAAAAATAATGGTATATCTTTATCCTGAAGTTCCGGGAGACATTATTCCCGAGATACAAAAGAAAATTTCAGGAATGTACGGGGTTCAGGATGTCAAGTTTATTTCAAAAGGAGCGGCTCTCGAAATACTAAAAGAACAGATGAAGAGGCAATCCTCCCTGCTTGATAATCTGAATAAAAACCCGCTTCCGGATGCATTTGAAATTCGCATGATTCCATCATCACGGCCCTGGGAAAAAATAGAAAGCCTTGCAACACAGATAGATGCGATACCCCAGGTTGAAGAGATTGAGTACGGACAAAAATGGCTTACAAAATTTTCCTACATAATCAAGATGTTCAAACTAACCGGTTATGCTCTCGGAATTCTTTTTTTTATAGCTTCGGTTTTTATAGTCGCCAATACTATCCGTCTTGTTCTTTATACAAGACGAGATGAAATTGAAATTATGCGCCTTGTCGGAGCTTCCGATGGTTTTATTAAAGTTCCGTTTTATATTGAATGCGTAATCCAGGGTACTATAGGCGGTATAGTCGGGCTGACTATCCTTTATATTGTTTTTGTATCAGTTTTATTAAACGTAGAGCAGGGCGTAACATCTGGTTTCATAAATATAAGGTTCTTTTCATTCGGCAGTCTGTTTTTAATTCTGCTCTGCAGCATGTTTACAGGATGGCTTGGTTGTTTTCTTTCATTAAAGCAATTCTTAAAAACCGTATAATTCTGGCTGTCTGGTTTTTACTCCTTTTTGGAACCAGCGGATACGGCGGTTCTGATTCTACGGAAACAGGAACGGTGGTTTCCGGGAAACTCCATATGCGTAAAGGCCCCGACGGGAACCAACCCAGTGTCAAAATTCTTGCTAAAGGCGAAAAGATTGTTGTCATCAAGCATATTGACGGTTGGCTGAAAGTATCACATGAAGGCCTTGAGGGTTATATACGAAATAAAAGCAGGTATGTGCAAATTTCACAGCCTGTTACAAAACCCGAACCCGTAAAGAAAACGGTCTTAAAACAATCCCGGGATATTGACCGCCTGCAAAAAGAAGCAAAAATAATCAACAATAAAATCGAACAAAGCAAAGCTGCGATAGTAAACATCACAAAAAAAGAATTTCTGGTTATAAACAGCTTGAATGAACAGGATATTATAATCAACAACATAAGAAAAAATATATCTGTTTTAAGAAATGAACTGTCGGTTATAAACAGGCAGATTGAAAATATTAACAATGAGTCAAAGGCAGTTACAGATGAAATAGAAGCTTTGGAGCACTACGTATCAAAACGGCTTGTTGCGCTTTATAAACTGAACTGGCTCGGCAGAATGTATCTTCTTGCATCTGTGAATTCTCCGGATGAATTTTTTCAGCGTAAAAAGTATCTTGAACGGATTTTAGATTACGACAAAATAGCGATAGATAAACTCTTTGAGAACAGGAACCGCCTTGATCAATTGCATGGCAATCTGAATGCAAGGCAGGCAAAGCAACGGTCCGGCGAACAGAATCTTGAAAAGCAGGTTCAGAACATCACGGTTGAAAGACTAAAGCGAGCCAGGCTTCTTGAGGAGATCCGAAACAAAAAATCCCTTGAAATTGCTGCCATCAAATCGCTGGAAGAGGCTGCAAGGACTCTTGATAATGTCATAAAATCTCTAAACACGGAAACAGACAAAACGGATAATGCTTACAATGCTTCTCTCAAGGGGCTCGAATCATTAAAGGGGTTGCTTAAACAGCCTGTTAGAGGTAAGATAATATCACATTTCGGAGCTTATACCGATCCGAAATATAATGTCGTCAATTTCAGAAGCGGGATCGATATCGAAGCCGAAAGAGGTGAACCGATTAAATCGGTCGTAGCGGGAAAAATTATTTATTCCGGCTGGTTTAAAGGTTATGGTAACATGATTATCATAGATCATGGTGAAAGTTATTACACTGTGTACGCCCATCTCGAAGAAAATTTTAAATCAAAAGGCGATCTGGTGGAAGCAGAAGAAGTAATAGCCACAGCAGGCGATGCCGGTTCTTTATCCGGTCCCGGACTATATTTCGAAGTGCGGCATCATGGGAAACCCGTTGATCCGGTCGAATGGTTTAAGCCGTCGTAAAAAAATATCTGTGCCATTTAAATGGTGAGAACGGCATAAGGAGCCGTAACGAAATAATCCGGAAAGTTACAGTTATTTCATATCGGCTCCTAACCCCGATAAACGGAACTCTTTTCGGTACCCCCTTGAGGGGAAGAACGCAGGGAATAATCTCTTACTTACTAAGAAGGGATAGAAGGAGAGAAAATGAACCAAAAGAAAAACCGTCATATAAAACTTTGGATAACGGTGATAATTGCCGCGGCTTTTTTAACCGCAGGCGCCGGTTTTTACCGCGATCTCTCGGCAAGCGGTGAAGAAACCTATAAAGGCCTGAAAATATTCAGCGATGTAATTGAAATAATCGAAAACAATTACGTTGACCCGGTTGACACTAAAGATCTTATACAAAAAGCCATCCAGGGCATGGTTCATGGTCTGGATCCGCATTCATCGCTTCTCCCTCCCGAAGCCTTCGAAGATCTGCAAATAGATTCTGAAGGAGAATTTCCGGGTATAGGAATACACATAACATTCCAGAATAATTTTGTTACGGTTATTTCTCCTATTGAAGGAACACCGGCTTTTAAAGCCGGGATAAAAGCAAAAGACAAAATAATCAGGATAGACGGAGTTACTCCCAAGGACCTGAGAGATGCTGTAAATAAAATGAGAGGTCCGAAGGGGACTACAGTTGTTGTGACCATATCAAGGGAAGGCGAAACCGAACCGCTTGAATTTACTCTTGTGCGGGATATAATTCCTGTCGAAAGCATAAAATCCGTATCAATAAAACCCGGCTATGGATATATATGGATAACAAACTTTACAGGAAACACAACGGATGATTTTATTAAAGCTATAGAAAAACTTGAATCGGGTGCTGTTCCCCTTAAAGGCCTTATCCTTGACCTTCGCGACAACGGAGGAGGCCTTTTAAATCAGGCAGTCAAAATATCAGATATATTTATAGAAGACGGGAAAATCCTCTCAATAGAAGGACGGCACAAAAAAAATTCAAAAATTTATAATGCTCATCCGGATAAGGTAAAAAGAATATATCCCATGGTGGTTCTCATTAACAGCGGAAGTGCGAGTGCTTCAGAAATTGTTGCCGGAGCTCTCCAGGATCATAAAAGAGCGCTTATCCTTGGAACAACATCTTTCGGAAAAGGATCTGTTCAGAGTGTTGAAACATTACGGGACGGATATGCCCTCAAGCTCACAATTGCAAGGTATTATACGCCGAGCGGGAGATCCATACAGGCAAAGGGCATTGAGCCCGACATTGTATTGAGACATAAAGCATCAGGAGATGAAAGCAGTTACGATGATGATGACCTGCTTAAAGAAAAAGATTTAAAAAATCATCTTAATGCAAATCCTGATGAAATGAAAAAAGATAAAGAGGCCGGTTCAGGCACCAAAACAGACAAAGAGAAAAAGGACCCCGTAAAAAAAATAAAAGTGCGCGGCTCTGATTACAGACTCGGCCCCCTCACAAGCGAAGGGCTTCAGTCTGATAACCAGGTAATGCATGCGCTGGAAATACTTTTAAGTTATGAAATATTCAAAAACAAATTAACCCCTTAATATTATTTAGTTCGTTGCTTGGGCTTATGGTTAAGAAAAAAAAATTGAAGCAAAATAATCCTGGATCGAAAAAGGCAGGGGCTTATAAATCAAATATCAGAAAAGTTTTAGCGGGATTCTTCATCCTCCTGATATTGGTTGTCGGAGTCGGCTTTTTTTTAAATTATTATATATTAAAAAAGCAGCCTGAAAAGAAAGAGCCTGTATCAAAACAGCCTGTTTTTGAGGTCTACCCGAAAGGCGATAAACCTTCAGGCAAAATACCTTCAAAAGCAAAAAAACAGCCTGCCGGCTCTTTGCCGAAAGTAGCAATTATCATAGATGATCTGGGATACGACAACGATCTGGCAAAAAAATATCTGGAGCTTGATGCAGCCTTTACGTTTTCACTGCTTCCTTTCAGCCCTTTTCAAAAAAGCATAGCGCAAGCAGCCTACAAAAAAGGAATTGAAACGATGCTCCATCTTCCCATGGAGCCGGATGAATATCCTGATGTTTCTCCGGGTCCGGGCGCCCTACTTACTTCAATGTCACCCGATCAGCTCATAAGCCAGCTTAATAAAGACCTTGATGATATTCCTTTTATTAAGGGCGTAAATAATCACATGGGTTCAAAAATGACAGCCATAGATACCCAGATGTATCAGGTTTTTTCCGTTCTGAAAAAGAGAGGTCTTTATTTCGTCGACAGCCGGACAACGGCAAAGACTCTCTGCAAACCCTCGGCAAGGCTGTTAAAAGTCTCTTTTGCTGAAAGAGATATTTTTATAGATCACATACAGGATTCCGCACATATACGGGAACAGATAAATAAACTGATTAAGCATGCAGGAAAATACGGTGAAGCTGTTGCAATAATTCATCCGTATCCCGAAACATACCAGGTGATACGGGAAATGCTGCCTTACCTGAAAAAAAATGTAAATATTGTCTCTGCCTCCACGATAGTAAGCGAAATTAGCTGAACTTCTGAATTTGTCTTTGGCGTCGGAAAAAAGTTTTTCGGAATCGCCATATTTGATGTGTACGCAAAAAGTTCAAATATGCTCACTTAATGAGATTTTGAGGGATCTCCCCAAAATCTCATTAAGTCTTTCTCATAATGCTTATTACGAAATCGTTATATTATTTCTTTCTATTATTTCCCGTTTTCTGTATAAGCTTTTTTGCTTTTTGCGGATACGCAATTTTATTTAGGAGAATATATGTCTTCATGTCTGATGGAAGGTAATGAGGCAATTGCCTGGGGAGCGATGGCTTCAGGATGCCGCTTTTTCGCCGGATACCCGATTACCCCGGCTACAACCATCTTCAATACCCTGCTTAAAATCATGCCCCCTGCAGGCGGCATCTGTATGCAGGGAGAAGATGAAATAGCATCGATCGGCTACTGCCTCGGAGCCTCTATGGCAGGTCTCAAATCCATGACCGCAACTTCAGGACCCGGCATAAGTCTTTACAGCGAACAGATTTCATTTGCCATAGGAAGTGAAATTCCGCTCGTAATAGTTGATGTTCAAAGACTGGGGCCGTCAACCGGCTCGGCAACACGTGGAGCAGATGGAGATGTTCAGTTCTTGCGGTGGGGAAACAGCGGGGGATTGCCTGTGATCGTTTTAGCGCCTGTTGATGTCGCGGATTGTTTCGTTCTGACAATGCATGCCTTTAATCTTGCGGAAGAGTTCAGATGTCCCGTTTTTATAGCATCAAACAAAGAGATCGCGATGACAAAGGAGAGCTTTGACCCTGACGCAATAAAAAGGCCCGCAATAATCGACCGGATTGAACCGAAAGAAGAAAAATTCCTCCCGTTTGAAGTCAAAGAGGGTTGCATGGTGCCTCAGTTTCTTCCGATCGGCGGGAAAACCCTGGTCAGGCAGACCTCCTCCACCCACGGAGATGACGGATATATCACAACCGATTACAATGTTATTTCCCGGTTCCAGAACCGGCTTAAAAACAAACTTCAATCGGCAGCCGGTTCTTTTGCTTTTCATGAAAGCTTTATTGAAGAGAAATCGGATACTCTTATCATAACTTACGGCGTAACGGCACGCGCCGCGAAAGCGGTTTACGATGAACAAAAAAAACTGGGGAGGCCTGTTTCTCTTCTTATATTAAAAACACTCTGGCCGGTTCCGGAAAAGCTGATACTGGATAAAGCGGAAACTGCAAACCGTGTTTTTGTTTTCGAGATGAACCTGGGACAATATCATGGAGAAATCAGGCGGATATTGCCTGATAAAAAGGTTGAATTTTTCGGCCAGATGGACGGCAGGCTGATATCCCCGCGTCAGATAACGGAGGCTCTCAGCAATGGATAGTTTATTGAACACAGGCCGGCCGCCCGTTTTCTGTCCCGGGTGTTCTCATGAGCGGGTTGCAAAGGCTCTCGACAAAGCCCTTTCAAACATGGGACTTACAGGCGATAAGGTTGTTATTGTCAGCGACATAGGGTGTTCAGGCCTTTTTGATACTTTTTTTAATACCCATGCTTTTCACGGGCTCCACGGACGTGCATTAACATATGCTGCCGGCATTAAATTGGCCAAGCCTGATTTAAACGTGATAGTCACCATGGGAGACGGCGGCCTCGGAATCGGAGGCGCCCATTTGCTGGCGGCCTGCAGGCGTAATCTGAATCTTACCCTCCTTATATTAAACAATTTCAATTTCGGTATGACCGGCGGCCAGTTTTCAGTCACAACTCCGCAGGAAGCGCAGGTAGGCTCCGCTTTTTTAAACCGCCTTGAAAAGCCGCTTGATGTCTGCTCTGTAGCAGCTTCAGCAGGAGCACCTTATGTTTCCCGCTGCTC
>Ga0268284_1000448_pt1 | contig 28309 bp, 13 predicted proteins | sample saktaG_14_FD_190137 | JGI IMG/M metagenome (GOLD analysis project Ga0268284, IMG submission 190137) | Saline water microbial communities from Sakinaw Lake, British Columbia, Canada - sak_2013_06_06_40m | ecosystem: Environmental > Aquatic > Non-marine Saline and Alkaline > Saline ...
GGTGGTGAACCTGTGGCCGAACCGCTTGGCGGGTGATAACAATCTTCCCGACGGTCAGCGCCGGACGCGCACCGAAATGTTCATGGGCGGCCCCGACTTTCAATTCTCCTCCGGCCTGCTAGGACCGGTGACGATCCAGTTGGCCCAACCAAATGCAACAACTGAAACATCCCATTGAAAGAGGCAACATCATGAAAACAGAAAAGCACGACACCGGAACAAGCATCATACGGAGACTGAAAATCGGGCATTGGCACCCCGCTCTATTAACCGCTGCCGTGCTGTTGGCTGCCGCCCAGGTGGGTGTTGCCATCTCCATCGATACCCAAATCCCGGCGGCGGAGATCAAACCGAGCGCTTCCAGCACGTATCATGTCAACACCCTCACCGATGTGGCGGAAGCCGATTTGCCATTTCCGCAAGAACTGGAATGCGCGCCTCAACCCCGTTACTGCTACCGGGCCGACGGTCAGGCCGGCCGTGAAATTCAAGTCAACTTCAAGGGTGCCAAGCTTTATGCCGCGGCCGAACTGGAAGTCACTGCGGACGGACAAGTGGAAACTGTCAAGCTGCCCGCTGCCCCCAAAGGCACGTCATCCGCCAACGTGTGGCTCCCACCCGGCGTCAGCGTGACCAAAGACGCAAAAGGCTTCATCACCTTGAAGTCCGGCAGCAGGAGTCTGCGTCAACCGATCCAGATACCGGCCATGCGGCAGATGACGGTCTATGTGGTGCCGCATTCGCATACGGACATCGGTTATACGGAGATTCAGACGGCCATCGAGAACAAGCAGGTGAATAACCTGCTGGAAGGAATCGCGGCGGCGCGCAAGACGGCGGACTATCCGGAAGGGGCCAGGTTCAAATGGAGCGTCGAGGTTCTCTGGGCGGCCGATCTCTATCAGCGGCGGATGAATCATCAGCAGCGCGCGGATTTCGTGGACGCGGTCAAAAAGGGGCAGGTGGAGCTGTGCGGCATGTATCTGAATGAGCTGACCGGCCTGTGCCGTCCTGAGGAGTTGATCCGGCTGTTCCGTTATTCCACCAGGCTTTCGGAACAATTCGGGATAAAGATCGATTCCGCAATGATCAGCGATGTGCCCGGTTATACCTGGGGCACGGTTCCGGCAATGGCGCAGGCCGGCATCAGGTATTTCTCGGCCGCGCCGAATTACTTCGACCGGATCGGCACCATTCTCCGTGAGTGGGAGAACAAGCCGTTCTACTGGATCGGTCCCGATGGCAAGTCCAAGGTGCTGGTGTGGATACCGTTCTGGGGTTATGCGATGTCCCATCGCTATGGCGGAATGTCGGACACGCTGGTGAAGGATCTGATGGATGGGTTGGAGAAACGGCAATATCCCTACGATATCGCCTATGTGCGCTGGGCGGGTTATGGTGACAACGCGGTTCCCGACCCGTCGATCTGCGAGTTCATCAAGGAGTGGAATCGCAAGTATGCCTGGCCGAAGTTCGTCATCTCATCCACCAGCGAGGCCTTTGCGGCGCTGGAAAATCGCTATGGCAACGAACTGCCCGCCGTGCGCGGCGACTGGACGCCTTACTGGGAGGATGGTGCGGGCTCCTCGGCGCTGGAGACCGCCATGAACCGCGGCAGTTCCGATAGACTCGCGCAGGCCGAGGCGATCTATGCCATGACAAGCCCCGGGGCTTATCCGTCGGTGGCATTCGAGGATGCGTGGAACAGCGTGCTGCTCTACTCGGAACATACCTGGGGTGCCGATAGCAGCGTCAGTGATCCTGCAGGTGCGAAGGAAAAGGAACAGTGGGAGATCAAGCAGGGGTATGCCCTGGCGGCGGACAAGCAGTCGCGCGCATTGCTCGACCAGGCGATCAAGACAGGCTTCGCCGGGACAGGCGGGCCGTCATCCGGCATCGATGTGGTCAACTCGCTTTCCTATCCGCGGACGGAACTGGTTTTGCTATCCAAGGAGCAATCCACCGCAGGTGATCGTGTGGCAGACGAGAATGGCAAGCCTGTGATGTCGCAGCGCCTGACAACCGGCGAACTGGCGTTCGTTGCGCGCGACGTGCCGCCCTTTGCCGCGATACGCTACGCGGTCTCATCCGGCGCAGCCTATCAGGACGGACTGGAACCCGCATCTGCGAAGGGCGCCTTGCTGGAGAACGGACTGGTGAAAGTCCTGCTGGACGGGCAGACGGGCGGCATTGTCGAACTGCGCGCCAAGGATATCGATGCCAACATGGCCGACACCGCATCCGGGCAGGCCATCAATGACTATCTCTATCTGCCGGGTGACAATCCCGCCGATGTCAAACGCAACGGCCAGGTCAGGATCAGCGTCAAGGAGAAAGGGCCGCTGGTGGCATCGCTGGTGGTTGAATCCGATGCGCCTGGCTGCCACAAGCTCGTTAGGGAAATCAGGATGATCGCCGGTTTTGATCATGTGGAGTTGATCAACCATGTGGACAAGAAACGGCTTGAGGCCGCGAGTTATCACTCCAACGAAGGCAAGGAGAGCGTCAACTTCGCGTTTCCGTTCAATGTGCCGGGCGGCGGGATGCTGATAGATCTGCCGTTGGGCGCGATGCGCCCGGAGCAAGACCAGATGGCCAGCGCCTGCAAGAACTGGATCACGGTCGGCCGCTGGATCAATGTTGCCAACCAGGATTTCGGCATCACCTGGGTGACGCTCGATGCGCCATTGGTGGAGCTTGGCGGGATCACGGCAAACCTGTTGAATTCCCAGACCAATCCCGATGTCTGGCGCAAGACCATCGAGCCGACACAGAAGATCTATTCGTGGGCCATGAACAACCATTGGGGCACGAACTACCGGGCCTATCAGGAGGGGGTGACGGTTTTCCGCTTCATCCTGCGGCCATTCCGCAGCGCGACGCCCGATCAGGCCACGCGCTTTGCGACGGGGTTCAGTCAGCCACTGTTGGCGGTTGCCGCGGCCGGGAACAAGCCGCGCTCGACGCCGGCATTGAGGGTCGAACCGGCTGGAGTGATTGTGACGGGGTTCAAGCCAAGCGATGACGGCAAGGCCGTGATCGTGCGCCTGTTCGGGGCGTCCGGCAAGGATTGCGAGGCCACGCTGACGTGGACCGAGCCAGGACCCAGGGATATTTACCGAAGTGACACCAGCGAAAAACCCCTTGCCAAGGCGGGGGGATCCGTCCATGTTCCGGCGTGGGGCCTGGTCACGTTGCGGGTCGAGTAACAGGCGGGTCTAACATTACGCAAGGAGGCTCAATCCGATGACAATCAGACCACGGGACAATCGATCCATGGACACAGCCGGCGCATGCCAGGGAATATGAAAAAATTGGAAAGGACAAGGAAATGTCACGACGTGAACTGATAAGGAATATCATTGCGGGAAAGAATGATGGAAGCTGCGGGTTCTGGCTGGGGAATCCGCATGTTGACCTGTGGCCGATACTGCACCGGCATTTCGGAACCAGGACCGAGGAAGAACTGCGTGTCAAGCTGGGGGATGACTGCCGCTGGATCTGTCCGCAGTTCTACCCGGACATTTACCAGGATCCGGATGGCAGGCAGTTGTTTGATTCCGGCCTTGACCGGTCAAAGCACATGGATCCGCCACTGGCGGCATATGAAACCGTGGAGGAGGTTGCAGCCCACCCCTGGCCCAAACCGGAATACCTGCATTTTGAATCGTGCATCAAGGATCTGAGGAATGCCGGCGATGTTTACCGGATGAGCGGGTTCTGGACCTGCTTCTACCACAACATGGGCGATTTGTTCGGCATGGAGGAGTATTTCGTGAAGATGTACACGCATCCGGAAGTGGTCCAGGCCGCGACCGACAAGGTGTGTGAATTCTATCACGAGGCCAATGAAAAGTTCTTCATGGCGGCCGGCAAGGAAGTGGATGGATTCTTTTTTGGCAATGATTTCGGGACCCAGCAGAGCCTGATCTGCGGGCCGGATCAGTTTGACCAGTTCATCATGCCGTGGTTTGGCAAGTTCACGGAGCAGGGACACCGGCACGGGCATCAGGTGATCCTGCATTCGTGCGGCGCGATCCATGATGTCATTGAGCGTCTGATTGATTCCGGGGTTGACTGTCTGCATCCGTTGCAGGCGAAGGCGAAGAACATGGATGCCGCGACGCTGGCCGCAAAGTTCAAGGGCAGGATCGCTTTTCTCGGCGGGATTGATACCCAGGACCTGATGACGAACGCGACGCCTGAGGAGGTCCGCGCCGAGGTGCGACGTGTCAGAAAACTGCTGGAGCCTGATCTCATTGTGAGCCCGAGTCATGAGGCGTTGCTGGCGAATGTGCCACCGGCGAATGTCGAGGCCATGGCGAGGGCGGCCAGGGAGCGATTGCAGTGAAATATGGAACCACGGCCGGGCCGTGAACCCGTAATCCATGGCAACATCATGCAGGGCCCGACCGATACACTTATGATAGAGATCGAAGCTAGCACAATGAACCGGGCCATCCAAACGAAGATCCACCTGTCCATGAAGCGAAAAGCTGGCGTCATGGTGGCAATCGCGACAGCAGTAATCGGGCTGACACCCGGTGATGGCTCCACAAACGCGGCGGAGTTGCCACAGGCGGCGATCCCGGGCGACACTCGTGCTGCCGGGCGGGTGCCGGTGGTGATAGCCATCAGGCAGGACGCCACGCCATTGGAGGTGCTGGCGGCCAATGAAGTCAGACGTTATATCTATCTGCGCAGCGGGAAACTGCTGGAAGTGCGCCCTGAAGCGGGCGACAGTGACCGCATCATCGTGACCCGCAAGGATCGCAGGTTTGCCGGCGAACTTGGCCAGGATCTGGGGCCGCAGGAGTTCCGGTTGATGTGTGACACCATGGACGGTACCACCCGCGCGACGATTGTGGGCGGTGATGAAGTCGGCACCTTGTATGGCGCGTATCGCTTCGCCGAAATGTTAGGTATCAGATTCGGGCTGGATGAGGATATTGTGCCGGATGCGCCGCTGACGCACTGGCCCGAGTCGGACGAGACCGGCAAGCCCCGCTTCGCGCTGCGCGGCCTGCAGCCGTTTCATGACTTTTCGGTCGGGCCGGACTGGTGGAATCTAGCGGACTACCAGAACGTCCTGTCGCAGATGGCGAAACTGCGCATGAACTTCATCGGCTTTCACACCTATCCCAGCTGGAACCGCGACGCCGGGCCCGAGGCGAATGTCTGGATCGGTCTGCCCGAGGATGTGGACGCCCAGGGGAATGTCAGGATGGGCTATGAGGCCGGCGTGGTGACCACCCGGCGGGGCTGGGCGGTGACGCCCTATCCGACAAGTCAGTATGCTTCCGGTGCCGGGTTGTTGTTTGAATCCGACGATTACGGGCCGGATTTCATGCTGGATTGCCTCGCCTGGCCCAAGACCGGGGAGGCCGGCGCCGCCATGTTCAACCGCTATGGCGATATGCAACAGAAGGCGTTCGGGCATGCCCGGCGGCTTGGCATCAAGACCTGCGTGGGCACCGAGACTCCGCTCGGCGTGCCGAAATTGTTAGCTTCACGGTTGGAAGCGCAAGGAATGAAACCGGAGGACCCCGCCGTGATCGGCCGCCTGTATGAAGGGACCTTCCAGCGGCTCATGCGCAAAATGCAACCGGACTATTTTTGGTTCTGGGCGCCGGAGGTCTGGCTGGGAATGCAGCCGGGCTGCGCCGGTTGGGAGATGACGACCACGGCCAACGTTGCGCGCGACCTCGGGCTGGCCGCAGCTGCGGCCAAGTCGGTGCAGGCCCCCTTTGGCCTGGCTACCGCCGGCTGGCGGCTGGGCACACGTGAGGATCCGTTATGGATGGATCAGCATACCCCCACGAGTTGGGCGGTCTCTTCGATCAACACCGGCTTGGGCCGCGATCCGGTGGAAAAGGGCTATGGCACCTTGCGCGGACGCCCGAAATGGGCCATCGCATGGGCCGAGGACGACGAAACGGCCGGCGCGCATTGCTGCACCTGTTGGGATTTGCAGCTCTGGGTGAAGCGCATGTTCGCCAACTCTTCGGAGGCGTTTGGCTATGGCTGCGATGGCATGATGGCGATCCATTGGCGGACCGCAGCCGTCGCGCCGAATCTCACGGCGCTGGCGCAGGCCGGCTGGTATTTTGATAGAGCGCCCACCGCCCAGGCTCCTGCCGACAACAACGGGCCCGCAATCGATTCCTTCTGGGCCGATTGGGGACAGGGTCTGTTTGGCGACGAGGCCGGTGCCGAAGCCGGCCGGCTCATCCAAGCATTCGACGGCGGCCATCTGGCGATCAACGCGCTGGTCAACGGCGGTGCCAATACCACCGATGCAAGCATTGCCGCGTTCTTTGCCCCGCTGCAGGCGATGAAATCGCTGCGGCCACGGATTCAAGGCACCGGCAATCGCGAACGCTTCGACTATTGGCTCAACCTGCTCTGCGCCACCCACCTGCGGGTGCAAACCTGGGTTCTGGCGGATCGCCTGCGCGTGACCATCGAACAAGCCAAGCAACTCACCGGCTCTAACATGCAGCGGGATTTCTGCAGGCGGGAGATTCTGCCACTCCGCCTGGCCGTCGCGCGTCATTACGAGGACCTGATCGCGGCCTTGGTGCGTTGTGCGAAGTCGCCCGGGGAAATCGGCACGATCACCAGCATCGAAAGTGGTTGTCGCGGGCGGATTGTTTCCGCGCATGACGCCGCCATCGAAAAACTTCTTGGGCAACCCGTGCCGGCCGAAGCTGCGCCTGGTACGGCCTACCGCGGCGAACCACGGATTTTCGTCTCGTCTAACGGCACCCAAATGACCGCCGCGGATCCGTTGGAATTCCGGGCCTTCGTGCTTGCAGGCGAAACCTGTGAGCGGGTCACGCTCTATTGGCGGTCCCTGGGTGAAGGCGCGTTCAAGCCAGTGGCCGCCACCCATCGCTCCCGGCAGGCCTACCGAGTCACCCTGCCGGCCCAATCCCCGGGCACGCTGGAATATTACCTGGAAGCGGTGTTAGATGGAGGGCGCAAGGTGCGCTGGCCGGCCACCGCTCCTTCCCTCAATCAAACCGTGGTGGTATGGTGATTTGAGTCAGAGCCTCAGCGCCACCATCAACCCGGGTCAGCAAAGCCGCTCAAGGAGGTTTCATCTTTAATCTTCTCACAGTTCTGTTAGCCTGGCTGCTTGGCGGTTCCGGGTTGCAGGCGGAGCCCTTGTGGCAGATCGGCAAAGCGGATCACAACGCCGACGAATTCACATTGACGCAGAATGGCTACACACAGTTCCTGCAACACTTCGGGAGTTTCGCCATATTCAACCAATGACCAATGACTAATGACCCATCCCTTGAAACTATTCCCACAAAACACAAATAGATGAAACATCCCGAAAATCACCCCGGTAATATGCCCCACATGTCAACTTCACCAAATGCCGCTTCCTCGCGCAGGCAATTCCTCATGGGCGGCGCCCTGCCCGGCGCCATGCTTGCACTGTTATGCGGTGGAATTCATTCGTCATTCGGCCAAGCCCCGGCCACAGACCAAGAGGCCAAGCTCATCGCCGTGCTGAAATCCACCGCGGAAATCAATGTCAAGTCCGATGCCTGCCAGGAACTCGCGCGCATCGGCACGGGCGATGCCGTGCCGGCGCTCGCCGCGCTGCTCGCCGATGAGAAACTCGCGCACATGGCGCGCTACGGCATGGAAACGGTGCCAAGCCCGGCCGTGGATGAGGCGCTGCGCGCTGCGCTCGGCAAACTCAAGGGACGCCTGTTAGTCGGGGTGATCGGCAGCATCGGGGTGCGCCACGATGAGAAGGCGGTGGCCTCCCTAACAGAGATACTGAAGGATCCGGATGCCGAAGTCGCACAGGCTGCCGCGCGCGCCTTGGGAATGATCGGCACGGCGGATGCCGCCAAACCCTTGTTGGCTTTGCTGCCAGAGGCTCCCGCGACGAACCAACTCGCGGTTTGTGAAGGCCTCTTCCGTTGTGCCGAAGCGCTTGCAGCCAACGGCCAACCCGACAAGGCCATCGTGATCTACGACACGCTGCGCAACCTGAAGCAGGCACCTCACCAGGTGCTCGCGGGCGCTTGGCGCGGCGCGATCCTTACCCGCCAGAAGGACGGTCTGCCATTGATGTTAGAAGCGGTGCGCGGCACCGACCCCGGGTTGGTGACCGCGGCCGAGCGCATCGCCATTGAGATGAAAGTTGCCGGGGTGTCGATGGCGCTGGCCGACGAACTCACAAAAGTCCCTGCGGAGCGGCAGATAATGATATGCAATGTGCTGGGCAAGCGTGGCGATGTCGCGGCGCTGCCGGGCCTGCTGGGTTTGGCCAAGGCGGGCGACAAGGCGGCACGCGTCGCCGCGATCCGGGCCGCCACTGAGATTGGCAATGCGGCGGCGGCCGCGCCCATGATCGTGTTGCTCAATGATCCGGAGGCCGAGGTCGCGCAGGCGGCTAGCGCCGGTCTGGCCGGTTTGCCGGGCGCCGAGGTGGACGCAACCGTAATCAAAATGTTGGATTCGCCCGACGCCGCGCTGAAGTTGAAAATGCTCGAAATGGTGAGCCAGCGGCGGATCGTCGCGGCGCTGCCGCTGCTCCTGAAGATCCGGGAGGGCAAGGATGAAGCCATGCGCTCGGCAGCCATCAGGTGTTACGCGGAGCTTGCCAGCGAGGCGGAACTCACATCACTGTTAGATAAATTGGTGGCGAATACCAACGCGGGGGAAATCGGCGCGCTTGAGAAAGCCATCGCCGGAATCTGTGCCGCGTCGGATAACCCCAAGGACTGCGCACAGAAACTGGTTGCGGCCCTGCCCAAGGCCGGTCCCGAGGCGAAGCCTGCCTTGCTCAGAACCTTGTGTGTGGCGGGCGGCGCCGATGCCCTCAAGGCGGTACGCGGCGCGGTGGACGACTCCAACAAGGACGTCCACACAGCGGCCATCAGGGTGCTCTGCGAATGGAAGAGCGGCGATACCGCGCCAGTTCTGCTGGATCTGGCGAAAAACTCCAGCGTGCAGGTTGACAAGATCCTGAGTCTGCGCGGTTATCTGGGAATGGCGACCAGACAGGACATCCCGGCACCGGAACGGCTGGCCATCTGCCGCGAATCCGCGCCGATGATCCAGCGTGATGACGAGAAGCTGTTGCTGCTGGCCGCGCTCGCCAACCTGGCGGATGCCGGATCCCTCAACTTGATCGTTCCGTATCTTGACGCTCCCGCGGTGAAACGCGAGGCCGTGGCCACCGTCATCGCCGTGGCCGAAAGACGGCCGAAAGATCAGAGCGTCGATATCACCAGGGCGGCACTGAAAAAAGCCGCGGAAGTCGCCATTGACAAGCCCGAGCTTACCAAGCGCGCGCAAGACCTGTTGCAACAGATGGAAAATGAAAAGTGAGATCTTGTTGTCAGGATTTCGCCCCGGTGCCACCGGCATGACGGAGCAGGATCTAACACTCCATGAAAAACATATCAACTAACGCAAATATGACCGAATCCAACAAATCATTGTCAGGGACGCCGCTGAACCGGCGTCAGTTTCTCACGCGCAGCCTTGCCACCGGCAGTGCCTTTGCAATTCCCACTTTCATTCCGGCCTCGGCGTTGGGGCGCGGCGGCGCGGTGGCGCCCAGCGAGCGGATCGTGATGGGGGCCATCGGCTTGGGTGGCCGCGGGTCCGGCGATCTGGGCTGGATGCTGGGTGAGTCCGATGTCCAGTTTGTGGCCGTCTGTGACGTGCGCAAAGCCAACCGCGAAGCTGCCAGGAATGCCGTGGACGGCAAGAATGGCAACAAGGATTGCGCGGCTTACAGCGATATGCGCCAGCTTCTGACCGAGCGGACCGATGTGGATGCCGTCCTGATAGCCACCGGCGACCGCTGGCACGCCCCGGCGTCGATTCTCGCCATGCGGGCGGGCAAGGATGTTTATTGTGAGAAACCGGCCTGCCTCACGATGGCACAGGGACAGATGGTTGTGGAGACCGCCCGGCGCTATGGCCGGGTCTATCAAACCGGGGCTCAGCGCCTCAGCGAGCCCAATCATGTGTTTGCCATCGAAATGGCACGCACCGGTCGCTTGGGCAAGATTCATACCGCTTACGCCGACATTCGCTGGCGCGACGGGATGCTTCGCAACTGGCTGCCTGCGGAACCAGAACCGCCCAAGGATGAACTGGACTGGGATGCTTGGCTCGGCCCCTGCCCCTGGCGGCCATACAACAGCGCTTATGTGAATGGCGGAGGGTGGTATCACTATTATGATTTGGCTACCGACGTCGCGATGTGGGGCGCCCACACGGTTGCCCAGGTCCTGGCCGGACTCGATATGACGGACGTGTCCCACATCGAACTCGAATACGAGGGGCCCGATGTGTCGATGATCACGCGCTTGTCCAACGGGGTGAAATTGGTTCTGTTCCGCAGCGGTGGCTCGGTTTCGGACCAGTGCGACTTGTGGCATGGCTCTTGTGGTGAGCGCTTCGACGGTCCCGATGGATGGGTGGCGGCCGCCGACGGATACGCAGGACCCGATGTCTCATCGCCGACACTGTTGCGAGAGTTCAAAAAAGTGCTGTCGGACTATACGGGCCGGACCCAACGGCAGTTGAATCACGTGCGGGATTTCTTGGATTGCACCCGCTCGCGCCGACCCACGGTGGCGAATCCTGACGTCATGTATCGGTCCATGAACATCTGCCTGGCTGCCGATATCTGCGAGCAATTAAAGCGAAGCCTGAAGTTCAATCTGCACAAGGCTGAGTTTGTCGACGATGACGAGGCCAACCGCCTGCGCTCCCGCGCAATGCGCGCCCCGTGGCAGGTGTGATGCTAATGTTTGTAACGATTCAATGAATATGAAATGACCCACCCATCCCCGTCCGCAGCCAATATCCGCAGCATGCTCATGCTTTGTTTGTTGCCATTTGCCCTGAGCTCGCTTGTCACCGCCGCCGATGACCCGGAGCCACGGGTGGTCGATCCCGGCAAGCCGGGCGGTGCGCCCTCGGATGCCATCGTGCTCTTTGATGGCAAGGACCTGTCGAAGTTCCGCGGTAAGAACAGCGACGCACCTAACTGGAAACTGGAAAATGGTGTGATGGAAACCATCCCGGGTGGCGATGCGAACGGCATGTTCTCCAGGGAGGAATTCGGCGACTGTCAGGTGCATGTCGAATGGGCGTCGCCCGCCGTCCCGGAAGGCGATGACCAGGGCCGCGGCAACAGCGGCGTCTTTCTGATGGGACGCTATGAGATCCAGGTGCTCGACAACTACAACAACAAGACCTATCCAAACGGCCAATGCGGCGCGTTCTACGGGCACAATCCGCCGCTGGTCAACGCCTGCCGCAAGCCCGGCGAGTGGCAGACCTATGACATCGTCTTCCACGCTCCCAAGAAACTCGCCGATGGCGCGGTGCAGCCGGGATCCTACACGGTCTTGCATAACGGGGTGCTGATCCAGGACCACATTCCCGTCGGCGAGGCCAGCACTGCCTCCGCCCCGCTCAACGGACTCGTCGAGAAAGGCCCGCTCTATCTGCAAGAGCACGGCTGCAAGGTGCGCTATCGCAGCGTCTGGGTGCGCAAACTCAATCCCTAGGCCAATGAAGCATCGATTGTTTGGGAGGTTAGACACAAGCAGCGCAAGGATAGGCCGTTGCTTTGGGGAGCGCCGGCATCCTGTCGGCTGCGTTTGGCATCCTGCCAAACGCATCTTCCGAACAGGATCCGCCATGGTCCCGCCCAAGGTGGTGGCATCCCGAATATGCGATGAAAGAGCTTCGCCGCATGTGCTGATAGATCGAAAATTAAAAGAGTGTTCGGCAGGATGCCGAATACAGCCGGCGGGACGCCGGCGCTCCCCAATTCATCTGCATCACCTGGCAACTTCCGCGCTGGCCATGATTGGCATGTTGCTGCCGCTGGCCGGGCTGCGTGCCGCCGAGTGGCATGTCGCCGTCACCGGCAAGGATAGCCAGCGTGGCACAAAGGATGAGCCGTTGCAAACGATCCAGCGCGCTGCCGATCTCGCCCAACCGGGCGATGTGGTCACCGTGCATGCGGGCGTTTACCGCGAGCGCATCAACCCGCCCCGCGGCGGCGAGTCCGACGCGAAACGCATCATCTATCAGGCGTCACCCGGCGAGAAGGTCGAGATCAAAGGGTCGGAAGTCGTCAAGAACTGGGTGAAGGACCAAAACGACACTTGGAAAGTCACTCTGCCTAACACGTTTTTCGGCAAGTTCAATCCCTACAGCGACCTCATCCACGGCGATTGGTATAACAAATCACTGACGAACCATACGGGCGCCGTTTACCTCAGCGGCAAATGGCTGAGAGAAACGAACAGGCTGGAGGATGTGCTGAAACCCGCCGACGACAACATGCTTTGGTTGGCGCAAGTGGACGCTACGAACACCACGATCTGGGCGCAGTTCAGGGACGTCAACCCCAACGAAAAAGCGGTGGAGATCAACGTGCGTCAGTCGGTTTTCTATCCGGACAAGCCCGGCAGGAACTTCATCACCGTGCGCGGGTTCGGCCTGATGCATGCCGCCACCCCTTGGGCGCCGCCCACCGCCGAACAGATCGGGTTGATCGGCACCCACTGGAGCAAGGGCTGGATCATTGAAAACAATCACATCCATCACTCAACCTGTGTCGGGGTGACGCTCGGCAAATACGGCGACGAGTGGGATAACAAAGGTGAATCCAACGAAGGCTATTTCCGGACGATCAAGCTTGCGAGGGAAAACGGCTGGACCAAGGACGATATCGGTCACCACATTGTTCGGAACAATACCATCTCTGACTGCGGCCAATCAGGCATTGTCGGTAGTCTCGGGGCCGTGTTCAGTGAGGTGTCAGGCAACACGATTCACGATATTGGCAATCGCGGCGTGCTCGACGGCGCTGAAATGGCCGGAATCAAATTCCATGCCGCCATCGATGTCACCATCAGAGGGAATCGTATCCACCATACTTGCCGTGCGATCTGGATGGACTGGATGGCGCAGGGCTTGCGGATTACCAGGAATCTTTTACACGACAATGGGCAGGACCTGTTTTTCGAGGTCAATCACGGGCCGATCCTGGTGGATAACAATATCTGCCTTTCCAGAGCACAAAGGTTTCTCAGCAATTCCCAAGGGGTTGCCTTCGTTCATAACCTGATGGTCCAAGGGATGAGCGTATCTGACCAGGCCGACAATCAGACGCCGCTCCACAAGCCGCACTCCACGGAATTCGCAAAATCAGCCGGCCACCCGTCCGGCGATCATCGTTATTACAACAACCTGATTGAGAATGGTGATTTGACCGAGTATGACACGACCCGATTGCCCGTATGGATGAGCGGCAATGTTTTTCTCAAAGGCGCCAAGCCCTCCAAACAGGAGGCCGAACCATTCCTCAAGCCGGACTTCGATCCGGCACTCAATCTGGTCGTGAAGCCCGATGGTCTCTACCTCGAAATCACCGCGAATAATGCATGGGCCACCGCACGCACACGCAAGCTGGTGACGACTGAATTGTTAGGAAAAGCGGTCATCCCCGACCAGGCGTTCGAGAATCCCGACGGCACGCCGCTGCGCATCGACACCGATTACTTCGGCAAGCAGCGGTATGAAAAGAATCCGTTCCCGGGACCGTTTGAAATCCCCGCGGGCGGGAAATTGACGCTCAAAGTTTGGGAACCGAAGGAGATAAGCCAATGAATCATCCAAAATCATTCTAACATAAACAAAGTAATGAATCAGATGATCAAGAGAATAAAAAACACCCTGTTTGCCATGCTGGCCGCCCTGACGACCGCAAACGCGGCCAGTGGTGCCGGCGATCTGGCCGCGTCCTTTCAAGCACCACCCGACTCGGCGCGGATGTGGACGTGGTGGTTCTGGCTGGGCGACAAGGTGGATGAGAAAAGCATCACCGCGGACTTGGAGGCGCTCAAGGCCCAGGGCATGGCCGGCGTGACGGTCTATAGCATCAGTGGCCCGGGGATACCGGGCAAAGGACCCGACTACATGAGCCCGCAATGGCGCGCGTTGTTCAAGCACACGGTCAAGGAAGCAGACCGGCTCGGACTCGGTGTCAGCGCCATGCTCTGCAGCGGCTGGAATGCCGGCGGGCCATGGGTCACTCCGCAACAAGCGTGCAAACGCCAGGTCAGCTCCGAATTGACCCTCACCGGCCCGCAGCATTTCACCGGCAAGCTGCCCCAGCCCGCAGGCGACCCGCGCTTCTATCGGGATCTCGCCATCCAGGCCTTTCCTAACACCCAGGCCAATCCCAGACCGGCCATCAGCGCCGGCAGTTCCCACAAGAATTACCCCGTGGCCAATGCCAACGACGACAATACCGGGAGCTTCTGGGTCAGCAATGGCGAAAACCCGGATGAAGGCCCCAGCAAGGACAAACCGGAATGGCTGCGTCTGGATCTAAGCGCCCCACAACAGGTCAAGACTCTAACCATTGTGCCGCGGCCCGGATACGGACCGCGTGAGGCACAGGTGCAGACCTCCGCGGACGGGACCACTTTCACGACGACCGAGTCGCTCGCCATGGGCCCGGACCAACCCACCGTGGTCCGGCTTCCCGGCACCCCGGTGCGCGCCATCCGCCTGTGGATCACCGCCACCCATTCACCCCGCAAGGAGAACGTCCAGATCGTCGAGTTATGCCTCGACGACAAGCCAGGGCGGCAGCCCGGGCGGCGGGCCGAACGCCAGGCACAATTGGCGATCAAGACCGTGGCGGATTCCTTTGGCGATTCAAGCGGCACGCCGATCGAGGAAATCTGCGCCGCGCCGCTGAAACCCCTGCTCCCGGCAGAACCCGCATCCGCCATCCTTATGCCATCCATCATCGATCTGAGCGCCATGTGCACGGCCGATGGCACCCTCAACTGGCAGGTCCCGCCGGGCCAGTGGACCATCCTGCGCACGGGCCACACCATGACGGGCAGCACGACTAACTGGTCTTCGCCCACCGGCGTCGGGCTTGAGGCAGATCCGTTAGACCCGGCGGCCATGGACGCCCAGTTCGCCAACGCCGCCGCGCCACTCATCGAGGAAGCCGGCGCTCTATCAGGAAAGGTCTTCCGCTCGGTCCAGATCGACAGCTGGGAAAACAAGCTGCCTAACTGGTCTGCCGGCTTCCGCGACGATTTCAAAAAATATCGTGGTTACGACCCCCTGCCCTATCTGCCCGCCCTGGCAGGACACGAACTCGTCAACGCGGCCTTCACCGACCGTTTTCTCTACGATTACCGCAAGACCGTGGGTGATTGCGTGGCCGATCATTATTTCGGACGGCTGAGCGAACTCGCCCAAGCCAAAGGCCTCGTCCAACAGAGCGAGGCCGGCGGCGTGTGCACTCCCAAGGTGATGGCCCTGGACTGCCTCAAGAACCTCGGCCGTTGCGCCATCCCCATGGGTGAATTCTGGCAGGACGGCACATGGGTGGAAGCCAACCAGAACAAGAATGGCAAGCAGACCGCCTCGGCGGCCCACCTCTACGGCAAGCCCATCGTCGCCGCCGAAGCCTTCACCTCGTTCGTCCACTGGGTGGATTCGCCGGCCTCGCTCAAGCCCACCGCCGACCGCGCCTTCTGCGAGGGTTTCAATCATTTCTTCATCTTCTCGAGCGCCACCCGCAGTGAAGATGGCTTGCCCGGCACGGAATTCTGCGCCGGAACCTTTTTCAACCGCAAGATCACCTGGTGGAATCAGGCGCATGGCTTCACTGACTATATCGCCCGTTGCAGCCATCTGCTGCAACAGGGACGCTTCACCGCAGATGTTCTGTTCTACAATGGCGACGGCGTCCCTAACATGGTCGCCCCCAAACACGTCGATCCATCGCTCGGAGCCGGTTTCGACTATGACGTCTGCAACTCCGAAATCCTCCTCACCCGCCTATCAGTCAAGGATGGCCACATCGTCCTGCCCGACGGCATGAGCTACCGGATGCTGGTCCTTCCGGAATCCGCCACCATGCCCGTGGAGGTCATCGCCAAACTCAAGGAACTGGTCACCGACGGCATGACCCTCGTCGGCCCCCGACCGGAACGCGCACCCGGCCTAACGGATTTTCCGCGCTGCGATCAACAGGTGAAATCCATCGCCGCCAGCCTGTGGGGCGACTGCAACGGAACCACCGTCAAGGAACACACGCTCGGCAAAGGACAGGTGATCTGGGGCAAAACCCTCCGCGATGTGCTCGCCTCCCGCAGCGTGGGCCCGGATTTCAGCCACACCGGCGCAGCGCCCGATGCCTTCCTCGATTGGATCCACCGCAGCTCTAACGGAACGGAGATCTATTTCATTGCCAACCGCCACAACCGGCCCGAAAAGGCGACCTGTACATTCCGCGTCCGCGGCAAACAACCCGAACTGTGGGATCCGGTGACCGGTTCGCAACGCGACGCCCTCGCATTCAGCCAGGGCGATGGAGGAACCACCGTGGACTTGGAATTCCCGCCCTACGGCTCACAATTCATCGTCTTCCGCCGCGGCATCGCTGCCGATGCGGCAGGCACGGCCAAAACGAACGCCCCGACCTTTGCGCCCGTGCTCGAACTCACGGGCCCTTGGACCGTGAAGTTCAATCCCAAATCGGGCGGACCCGAATCCGTCACCTTCCAGGAGCTCGTCGATTGGACGAAGCGCCCCGAAGCCCCCATCCGCTTCTATTCGGGCAAGGCAACCTATCTCAAATCATTCGAAGTCACGGATGCCTCGCTGGCCGGGAAACCCAAACTGCACCTCGATCTGGGCGACCTCAACAACCTGGCGGAAGTCCGCCTCAATGGCAAACCCCTCGGCATCCTGTGGACGAAACCCTATCAGGTCGCTTGCGGGAATGCAATCAAGGGCGGAACCAATGCCCTGGAAATCGATGTTGTCAACCTTTGGCCCAACCGCCTGATAGGCGACGCCCAACTGCCGCCCGAAAAACGCCTCACCCAAACCAATATCTCCACCTACTCCAATGGCGATCGCCAACCGCTGCCTTCCGGCCTGTTCGGGCCGGTGCGGGTGATGGCGGAGGAATGAACCAAACGACCTTGATTACAAAACCAATATCCTGGCAGATTGCGGTTAGTTCCGCCACCTATCGCTTCCAATCCACGTTTCCATCGATCAACACATCAAGTCATTACAATTAAACTAACACCGGGAATCCAAATGAATGACCATACCATCCGCCGCATTGCGGCCTGCCTGATGGCCACCGTCGGGCTGGCGGTGGCGCAAGATTCCCTGGAAGAGAACTTTGTCCGTCCGCCCGACGAGGCCAAGCCTCGTGTGTACTGGTGGTGGCTCAACAACCTTGTGAGCCAACAAGGCATCACGCGCGACCTTCAGGAGTTCAAGGCCAAGGGGATCGGCGGCGTGTTGCTCTTCAACGCCGGCGGGCCGGCCGGAGAGATGCCCAGCGGCCCCGATTTCATGAGTCCCGAGTGGCGCGAATTGGTAAAACATGCCGTGCGCGAGGCCGATCGCCTGGGAATAGAGGTTAGCATCAACTTGTGCAGCGGCTGGGATGCCGGCGGGCCGTGGATTACCGACGAGTCCGCCAGCCACCATTATGTCCAGGCGGAGCTCGCTCTGAAGGGACCGCACAAATTCTCGGGCAAGCTCCCGCTGCCGCCCGGCAACGCGCAAGCCTACCGCGACGTTGCCTTGCAGGCCTTTCAAAAGCCTGACGGCGACTACTCAATAGCGTCCATTTCGAAGCCTAACGTGACGGTGAGCAGCGCGCAGAAAGATTACCCTGCCGACAAGGCCGTTGACGGCGATAACGAAACCATGTGGGTATCAGATGGCTGGAAGGCAGCCGACGCCCCGACGCCACAACACCCCGAATGGTTGCAGTTAGAGTATCCGGAACCCGTCACGACCGAGACGCTGTGGATCACGCCCCGCAGTCCATACGGCCCGCGCGAGGTGGAAGTTCAGACATCGGCCGACGGCAAAACGTTCACCACCGTCAAGCAACAGAGCCTGGAGCGAGATGGCGAGCAGGTGATCTCGCTGACCTCCACACGCTCGCGGATTTTCCGCGTCTTGGTGACCGCTTCGTATGCCTTCGAGAATTGCCAGATCGCCGAAGTGGGGCTGCAACAACCGGTGCGGCTCGCCACGAAAGGTCTCCTGGCCATCAAGTCAGGTCGCGCTTCCGCCTTCGACATGGGGTCGATTCGCGCCGCCGTCGTGGCACCGCTTGGACCCTCGCCGTTTGATCCGAAGGCCCCGGCCATCGATCCTGTGGCGATCGTGGACTTGACCGGTCGCTTGCAACCCGACGGCTCCTTGGTCTGGGACGTGCCCGCTGGCGAGTGGACCATCGTGCGCACCGGTTACACGACGACCGGACGGGCTGTTAGCTGTAGCACCAAGGGCGGTGAAGGACCCGAGATGGACTGGCTCAATGCCAGCGCTATGGACCACCACTTCAAGTCCATGGCTGAAGTTTTGCTAGACGACTCCGCCCCGCTGGTGGGCAAGTCACTCAAGTACCTGCACGACGACAGTTGGGAAGTTGGACTGCCAAATTGGACGAGCAACTTTCTAGCAGAGTTCAGGAAATTCCGCGGCTACGATGCATTGCCCTACCTGCCGGCGTTGGCTGGCCACACGGTGGGCAGTTCCGAGATGTCCGACCGCTTCCTCTACGACTTGCGCAAGACCATCGCCGATTGCCTGGCCGAGAATCACTATGCACGCTTTGCCAAGTTGGCACACGCCCGCGGGGTCGCCATCCATCCCGAGGCCGGTGGCCCCTGCTGCCCCGAGGTCGTGCCCATGGATGCCTTGAAAAACCTCGGACGCGGCGATATCCCCATGGGCGAGTTCTGGCAGTCCGGGCACTGGCACGAAGGCTCTAACCAGAACACCAACGGCAAACAAACCGCCACCGCAGCGCACATCTACGGCAAACGCTGGGTCATGGCCGAGGCCTTCACCAGCATCGGCCCGCACTGGCAAGAAGGCCCGGCGGAACTCAAGCCGACGGCCGACATTGCCTTCTGCGAGGGCATCAACCGTTTCACCCATCACACCGCGACGAGCACCCGTCCCGAAGACGGCAAACCCGGTTACGAGTATTTCGCCGGAACCCACTTCAATCCTAACATCACCTGGTGGGACCAGGCCGGAGCCTGGACGGCCTATATCTCGCGCTGCCAGTGGCTGCTTTCGCAAGGCTTGTTCGTGGCCGACGTCTGTTACTACAACGGTGACTGGGCACCCAACCTGGTCGAGCCCAAGCACCTCGATCCCGGGTTGGGCAAAGGCTACGACTACGATGTCTGCAACGCCGAAGTGCTGCTGACGCGCATGAGCGTCAAAGACGACCGCATCGTGCTGCCCGACGGCATGAGCTACCGGGCGCTCGCGTTGCCGGACCACCGGTTCATGCCGGTGGAGGTGCTCAAGAAGATCAAGGAACTGGTCGAGGCCGGCGCCACCGTGGTGGGACCGCGGCCGGAGAAGGATCCAGGACTGAAGGACTACCCGCGCTGCGATGATGATGTTAGAATACTGGCGGCGGAAGTGTGGGGTGACTGCGACGGAAAAACGGTCATGGAGCGCAGTGTCGGCAAGGGCCGGATCGTCTGGGGAAAAACCGTGCGCGAAGTTCTAACCGCCAGCGATGTTGCACCGGATTTCGACTACGCCGGCAAGGACAAGGACACTTTTCTCGACTTCATCCACCGCCGCGACGGCGATGCGGAGATTTACTTTGTCGCCAACCGCCTGAACCGCGAGCAAGCCGCCCGCTGCACATTCCGCGTCGCCGGCAAACAGCCGGAGTTATGGAATCCCGTCAGCGGTTCGATACGCAAGGCGATGGCCTTTTCACAGGCTGACGGCCGCACGACCGTGCCACTGGATTTCGCTCCCTACGGCTCGATCTTCGTGATCTTCCGCAAGGCCGTCTCCGGCGACCGTCAGGGGACCGCCGCAGGCAATAGTCCGCAGTGGTCGGAACCGGTCGAACTCAACGGAGGCTGGACTGTCCAGTTCGATCCGCAGTGGTTCTATCCGACCGATGGCTTGAGCGGCGATCAAGCCAAAGGCCTGCTGGCCTTTGACAAACTGGAGGACTGGACCAAACGGCCTGAACCGGCGATCCAGCATTTCAGCGGCACAGCGGTCTATCGGAAAACCTTCGGGCTTGCCGATCCATCCACCATTCAAAATCCAAAATCCAAAATTTATCTCGATTTGGGGGATGTGAAGAATGTGGCCGAGGTCACACTCAACGGGAAGAAGCTTGGCGTGCTTTGGGCGCGGCCCTTCCGCGTGGAGATCAGCGGAGCAGTCAAACCCAAGGACAATCTGCTAGAAGTCCGCGTGACCAACCTTTGGCCCAACCGCCTGATCGGCGACGCGGCCCTGCCGGCAGAGAAGCGCCTAACACACACCAACGTCAGCAGCTTCAAGAAGGAAGACGCGCTGCTTCCCTCCGGCCTTCTCGGCCCGGTACAGATGATGACTGCGGAGTGAATTCACGACAATCAGTGAAGAATAGGAAAAACCACCATGAACGCCTGGGACGCCAAGAACAAAGCCGTGGTGCTGGATGCAAAGAACTGCGCCTGGAGTCGGAAATGCATCGGCATGCCGTCAGTAGTCAAGGTCGGCAAGCGCCTGGCCATCTTCTACGATGGACCCGGCGGCAACAGCACGGATCACATGCGACGCGATGTCGGCCTGGCCTGGCTGGACCTGCCGCTAACCCCGCCGGTGAAAACCACCAACGAATAGTTGGAATACAGCAAGGGAATCCACACATGAACAAACTAACAATATGGATCCTCGCCGCTGTGGGGATGCTGTTCTGCATCCCGGCCGCTTCCGCCGCCGACGCCACCGAACTGCGCTGCGAATACCGCGACAACCCGCTCGGCATCGACGCGGAAAAACCGCGGCTGTCGTGGGTCATAGAAGAGAGAGGACCGAGGTCAGAGGTCAGAGGTCAGAAACAGAGCGCCTATCAAGTGCTGGTCGCCTCGACCCCGGAACTGCTTGCCAAGGACCAAGGCGACCTGTGGGACAGCAAGAAGGTGGTGTCCGAGCAGAGCATCCAGGTGGAGTATGCCGGTAATCCGTTAGAGTCGCGGCAGGCCTGCCATTGGAAAGTGCGGATATGGGACAAGGACGACAAGGCGTCGGCCTGGAGCGCCCCTGCCGGCTGGTCGATGGGCCTGTTAAAGCCCGATGATTGGCAGGCGAAGTGGATTGGCGCTCCCACCGATGCGCCGATCGAACCTGCTCCGCTCCTCAGGAAGACGTTCTCCCTGGACAAGAAAATTGAACGTGCCACGGCATATATCAGCGGCTTGGGATATTATGAGCTGACACTTAATGGCCAAAAGGTCGGCGACCATGTGCTGGACCCGAAATTCACGCGATATGACCGGCGTGTGCTCTATGTGACTTACGATCTGACCCGCCAACTCAAGAATGGCAATAACGCCATGGGTGTGATGCTTGGAAACGGCTGGTATAATTATCACGTGAAGAACCCGTGGAGCTTTGACACGGCACCTTGGCGCGCCAAACCCAAGATGCTGCTCCAACTTGAAATCGCATTTGCCGACGGGACCACACAAACAATCATCAGCGACGAGTCGTGGAAATATTCCACAGGTCCGATTCAGTTTGACGGCATGCTGAGCGGGGAAGTGTATGACGCCAGGCTGGAGAAAGAAGGGTGGAACACTGCCGGCTACGATGATTCGAAGTGGGGCGCGGCCAAGGTGGTTGATGCGCCCAAAGGCAAGCTCAGTGCCCAGATGGTTCAGCCAATACGCGTCACGGAGGTTCTGAAACCGGTTAAGGTTTCCCAGCCTAAGCCGGGTGTTTATCTATATGATATGGGGCAGAATATTGCCGGCACCGCCCGCTTGGCTGTGACAGGTCCGGCTGGGACGGAGGTGAAGATCCAGTACGCCGAATTGCTGCATGACGACGGGACACTGAATCCAGACCGGATCAAGGTGTTCTGCCAGTCCGCCGAGTTCCAGACGGAACGTTATGTTCTCAAGGGCAAGGGAACGGAAATCTGGCAGTCACGGTTCATGTATCACGGATTCCAATATGTCCAGGTGACAGGTTTCCCCGGTGAACCCAAACTGGCTAATCTGGAAGCACTTGTGATGCATACCGACCTGGAGAATGCCGGCACGTTCGAATGTTCCAATGAGCTGTTGAACAAGATTCAGCATTGCACCCGTTGGTCGTACCTGAACAACTTCCATGGCCATCCAACCGACTGCCCAAACCGTGAGAAGATCGGCTGGACCGGCGACGCTCATGTGGCCGCCGAGACCGGTCTTTACAACTTCGACGCGTCGGCTGCCTATACCCAGTGGATGTTAGATTTTAAGGATGAACAACGTGACAGCGGCGAACTGCCGGGCATCGTTCCAACCGGCGGCTGGGGTTACCAATGGGGTGGCGGCCCTGGCTGGACTTCCGCATATGTCCTTATTCCATGGTACATGTACCAATATCGCGGCGATATTCGCATCCTGGCCGAGCACTACGAGAACCTGAAGCGCTATGTCGATTATCTAACGAGCATGGCAAAGAACGGCATTGTTGGCATCGACCCCGGCGACTGGAGCGTGGCAAAGACCGAGACACCCGTGGAGGTGACATCCACCGGCTACTATTACTGTGACGCTGTAATCGTTTCAAAAATGGCCGGGATTCTTGGCAGGCAGGATGACGCAACAAAATATACCCAGCTTGCCGCCTCTATCAGGAAAGCATTCAACAGGGATTTTCTAAACGGGCAGACAAAGCAATACGCTAACGGATCGCAGACCGCGTTGTCCTGCGCGCTATACCAGGGGCTGGTGGAACCTGCGGATGTTGACGCCGTGTTAGGTAATCTTATCGCCAATGTTGAGATGCAGGGCAACCATCTCGACTGCGGAATATTGGGAACCAAGTATCTGCTCCACGTACTTGCCAACAACGGGCGGGCTGATGTGGCGTTCAAAGTGACTGCACAGACAACCCAGCCGAGCTGGGGTTACTGGATCAAGCAGGGAGCCACCACCCTTTGGGAAAAGTGGGACGATAGCGACGGCTCTCACAACCACGTGATGTTCGGAGATGTGTCGGCTTGGTTCTTTAAATCCCTGGCCGGCATCCGCCCCGATGAATCCGGCCCCGGGTTCAAGAAGATCATCATCAAGCCGGCTATCGTCGGCGATCTAACATGGGTGAAGTGCGGCTACGACTCGATTCACGGCAAGATCGTTAGCAACTGGCAGCGCGATGGCGACAAACTGACCATGGATGTCACCATCCCCGCCAACACCACCGCCACCGTGTATGTTCCTGCCAAGGAAGCCGCTGAAGTGACCGAGTCAGGCAAGCCTGCCGGGCAAGCGGAGAGCGTGGAGTTTCTGCGCACGGAGAAATATGCCGCCGTCTATGCCGTGGGCTCCGGCACCTATCGGTTCCAATCCTCCCTGCCGCAAACCATCGATTGTAACGCCCCGCCATGAAGCGAACACAATTGACCATGCTAACAATCATTCCGGTGCTTGCCGCGAATCTCGCGCTGGCGGCGACAGGCCAAATGACATTTCCACAATCACACCATGAATCACGTTGAACGATTTCTAGCCGTTATGACTTTCCAAGCGGTGGACCGCTTGCCGCGCTGGGAATGGGCCATGTGGTGGGACCAAACCATTGACCGCTGGCACGGCGAGGGCCTGCCGCGCGAATTGCAGTTCAGCCAGGTTTTTGATATCGCCCGTTACTTCGGACTCGATCCCTATCAGCAGTTCTGGTTCAGCACCACGGATTCGACCATCGAAGCCACCCAGCATCATGTGGAAGGCATGGTGTCCAATATGGACGATTACCTGCGCTTGCTAGATGAATACACGGGCATGCCCGGCTGAATCCCGCGCGCGATGAAAAATCCGGTGGCTGACGGGGTGAATGACAACCGGAAAGCCAAAACACGTGTAAAACCAGCACCAAGCTCAGCCGACTCCACATGGGCCATCCCTTGCCACCCGTTGGTGCGTCCTCATCGCGGACGTGGATCTTTCCTGAAAGAATCAACACGCGCAAACCCGTATAACGGAAACCCCAAAAAACCGATTCAGCCCACCCATCACCCAATGACAAGCAACACCCACAAAAGTATCACGTATGCGTTCATCTGCCTGACTCCGCTGGCTAGTGTCCGTGCGGCCGAACCAGCAGCCAAGAGCCCGGCCACCTACGAGCCAACTGTCGAATCGCTCAAACAGGCGCAAATTCCCGAATGGTTCATCGACGGCAAGCTGGGCATCTTCATGCATTGGGGACCGGAGAGCATCCCCGGCGTGGCCTCCACCTGGTATGCCCGCTGGATGTATGAGGAAGGCAGCGAGGGATATAAGTATCATTGTGCCACCTACGGCCATCCCTCGAAGTTCGGCTACAAGGATATTTGCAAGCTTTTCAAGGCGGAGAAATTCGACCAGGCCCAGGCTGACCGCCTGGTCAAACTCTACAAACAGGCCGGCGCGCGCTACGTGGTGCCCGTCGCGTCGCACCATGACAACTTCGACATGTGGGATTCGAAATTCCAGCCGCGCTGGAATTCGATGGCCACCGCCGGCAAGGACATTTGCGGAATGTGGCAGAAGGCCACGGTGGCCAACGGACTGCATTTCGGCGTGGCATCGCATGTCGCAAGAACCTTCCGCTGGTTGCAGACGTCACATGGGGCCGACAAGACCGGCCCGCTGGCTGGCGTGCCGTATGATGGCCAGGACCCGGCCTATCAGGACCTCTACGGCGTGCCGTGGAACAGCACTGATCCGGGCTATGAGGGGCCACAGGATGTAGGTCCGCCGGCTTTCGAGCAGAACTTTGAGGACCGGATGAAGGATCTGATAGGCAAATATCATCCTGATCTCTACTACACCGATGGCGGGCCTCCGTTCAAAGACAAGGGCTACAAAGTCGTCTCGCATCTCTACAACCAGAGTCTCAAGGAGCATGGTGGCAAACTGCAGGCCGTGGCAAACTTCAAGGGTGGTTGCCCGATCGGCGCCGAAAATTTCGAATTTGAATTTCCCGCCACCCTGCAGCAGAACTTCTGGCAGACGGACAAGACCATGGGTGCCGAATGGTATTGGTTGCGCGATCGCCGCGATGCTTACAGGAAGGGTTTTGAGATCGTGCACACCCTCATCGACGTTGTCAGCAAGAACGGCAACCTGCTGTTGAACGTGCCCCTGACCGGCGACGGCGAGCTGGAAGAAGAGGTGATCACCATGCTCAAGGATATGGGGCATGACTTCGATCTCATCGGCGAAGCCATCTTCGACACGCGCACCTGGGAGGCGTTCGGCGAGGGAGAAAAGAACTTCAACACCATTTCCAGCGGTTCGGCAAAGGACATCCGCTTCACCCGCAACAAGGCGAACAAAGTTCTCTATGTCACCACCCTTGGCTGGCCCGGCGACGGCGCGGTGGTGAATATCAAGACCCTCAACAAACACCGCATCGACCTGAAGAGCCTGCACGGCATGACGCTGTTAGGATCCACGGAGAAACTGACCTTCAGCCAGGATGCCGATTCCCTGCAAATCAAACTGCCGGCCAAGGCCCCCTATCCTTGCAGCGCCTACCCGATCAAACTGACGTTCTCCGGCACCATCCCCAAACTCAACGCGGCGGCCAAACTGCTCTGGCAGGCCCAGGCCCGTGACCTGTCAGGCCCCGCAGACCGATCCACCTATGGCCTGACAACCGACGGCGGCGTGTTGCTGCTCGACGTGCCCGCCGCGAGTGACGCCGCCAAGGCGGGGTTGCAAAAGGACGATGTTGTCGTCGCCTGTAATGGCAAGGAGGTGCGCACCATCGAAGAGCTGGTGGCCATGCGGGATCAGGCGGCGGGCAGGAAGTTGGTCCTAACAATCAATCGGCAGCAGAAACCGCTGTCGATCGATCTGCTCAATTACGCTTATGTCGTCATGGAGACTTTGTCCGATACCGGGTTCAAGGAAGCTCCGGTGGCGTCAGCGGTTGTGCCGGCCAAGGTGTCATCTGGCGGACCGCGGACCGTGGACGGTCCTCTTGAAGCGCTGATTGATGGCAAGGTGGGCAAGGGCGGTGCTCCGATCTATCAGAACGGTGTGACTGACGGCGCCTACAAGCTTGACCTGGGCGAGTCGGAAAGTTTTGCCCAGGTCAACACCTTCTCGTCCAGCGGGCGGAACCGCGCCAAGCAGAAATACATTCTTTACGGCAGCAATGCCGCCGCCGATCCGGGCTGGAACGTTGCAGACGCGGCCGTATTCGCGCCGGTCATGGCTGTTGATACCCGCGCGCTTGAGCCGCAGGAATTCGAGGTGACAAGCGTCCGCCGCAGTGGTGCCAAGCCGCTGGGCACTTACCGCTGGCTGGTCTGGGCCGTGTCGCCCTTCACCGGCGAAATCGGCGGGGAAAACTCCGCCTATCAGGAACTGCAGGTGATTCCGGGGCGCTAAGCGCAAACCTTGAAACATATTTCCCAACCGACAATCACATGAACATTTCATATATGAAAAAGAAACTGCCACTAGTCGCCGGGGCATTGCTTGCCTCCTTCACTCCTCACGCTTTTGCCCAGTATCCGGGCTGGCAGCATGAGGGCTCGCTGTTCATTCTCACCACGCCCGAGGGGGCGGATTTGCCGGCCACCGCCTCGGTGGAAGGATTTCCGTTGCTGGTGCGCCTCACCCAAGCCAGCTTTGATTTCAGCCAGGCCAAGGCCGCTGGCGCGGACCTGCGGTTTTCCTCCGGGGGCCAGCCGCTGGTCTATCAGATTGAGACCTGGGATGCCGCGAAAGGCACGGCCAGCGTGTGGGTGAAGATCCCGTCCATCAAAGGCAACGCCCACCAGGAGATCAAGTTACATTGGGGCAAGGCCGACGCTGCCAGCGAATCCAACGGCGGTGCCGTGTTCAACGCCGACAATGGTTATGGCAGCGTTATCCACATGAATGATGCGCTCAAGGATGAAGTCGGCGCGGTCAACCCGGTGGATGGCAACACCACCGTGGCACCCGGCGTGATCGGCGCCGGCCGGCATTTCACCGCAGGCAAGGGCATCCCCTGTGGGGAAAATATCATGGTGTTTCCCACCGGCAGCAACCCGCACTCCTCCGAATGTTGGTTCCGGGCCGAAGCGGCCGGCACCAATGTGATGGCCTGGGGCAACGAGGAGCGGCAGGGTAAAGTGGTGATGACGCTGAACAGTCCGCCATATCTCAAGATGGAGTGCTACTTTTCGGGTGCAGACGTTGCGGGTGGCAGCACACTTCCCCTTGGGCCATGGATGCATGTGATCCACACCTACAAAAACGGGGAATCCAAGGTCTATGTGAATGGCATTCTCGACGGGTCCTCAACATCCGCCGCCGCCCCGCTGGCCATCAAGCAGCCTGCCAAAATGTGGATCGGCGGCTGGCAAAACAACTACAACTTCGCCGGCGATATCGACGAGGTGCGAATCTCCAAGGTCGCCCGCTCCGCAGATTGGATCCGCCTGCAATATGAAAACCAAAAGCCACTCCAAACCTTGGTCGGTGGTTTGGTGCAGCCGGGAACGGCCTTCGGGGTCACGCCGGACAAAATCGAAGTGGATGAGGGCAAAAGCCTGACGGTCACCGCCCTGGCCGGGGGTGCCCGAAAAGTCTGTTGGATTCTCAAACGCGACGGCGCGAACACGATCGTGGCGGTGGACCAGCTATCCTACACCTTCGATGCGGGCCGGGTGGTGGCCGACACGGATTTCGTGCTGCAGTTCAAGGCGGTTTATGCCAACGATGTCAAAATCCAAAACATGCTTGTGAAGATCAAGGAAGGGATCCCTGAACCGGTGTTTTCCTTGCGTGGCCCCGCCGCCTGGAATGGCCGCGATTCGATAGAAATCAGCCCGGACATCGCCAACCTCGCCGCGCTGAAAGCCAAAGGTGTCGGCGACTTGAAATACACGTGGAGCATCTCGGGCGGTGCCGTGATCAAGGAGGTCGCGGCCGGCAAGCTGATCCTCAAGCGCTCGCAATGCAGCGGCACAATCACGGTGAAGTTGGTAATCAACAATGGCGGCGCGGACTATGCAGCATCGACCGCCATCCAGGTGACCGAACCGAAGCAGGATGCCTGGGTGCAGCGCGTGCCCGCCAGGAATGAGCAACCCGAGGACAATCAGTTCTATGCCCGCGACGACAAGAACGAGGGCACGCTCTTCTACAATGGCACCTTGGAGCAAGCTGCCGACTCGGTGTTCCTCAAACTCTATGCCGATGACAAACTC
>Ga0268284_1000449_pt1 | contig 28295 bp, 29 predicted proteins | sample saktaG_14_FD_190137 | JGI IMG/M metagenome (GOLD analysis project Ga0268284, IMG submission 190137) | Saline water microbial communities from Sakinaw Lake, British Columbia, Canada - sak_2013_06_06_40m | ecosystem: Environmental > Aquatic > Non-marine Saline and Alkaline > Saline ...
AACGATCCATTGCCTTCTGGCTGCGGGTGATGGTTAACATCAGGTTGAAAGCTGATGCGGAACTCGAACGGAGTTTTGATGAGCGGAGCGTTTCACGGGAACTGCCGGATACGGATAGCCGAAAGTGGTCAAGATCGAAATTGAGAAAGGAGATTGCCGGCACCTACGACCAGGCGGGCAAACCGAACCTGATGAACGCCGCCTGGGGCGGCATCTGCTGTTCGCAGCCTCCCTGTGTCGCGGTTTCGCTGCGCAAGGCCACATACTCCCACGGCTGTATCATCGAGCGAAAAGCCTTTACTGTCGGTATCGCCTGTGAAGGGCGGGTGGCGGAGGCCGATTACGTCGGGATCGCTTCCGGGCGCGACGCCGACAAGTTTGCCGTAGCCGGGCTGACCCATCAGAGAAGCGGGCTGGTCGATGCCCCTTACGCGGAGGAGTTTCCTGTGATTCTGGAGTGCCGGCTGCTGCACGTTATCGAGATCGGTCTGCACACCCGGTTCATCGGCGAAATCATCGACGTCAAGGCGGATGTCGACGTATTAGGCGAAGACGGCCGCCTCGACATCATGAAAATCCAGCCGCTTATCTACGATACCGCCCGAAGAGGATATCACGGCGCAGGGCCGCTTCTTGCAGAAGCCTTCTCTGTCGGCAAAGCGCTGAAAACGTGACAGTCTGGTGACGGGTTTTTTGGTTTTCGAGGATTTTACGCTTTCGATTTCATGGGAGTTGAAGAAGATAGAGTGTTGCTCGGTAAAGCCTGTTCTAATCCTCCGGATAAATGAGCAAGTGCAGGAGATTCTCTCCAACAGGCTCTTCCTTCAGTAACGGGACGACAGCGTAGCGCAACGCATGGCGTCGGGCCACTGCGTCGATCTCTTTAAGTTCATTATATGCGCGTTCTCTCAAAAGGGGGGAGTGCGTAACTGCTGCGGCAAGGCTGTTGTTGATGATCCAGGCCCACGGTTCGATACCGGCCCGACGCAAATCAGCCTGCAGATCGGCCGCTTCAAGCACAGGCGTGGTTTCGGCCAGTGTCACGAGCAGCACCTTCGTCTGTTTCGGGTCCTGCATCCGCATCATCGGCGTGACGTCTTGCAGGGCGTCACTGCCCGACTGACGGGTAAATTCCCGGTGATAGGCCCCTGTCGCGTCAAGCAGCAGGAGGGTGTGGCCGGTCGGCGCAGTGTCCATGACAACGAACTTCCTGTCCGCCTCCCGGATGATGCGCGAGAAAGCCTGGAAAACGGCGATCTCTTCAGTGCAGGGTGAACGCAAGTCTTCTTCAAGGAGGGCTCTGCCTTCGGCGTCGAGCTGTTTTCCTTTACGTTCCAGCACCTGCTGCCGGTAGCGTCCGGTTTCAGCTTGGGGGTCGATCCGGCTCACGGTAAGATTGTCATGAGTATCCGTCAGCATTCCGGAGAGATGAGCCGCCGGGTCTGATGTGGAGAGATGGACCGGAAAGCCCCGGTGAGCCAGTTCGACGGCCAGTGCGGCAGCCAGGGTCGTTTTACCGACGCCGCCCTTGCCCATGAACATCACGAGACCATGACCGTCGGCGGCAATGCTGTCGACCAGAAGTGACAAGGCGGGAGCGTCAAGCTTGACAGCCCGTTCTTCCGGGACTGTTGACTGCGTATCCGCGACATTGAACAGGTTGCGCAGCGCCTCAAGGCCGACCAGATTGAAGGGCTTGAGAGGCACCTGATCGGATGGCAGCGACCGGAGCAGTTCGGGAATTGCCGATAACGCGGCCTGCTCGCGGGCAAAGATAGCCGCACCGAGCGCATCCTCAGAGACTTCATGCCGCCGGAGGATACCGTTGATGACGAGATACTGTTGCGGGATGCCGATCGCAGAGAGCTCTTCACAGGTCCGTGCGACTTCGCGCAGGGCCGCATCCTGGGCGCGGGAGACCAGAATCAGGCGCGTGAGCAACGGATCGGAGAGAGCTTCGACGGCGGCTTTATACTGTGTGCGCTGCTTTTCGAGACCGGCCAGAGGACCGAGGCAGGAGGCGTCGCCTTTCGCATTTTCCAGAAAACCACTCCAGGCTCCGGGAAGCTGCAGCAGCCGGATGGTGTGTCCGGTCGGCGCCGTGTCGAAGACGATATGGTCATACCCGGCGTTCAGAGTCTGGTCGGTCAGCAGTGACGTGAACTCGTCGAAGGATGCAATTTCGGTCGTACATGCTCCGGAAAGCTGTTCCTCGATGCTCCTGACCACTGTATCCGGCAGGACACCCCGTACCGGTCCGACAATGCGGTCGCGGTATCTCTGTGCCGCCGCCATCGGATCAATTTCCAGCGCACGAAGACCTGGCACAGAAGGGATGACGGTAATGTGATTGCCGATGCCGATGCCGAATACCTGGCCGACGTTGGAGGCAGGATCGGTGCTGACCAGCAGCACGCGCATCCCTTTCTCTGCAAGACGGATGGCCGAGGCACAGGCTATTGAGGTTTTTCCCACGCCCCCTTTTCCGGTAAAGAAAAGAAAGCGGGGAGGCTGTTCAAGAAATTTCATGGTATGGTTTCAGTGGTTCAGCAGCAGCAGCTGTCAGGGCCGCAGCAGCTCCCTTTTTTTGTTTCAGCAGCGGGCTGTGTGATGCCTGCCCAGCGGGCAAGCTCCGCGCGGCCGGGGTAGCGGCCGGCCAGGGCGACTTCGCCATCAATGAGAATCAGCGGCAGGCCTTCCTGTCCTGATCGTTCGAGGAAGGATTTTACGACCGGGTTTTCCGCGAAGCTCATCGGCTCCTTTGCCAGATTGAATCGCTCTATTATAATCCCGTTCTGTTTCGCCCAATCCACGTCAGCCGCAAAGCTGACCAGAGCCTGGTCGACATCGACACCGCAGACGCCGGTGCTGCAGCACAATGCCGGATCATATACCTGAATTGCTTTCATATGTTACATCCGCGTCGAGTGTTAGAAAAAATCAACTTTTAGATGCTTGCCGGTCTCGGCATGCAAAGCCTGGGGGCTGCTCATCGTCGAAATCGAAAGCCGGAAACAAGTGTTTCACGAAGAGAGCCGATGAAGCAACAGGAGGCAAGATAGCCACATTTTCGACTCCCGTGAAATATTCTCCTACACTATTTCCGCCGAATGCTGCAGATCCCACATTCTCCGGTAGAGCCCGTTTCGCTGCATGAGCTCCTCATGGCGGCCCTGTTCGGCAATCTTTCCCTTATCGAGCACGACGATGGTGTCGTACTGATCCATTGCCTTGAGGCGGTGGGTGATGGTGATCATGGTTTTACCTGCTCCCAGGGCGGCGAGGGTTTCGGTTACCTCTTTTTCGGTGACGCTGTCGAGATTCGCGGTGGCTTCGTCGAGAATCATGACCGGAGCGTTCTGCAGCAGAATGCGGGCGATGGCGATGCGCTGTCTTTCGCCTCCGCTGAGTTTCATGCCTTGCTGGCCGGTCCATTCGTCGAGCTTCAAAGAGAAGCTGGCGAGCCCGGCGGCGGTGAGGGCTTTTTTAAGCTCTTCGTCGGTGGCTTCCGGTCGGGCAAGCAGCAGGTTTTCGCGGATGGTCTGGGCGAACAGGTAGGTGCGTTGCGAGACGAGGGCGATGTTGCGCCGAAGCTCTTCAGGGTCGAACCGGCCGATGTCGATACCGCTGACGGTGAGCCCTCCTTCGGGAGTGTTCCAGAAGCGCATCAGGAGGGCGGTGATGGTCGATTTGCCTGCTCCGCTCGGTCCGACAATGGCGATGTGCTCTCCCGGAAGAGCCGCAAAGGAAAGGCTGTCGAGGGTTTTCGACGGGCTTCCCGGGTAGGTGAAGCTGAGGTTTTCAACCCGTATGGCAGGCTCTTTCGGGAAGGGCAGGGGAGCAGACGGCGCTGTGGTTTCAGGCTTTGCGTCGAGGATTTCAAACAGCCGCTCACCTGCGTGCGTGTCGGCTTCGAGATGCTTCAGCGATGCCGGAAGCGGAAGAAATGGTTCGAACGAAGCCATGACAGCGAGTGTGATGACGGTAAGCGAAATGCCGTTCACGCCCGGAGTGGAGAGAGCCGGAATAAATGCCCAGAGGATAGCCATGACCGCGCCGTTCATGAGCAGGCCGGTAAGCGATTCATGCAGCCCGTCAAGAAGGGCGTTTTTTCGCTGCAGCCGGAGCTTGCCCTCTTCAGCGTTGCGCATCGCTTCGAGGTGTTCCGGCAGCCTTCCGTAAATCTGCAGTTCCCCGATGCCCTGAAAGAGGTCGAGGGCGAGCAGCTGCTGGGCTGTTTTTTGCTTCATGATGCCGACGGAGATCCCGCGGCTAAGGCGCATGGCCAGGAGCGGTAAGCCGATACCGGCAAGCAGGTGAAAGGAGAGGATCAGCAGCGATGCCTGCAGGGAGAAGGCACCGAGGAGGAACCACATCAGTAAGGCCACAAGCAGGGCTGTCAGCGGAGGCGCGAGAACCCGAGTGTAGATGTTTTCGAGGCTCTGAATGTCGTCGACGATCCGCTGCAGAAGGTCTCCGCTTCTGAAGTGCATGAGGCGGGCGGGTGCGAGGGGTTCGATGGCGTCATAAAACCAGAGGCGCAGTTTCGTGAGAATCCTGAAGGTGGTGTCGTGCGACAGCAGCCGTTCGGCGTAACGCAGTACTCCCCTTGCAAGCGCAAAAATCCTTACACCTGCAATGCCGAGCTGCAGGGCGCCCATCGGCGGCTGCTGCACGGCTTTGGCGATGATGTAGCCGGAGGTCATGAGCAGGCCGATGCCGCTTCCGGTTGTGGCAAACCCGATGAGTGCGGCAAGCGCCATCCACCAGAAGTAGGGCTTTACGAGACCGGTCAGGCGAAGGAATGTTTTCATGCCGCTTCCTCCTGCTGCAGCAGCAAAACGTCGCGGTAGAACCCACCGGCCGCGAGCAGTTCGGCGTGAGTTCCGCAGCGGATGAGTTTTCCCTCACTGAGCAGCATGATCCGGTCGGCAGAGCGTATCGTTTCAAGCCGGTGCGCGATGATAACGGTGGTGCGTCCTTTCATGAGCGCTTCCATGGATGTGCGCAGTGCCGCTTCGAGCTCGGGGTCGGTGTGGGAGGTGGGTTCGTCGAGTACCAGAAGGGGAGCGTTTTTAAGGAATGCCCGTGCCAGAGCAATCCGCTGTGCCTCTCCGCCGCTCAGCCTTGCTCCCTGTTCGCCGATCATGGTGTCGAGTCCCTCCGGAAGTGAGGCGACAAATTCCGAGAGTCCGGTCTGTTCAAGTGCGTTCTCCAACTCTTCCCCGGAGGCGTCAGGCCGGGCAAGAAGAATGTTTTCCCTCAGTGTGGCATTGAAGAGGCTCGGGTGCTGCGGAACCCAGGAGATCCCTTCATGCCAGCGTGCCAGGGCAATGTCGTGTATCGGGAGGCCGTCGATTGTTATGGAGCCATTGGCGGGTTCCTGAAAGCGGAGCAGCAGATTGACGAGGGTGCTTTTTCCCGCTCCGCTCGGCCCGATGACGGCCGTTGTTTTTCCCGCGGGGATGGCAGCATTGATATCTTCAAGCGCAGGTCGGGCTGCTCCGGGATAGATGCAGGTCACGCCGTTAAAGACGACGGTGTTTTTTCCTGCAGCAGCCCCGTTCATTGAAGCTGTTATCGGGAGGGTGTCAGGAGCCTGGTCGAGGATTTCGAAAATCTCTTTCGAGGCGCTGACCCCTTCCATGCCGGCATGGAATTTCGTTCCGAGCTGGCGGAGGGGAAGGAAAAAGTCCGGGGTGAGCACCAGCACGAAGAGGGCGTGCTGAAAGGTGAGCTCGCCTCCCATCAGGCGGAACCCTATGCTGACAGCGATGATGGCGGTGCCGATGGTTCCGACCAGTTCGAGCGTCAGGGAGGAGAGAAAGGCGATTTTAAGGACCCTCATGGTGGCATGGCGGAAGGTTTCGCCTGCCTCTTCAATGGTGTTGCGTTGCGCTCCGCTCTGTGCGAAGAGCTTCAGGGTCGGCAGCCCCTGCAGCACATCGAGGAAGTACCCGCTCATCCTGCTCATGGTTTTCCACTGCTTTTCCGTCATGGCGCTGGCCGATTTACCGATCAGTATCATGAACAGCGGTATGAGCGGTGCAGAAAGGAGCAGGATAAGGCCCGAAAGCCAGTCGCCGGGAAAAATGGCCGCGAGAATCAGGATCGGCGTGAAAAGGGCAAAAAAGATCTGCGGGATATAGTTGCTGTAATATGCGTCGAGAGCCTCCACCCCCTTGAGCAGGGTTGTGCTGAGCCGTCCGCTCTGCACCGAGCGGGCATAGAGAGGACCGAGAGCGCCGATTGTGCCTGTCAGGCGGTTGAAGAGCTTTTTACGGATTTTGAGCGTTCCACGGTTGGCTTCGGCATGGGAAACCCAGTTGAAGATCATGCGCAGCACGCTGAAGAGCGCAAAAAAACCGAGAAGGGGAAAAAGCTCATGGATGCCGGTTTTTTGAATAAAGGCGCTGTCGATTACTCTGCTGAGATAAAACGCCTGCGCGATCAGGAGTCCGGCAGCGGAACATCCTGAAATGACCGATATGATAAACGGCGCCCGTTCTTCTTTAAGGAGTTGAAAAAGGCGCCGGTCAATGTTCATGGTTCATACTGTTGAGCTTCTTCTGATAAAATGCTGATCAGTGTACATAATATAAATTCCGGATGCAACCGGAGCGGCAGGTATGGTAATGGCAGAGCCGCTTAATGAGTTCCCCGTTTCATGCATTCCGGCACCTGTCAACTCCTGCAGAGTCTACCTGTGCCGCGTGATATTGTTCCCGATGAAGTCAATCAGAAGATCGTGGAATCAATGGCAACTACCAATAGTCCGGCTTCTTCATGAAGGCGCGGCAGAATGCTCTGCTGCTCCGGAAGATTGCCGTTTTTTGCCGCAAGTTCCATCATGGAAGCCGTTCTGCTCAGTTTTTGTGCACTGATACTGGCGGCTTCACCTTTTATGAGGTGAGCAATCTGACGGGCATGTTCAGCATTTCCCGCCTTGACAGCGTTTTCAAGTTCATCGAGCCGGCCGGGAAGCTCAGAGAGAAATTCATCAATAAGAGATTTTCCCAGCTCCCTGTCCTGCATAACCCGCTTAAGGTAATCGTTCAGGTCGAAAATTTCGGTTGTGTCAGTATCCATGATGTTTCAGGCAAAAGTTAATGATAGTATTATCCGCAGTTCAGAAAAGGGGCTCCTGTCAGTTTTGTTCAGAATGCTGAAAATATAAAGGAGATTCCGGTACCGATCATGATAAGGCTTGCAATCCTGTATAGCCGTTTTCGTGTAGAATTGCTGATCCTGTGTATAACTTTTCCGACCAGAATCAGTGCCGGAGCAGTTCCTGTACCGAACAGCAGCATCATGAAGGCACCCAGGAGCATTCCGGAAAAAGGGTTTTCCGCCTCCATCGCAGCCCTTGCCGCTGCAAGCAGGGCCGTATAGGTCAGGCCACAGGGCAGAAATCCAAGGACGATTCCCATCGGGAAGTAGGTCCCGACGGATCTCGGACCCTTGAAAAGAAGCATTATTTTTTGATTGATCCGGCCGGGACCGCAGCTGCTGCTTTTTCCTTTCAACGGCAGCCACTCTCCCGTTGCCATACCCATGATGATGATTGAGAGCCCTGCAAGGGCCAGGATTGCTGTCTGAAAGAGTTCGATGGAGGCCGCAACGACAAGCAGTGAACCGGTAATGCCGACGAAACCTCCGAGCAGGGTATAGGTGGTTATTCTTCCAAGGTTATAGAGCAGATGGTGGAGCACTCCTTTTCTTGTTTCACCCAGGGAGTATGAGGCAACAACCGGTCCGCACATGCTGATACAGTGGCCGAACCCTCCGGTAATTCCTGTCAAAAGCATGGCAAGGAAGGTTCTGGTCATAACCGGCTCTTTCGGTTATCGGTTTGCGGTGCGGTATCATCATCATCATCAAGCATACGGTATTTCGGAGCTTCCGGATCGTCGAACTGCCCGCTTTTTACTGCCCAGATAAACAGAAACCAGGCGGCAATACCGAAAAAAAAACCGATACCGATCAAAAAAAAGATACTGCTCATGGTGGTCGAACCATCAGATTTTTCTCAGACGCAAAGAGTTGCTTACAACAAAAAGGGAACTTGCAGCCATAAGCAGTGCGGAAACAATAGGATGCATAAACCCTGACACAGCAAGAGGCAATGCTACAAGATTATACGAAAACGCCCATACAAGATTCTGCTTTATGATGGAAAAACATCTGAAGGAGCTTTCAATCATGGTGTTGATGAGCTTGAGATCATCTTTGAGGATGGCGACACCCGCACTTTCAAGGGCAATTCCCGAGGCATGTCCGAGTGTTACGCCAATATCTGCTTCAGTCAGTGCAGGCGCATCATTGATGCCGTCGCCGATCATCATGACGCACTCTCCCTGTTCTTTCAAAGCGCGTATCACCGATGCTTTTTCAAGAGGACCGAGTTCAGCCTTAACATCTGTTATACCGCACCTGGCAGCGATATAGGCGGCTACGCCGCGGTTGTCGCCGGTCAGAATCTGAAGTGAAAGCCCTTTTTTTCTGAGCCCTGCAAGCAATGGCAGGGTGTCATCACGCAGATCGTCAATAAGAGCTATTATTCCGGCAAGTTTTTGTTCGAAGGCAACCATGACGATTGTTTTCCCTTCACCTTCCAGCGTTGATGCAGCGGCATCCTGTTCAGGGCTGATTATAATTTTCTCCTGTTCCATGAAGGCTCGTGATCCCGCCTTCCAGATTTTTGCATCGATTGTTCCGGAAACTCCTTTTCCCGGTATTGCCCTGAACTGCTCGACCTTACCGGGTTCACCATGCCATGAAGCCGCAATAGCACGTCCTGCAGGATGTTCTGAACAGGCTTCGAGAGCGGAGGCGTGCTGCAGAAACGAGTCGAGGGTCCCGTAAAAAAAATGAATATCGGTAACGGCCGGTCTTCCTTTAGTGATGGTGCCTGTTTTGTCGAGGACGACAGTTGTCGTTTTTGAGACGGTTTCAAAAATATCTCCTCCCTTGACGAGAATGCCTCTTTTTCCCGCTGCGGTCGTTGCGATCAGAATGGCCAGCGGCGTGGCAAGGCCGAGTGCGCAGGGACATGCGATCACCAGAACGGACACGGCGTTCATCAGCGCGAAAACGGTATTTCCGGAAGAGAGGTTCCAGTAGAGAAAGGTAGCAAGGGCGAGCACGATGGTCGCCGGGACGAAAAAACCGGCGGTTTTGTCGGCGATGCCCTGGATTGGAGCCTTCCGGGCCTGGGCATCCTCGACGGTGCGGATGATTCTTGACAGCAGGGTATCTCCTGCATTGCCGGTAACCGATATTCTGAGTCGTCCGTTGATGGAAAAGGTTCCGGCAAAAACTTCGCTTTCCGGTCTTTTCAAAACGGCATTCGATTCGCCTGTCAGCATGGATTCGTTTACTTCCGCTTCGCCATCAACCACCATGCCGTCAAGCGGTATCCTGTCGCCGGGTATGATCTCGATACAGTCTCCGGCGTTAACAGAGGAAAGGGGCACCAGGGATGTTTCCCCGGTTGGTGAAACCAGTACGGCTTCCTGCGGCTGGAGTTCTGCCAGTTCGGCAATGGCGTTTCCTGCCTTGAGGCGTGAACCGGCTTCCAGAAACCTGCCGAGAAGAATGAACGTGATGATCATTGCCGAGGTATCGAAAAAAACCTCCCCTCCCATCACGATCATGGCAATGCTGTAGAGGTATGCCGAAAGCGAGCCGAGAGCGACAAGCACATCCATGTTGAGCGTAACTCTTCCTATGGAGCGCACGGCGCTGGAAAGAAAGGGGAACCCCGCATAGAACACGACAGGAGTGGCCAGAGCCCACGAAATGAGCTGAAATGAGAGTCTGTAGCGTTCCTCCATACCCTGAAAAAATCCAGCATAGAGCGCGGCGGTGAAAAGCATCAGCTGCATGGAAAAGAATCCTGCAGTGCCGAACCGCAGGAGCAGATCCTGCTTCTCCCTTTCGAAAATGTCGGAGCTGCTGTTCCTGCGGCAGGGATGGGGAAGATAGCCGATTGAGCGCACGGCGTTGAGGATGGTGTCGAGACCGGTTTTCTCTCCAGTCCAGATAATGGTCGCCTTGTGCGTGGCGTAGTTGACTCTTGCCGAAAGAACGCCGTCAAGTTTCATCAGAAACTTTTCAATAAGCCAGACACATGAGGCGCACCTGATGCCTGAAAGCAGGATATCGATCCGGTTCTCTTTTCCGGAGCTTGTCACCGTATCGCTGAACGCTCCGGCCTCAACCTTTACGGACGGGAGGGGGGGGCCGGGCTGCCAGTCGCAGCGCTGGCGGTAAAACACATCAAGCGACTGACTGTGAATAAGCTCGTAAACACCGAGACAGCCACGGCAGCAGAACTGTTTTCTTTCTCCATCGATCAGTGCGGTAATGGCCGTTTTTTCTGTTGTTTCCTGCAGACAGTGGTCGCATTGAACCCTTTCAGGAGAGTATGTTTTACTCCCTGACATTGAAGATAAAGGCTGGATTGTTCAGTTCAGCGGAGAGAATTGCAGCCCGCCAGAGTGTGCGTCCGCTCATGCACCTGACAATAATACCCCGCCCTTCATAGGTTCCGGTGTTTTTTTTAGCAAGAGCGACCTGATTTTTCCCCATCTGCATACCCGGCATGCTGAGATCAAGCAGCAGTCTCTCGGGAAGTGAGTCGCAGGGTGCAACCGTAACGCTGAAGGTGAGCTCGTGCATCGCCCTGACCGGTTTCGGTTCAATGTTCAGAGTGACGGTTCGTCTTCCTGCAATGATGGTGCAGGCTCCCTGATGGATGTTGCACGTTCTCTCATTTCCGGTGAGCGTCCTGTCGGGGGCCAGCAGAGAAGCGAAGAGTGCAAGGGCTGTCACGCCCTTTATTTGATGTCGTAGAACCATTTTCTGCTTGTTTTAAGGTGCTGCGGCTTCTGTTCAAGGTCAATTCTGACAAGCCAGACCCCTTTAAAGGGAATTTTGGTGATTGCCTGATAACTGCCCGGCTTGAATTCCCGCATGAAAATGGTGGAGTCAAAACCGGCGGTCGAGAGGTTTCCGGTGAAGAGCCGGACAGATGCATGTTCCATCGGTTTTCCGTGTGATGATACCTCTATACGGATCTCGTTGCTTCCCGGTTTCAGTGTGCCGGGTCTGCTTATGACAATGCCGAGTTTCTGCTCGGCAGCTTTTGACTGAAAAAAGCTTTTACCGTTTTCATAGTAATTATTATCGACGAGACCTTCGGCATCCCTGTAGGCAAAATAAATACCGGTGCCCATGGCAAAAAGGAATACCGGGTAAAGGATATAGAGAAAGAGTTTCATGGAAAACCGGTTTCCCTGATTATTGAAAAGTTTCCGTCGGATATTCCTATCCGAACCTCTTCCCGTTTATCCGGTGACTTGACCAGTATCCTGCCGCGCAGGGAGGAAAACGGTTTCAGTGAAAGCGACCGGTCTCCGATCAGGGTTACCCTGTCAGGCGAGGAGAGCTCAAGCGCATATGTTCTTCCGCTGTTGTTGTAGATAGTGTAGGAGTATCGGTTCAGCCCGGACGGAAGGGGTTCGGGGTCTCTGGTGACAATAAAGTCAACAGGAGGGCGGGTACATATAAGCAGGAAAAGAGTTGCAGCAGCGGCGGCAGTGGCTCCGGCGAGCCAGAACGTTTTCGGACGGGTCACATTGCCTTTGTAGTTCGGGAAGGGTGGCATATTTCTTTTTTCGCTGATGGCCCGGCAGGCGTCGATACACTCCGCGCAGGCAATACAGCTTGTGCTCAATCCTTTTTTGATATCTATGCCGACAGGACATACCCGGACACACTCGTCGCATTTCATGCAGGTATCGTCCCTTGAAAGATCGTATTCTATAACGAGGGTATCCTTGTCGAACAGTGCATTCTGCAGCATGGAGTAAGGGCAGATCGAGACGCAGAATTTTCTTCCCAGAAAAGCCAGCTCAAGATAGACCATAATCCAGAGGAGAAGAAAAAAAACGGTAATGGTTGTTGAAACAAAGAGTGAGCGTATTGTTTCCGCCGGAGGAACAAAGTACCAGATCATGGTTATGGAGACCAGGGCGGAGAACGGTATCAGCAGCAGATTCTGTATTGCCCTGTGGTTCTTCCGTCCGAACAGCTTTGAGACGGTTTCGCTCAGATCAAGCAGAACGGTCTGGGGGCAGAGCCAGCCGCACCATATTCTTCCGAAAACAGCGGTAATGAAGGTGATGAGAAGCAGGAAAAAAAGAACAACGGCGAGGATAAGATAAAATTCCCGTATCCCGATAACCGATCCGAAAAAATACAATTTAAGTTCCCCGATATCGAACCTCAGCGCGCTTTGAGCGTTTACAGTAAGGAACGGCAGGCCGGAAAGGATCAGGGCATGCAGAATCTCAACAGTTCTTCGGTATTTTTTCCACAAAATATCAGGTTCAATAATGGTGAAAGTCAAAGAAACGTATCGGCAAGGATTACTGTTTTCTCAGGGTTTGCAGAAATGCGATGACCTTGTTGATCCTGTCCGTGCCAAGCTGCGGAAGGAAGGGCGGCATCCCGTTCGGCCTGCCGTTGGCAATGGATTCATAGAGATCGGTCTCGGTCGATCCGAATTTAAGCGTAACGGTCAGGTCGGGGCCGATCATTCCTGTTGCATCGGCTTTATGGCATGCTGCGCAGCTTGACGCAAAGATTGTTTTTCCCTCTGCGATTGCTTCCTTGTCGCCGGCGTACTCTTTCATGACTTCCGGTTTTACGGCCCTGGCGGCAGATGCCATCTCCTTCTCAAAGCCTTTGTAAAAAGACCATCCGGAAATGGCCGGTGTGTAGGAAACGATATACCAGAGGAGAAAGATAATTACCCCGAAAAAAAACAACAGCCAGCCTCCGGGTATTTTGTTATGGCCTTCCTGGGGTTCTCCGGTATCGTGCATGTCAGTCTCCTCTTGATTGATAATATCCCGGTGGTTCAGTGGATTTTTCTGCCGCTTTCCGGTGTTCCATTGTCATCATCAAGCATCCTGTGCTTGGGTTCTTCGACTTTCTGCTTTCTTTTCGGATTGTAGTAGTAGATAATTATTCCGGCAAATACAAAAGCCAGAAGCAGAGTGAACAGGGTATATGCCAGTGCGGAAAAACTCATTGTTCAGCCTCCAGGTTTTTGACATCCCGTCCAAGCTTCTGCATATAAGCAATCATGGCATCCATCTCCGTGAGATCATTTCTCAGTTTCCAGGGAGTAACCTGGTCACGGCTCTCCTTTGAAGCATAGCTTTCTGACGTCACTGCTGACCGGTACTGCTCGATCTGGTTTCGGACATCGCTTTCAGAATAACCGTAACCGAGAATCGAGGTTTTTCTGTAGGAGTTACGGGTATCGAGACGATTTGCTGAAAGCCATCCATAAGGCGGCATGTTGGATTTTTCAAACATGCTTTGCGGGTTCTGCATGTGTTTGTAGTGCCAGGAATCGGGATATTTTCCACCGATCCTGTTAAGATCGGGTCCGGTACGGCGTGATCCCCAGAGGAACGGGTGGTCATAAGCGAACTCCTCGGGTTTCGAGTATTCGCCGTATCGAAGCACCTCGGTTCTCAGGGGACGGACGGTCTGGGTATGGCAGTTGTTGCAGCCCTCCCGCATATAGATGTCACGTCCTTCAAGCTCGACGGCAGTGTAGGGTTTTACGTAGGCGCTGACCGGCTGTGTCGAAGGCATGAAAAGAGGGATAAAGACTGTAACCACGGTGCCTATAAGGATGACAACAGCTGAAAGGACAGCAAAAACAACCGGTTTCGAAGTGATCCCCATGATTGCAGCTCCTGTTTGTGGATTGGTCGGTTATGCTTCAGCTTCCGAAGGTTGCTGCCTGACAGTCATGATGAGATTCCAGGCAAAAATCAGTATGCCGATAAAGTAGATCACCCCGCCGGCAAACCTCAGCCGGTAGTAGGGGTAAAGAGAGGTCACTGAATCGAGAAAATTGTACATCAGCGAACCGTCAGGGTTTGTGGCTTTCCACATGGCTCCCTGCTGGATTCCGCCGATCCACATGGTGACGGTCCAGGTGAGCTGACCTACCAGAATCAGCCAGAAATGTATATTGGCAAGCTTGATGCTGTAAAGGTTCGTGCCGGTAATGCGCGGAATCATATAGTAGAATGACGCGGAAATAACCATGGCCACCCATCCCATTGTTCCCATGTGCACATGTCCGACGACCCAGTCGGTGTAGTGAAAGAATGCGTTAAGGGTCCTTAATCCCTGAAGAGGTCCCTGGAGAGTCTGGAGCCCGTAAAAGGTAATGCCTACGATGAAGAATTTAACGAGGTAGTTCGTACGCATCTGATCCCAGTTTCCCTGAAGCGTATAGTAGCCGTTGACAACCGAGCCCCATGAGGGGGCGATCAGGAAAATACTGAATGCTATGGCGACCGTCTGGATCCATTCGGGAAGTGGTGTCAGCATGAGGTGGTGGGCGCCTGTCCAGAGGTAGGCAAAGATGAGCGCCCAGAAAGAGACGATGGAGAGCCGGTGGCTGAAAACGGGCAGTCCGGTTGATTTCGGAAAGAAATAATAGAACATTGCCAGTACCGGCACGGTAAAGATGAAGCCTACGATATTGTGGCCGTACCACCACTCTACATTGGCATCATTTGCTCCCGCATAGATGCTGTATGACTTGAAGAGTGTAACGGGTATTTCAAGGTTGTTGACGATATAGAGCACGGCAATGGTAACGGTCATGGCGATGATGTACCAGAGTGAGATGTACATCTGTTTTTCCTGCCGTTTAATCAGAATGGCAAAGACGTTGATGGCAAACATGACCCAGAGTATCACGACTCCGATATCTAAAGGCCATTCAAGTTCGGCATACTCCTTGGTAGTATTCATACCCGCAAAAAGACTCAGGGCAGCCAGAGCTATTGCAGTATTGAAGAGATAGAGATGCGCTGTTGCAAGACGGGGAGAGGGTAATGGCGTTCTGGTAAGCCGCTGCAGGATATAGTAGGATGTCGCAAAAATACCGGCAAGGCCGAACCCTAACCCCAGTCCGTTGGTATGGACGACCCTGAGCCGGCCGAAGCTGAGCCAGGGGGTGAGATTAAGGGCCGGATCAAACATTTCAAAGGCGATCCAGAGCCCGACCACCAGGCCGATGACAAGCCAGAAGAGTGCAGAAAATGCAAAACCGCGCACTATCTTATAATTGTACCCTGCTTCGTTCATGCTTTCCTCCGGATTTTTAAGGAAAATAAAAACAGAGAGACCATCCACCTGACTTCAAAGAGCATCAAATATCCTTCTGCGCGATTTCCTGTACTTTCAAATCCGTAAAGGCCGGTGCATTACAGTTCTTCTAACCAGTCCGCCTTGCCCTCAACATGAGCACCGGGTTCAACCAACAATTACTTTAATAAATGTAGTGAGAAATTTTGTTTTTTTCATGCTTGAAATAAACAGACCGGACTTTATGAGTCCGGTCTGTTTGGATGATTGAAGCTTTTTTATCGGCGGCTTTCGAAGTGCATTACTCCTCAAAGAGACGCTCGAGTTCACTCAGGTAGTTGCCGACGACAGCTTTTTTATCGGTGACGATACCGCGGAGAAATTTTCCCGGCGTGACATCAAAGGCGTAGTTGAGCACCGGCGTTGTCGGGGTTGCAACCTGCGTGCCGAAAATCGTTCTCAGTTCATCGGCGCTGCGCTCTTCAATCGGGATATGCGTGCCGTCAGGAATGGTAATATCAATGGTTGATACCGGTGCGGCAATGTAGAACGGGATGTTATGATGCCAGGCACTGATGGCATGGGCGAAGGTGCCGATCTTGTTGGCAGTGTCGCCGTTGGCGGCAATTCTGTCGGCGCCGACAATACCGAAATCGATCATCCCTCTCTGCATCAGAAATGCCGATGAAGAGTCGGAAATAGAGACAAATGGTATGCCATCCTGCTGTAGTTCCCAGGCTGTAAGACGAAGCCCCTGCAAAAGCGGACGGCTTTCAGAAGTGATGACGCGCTCTATCAGCCCCTCCTGCCAGGCAAGTCTGATGACGCCAAGCGCAGAACCAGTTCCACAGCAGGCAAGGGTACCGGTATTGCAGTGGGTCAGCACGTTGAGCCGGCGTGTTTTCAGAATGTGGGCAAGGTCAATCCTGATCTGATCAACACCGTGGCGCGACATGGCATCGCAGTTTGCGATTTCATCATCATGGATTTTGCGTGCTGCAGTGTACATTTTTGCAAAGAGTGCTTCGAGCGTGTCGGCTTCAAAGTTTTCAGCATAGACCGTTTTCAGCCGTGCAGCCGCAAAAAAGAGGTTGACTGCTGTCGGGCGTGACGCTTCGACTTCGGCAACAAGCGATTTGAAAAAGGCGGGGAACTCTTCTTTTGTGCCCTTGAAGCTGTTGATGCCGAGAATAATGGTGTAGGCAGCAGCAACGCCGATCAGGGGGGCGCCGCGTACCGCAAGTGTCTTGATTGCCTCTATGGCCTCCTGGTAATTACTGGTGGAGACATACTCCTCCCTGAGCGGCAGATACCGCTGGTCGAGATAGCGAAGGGCATTGTCATTGAACGAAATGGCGTCTATCATACTTTATTCCGGAGGTTAAAGGTTTGCGACAACAGACTTGAAGATTGCGGTCATTTTCGGCTCGGCATGGTTTGAGACCTCAATGATCTCCTCAATACTGACGGCCTGGAGGTTGTCAGGGAAGCATTCATCGGTGATGATGGACATGCCGAAGACTTCTGTCCCCTGGTGCACTGCGGCGATTACCTCGGGAACCGTGGACATGCCGACCACATCGGCGCCAAGCATCCTGAGCATCCGGTATTCTGCACGGGTTTCAAGGCATGGGCCGGAAAGTGCGACATAGACGCCGCGCTGCACTTTGATTCTCTGATCAAGCGCCACCTCTTCGGCAAGTGCAAGGATGCGCGGAGAGTAGGGAGCGCACATGTCAGGGAAACGGGACCCGGTTTCATTATCATTCGGTCCGATCAGGGGATTGCTGCCGAGCATGTTGATATGATCATCAATCAGCATGATATCGCCTTTCCTGAACGAAGGGTTAAGTCCGCCGCAGGCATTTGTGATGCCGAGGGTTTTAACGCCGAGATGCTTCATGACCCTTACCGGAAAGACAATCTGGTGCATGGAGTAGCCTTCGTAAAAATGGAAACGTCCCTGCATGGCTACAACTTTTTTTCCGGCAAGAGTTCCGAAAATCAGTTTTCCATGGTGGGTTTCAACTGTGGAAACCGGAAAGTTCGGGATATCGCTGTATTCAAGCGAGAACTCGATCTCAATCTCTTTGGCCAGACCGCCGAGGCCTGTTCCGAGAACGATCCCTACCGGATAGTGATCCGTTGTTTTTTTCCTGATAAAGGCAACTGCTTCCTGAATTTTCGCCTGCTGTAAGATCATGATGACGTGGATTTATAGGTTAAAACAAGTAGTTATAAAAAGGCTGTATACTGCTTGAAAGTCTGATTGGCTTTACGGACAGAGGCGCTTCAGGAAAAATTTCCGCAATGGCGCTGCAGGGCAGAGCATCGAGAAGAAAGGGTCTGATGATTGAGCGGCAGCTGCCGCCCTGGTGCCCTGGCTTAATCATCTTTGCGACGTCATCCTTTCCGGCCGAAGCGATCCGCTCTTTTCCAAGAGCTGCCGCCGGTGCGATAATCGGGGAGATCACTTCTTGCATTGTATCGGAGCCGGACATTGAGGACATGATTATCAAGGAAAAGCTAAAGCACCGGAGGACCGGGAAGGTTTCTTTTCTTCACCGGCAGCAAAAGAAAAAAAAGTACATCAATATAAACTCTTGAGCAGTCAGATAAAAATGCCGGGAAGCTTTCTGTGACCGCTCTTTCAGCGCCATCCGAAAATTGCCGTTCCGACGCGGATCATGGTTGCCCCCTCATGAATGGCCTCTTCAAAATCTCCGCTCATACCCATGGAAAGTTCGGTAAGTTTCAGCGGGTCCGGGGCGATATTTCTCAACGCTTCGAGAAGCAGGCGGAGTTCACGGAACTCTTTCTTCGCCGTGACTGTGTCAGGCGAGGCTATAGTCATCAGTCCGCGAAGGGTAATATTCGGGAGTTGGAAGAGGGCGTCAGCCGTTGAAAGCACTTCATCAGGATTCATGCCGTACTTTGATGCCTCTTTCGATGTATTGACTTCAAGGAGATAATCGACATTCAGATTATGCTGTACGGCCCGTTTTGAGAGCTCTTCGGCAGTTGAAAGTTTGTCGATTCCGTGAACGAGGCTTACCCTGCCGATGATCGAGCGAATCTTGTTCGACTGGAGATGGCCTATGAAATGCCATTTGACAGGAATTTTTTCAAGCAGGGGGTCACGGGACTTTTCAAGGAACTCCTGAACGTAGCTTTCGCCGAACTCGATCTGTCCGGCATCGAAAGCCTCTTTTACAAGTGCCGCCGGTTTCGTTTTGGAAACAGCGATTAACCTGACTTCTGAAGAGCTCCTGTTTGTATCGATACAGGCTTTCTCTATCTGTTGCCGAATAGCTGCGATATTGGACGCAATGCTTTCCATTTGTGAGCGGACCGTCAGGAGTTTGCCACTGCAACAATATTCTCTATGGTGACCGGAACAATCGGATTGTCATTGGGATCGGTCTTGACTGCAGCGATTTTTTCCACCACATCCATGCCGGATTCCACGATGCCGAACACGGTATACTGACCGTCAAGAAAGGCATTGTCTGCGTGGTTGATATAGAACTGGCTGCCGGAGGAGGCTTTCTGAGGATTGTTGTCCCTTGCCGCCGCAAGCGTTCCTTTTTTGTTTGGATGGCGGATTTCAGCAGGAATACGCGTTGAGGGTCCTCCTGTGCCATGCAGTGAGCGTTTCTCCTCATGCCGTGACAAGGGGTCTCCGGTCTGGATCATGAAACCTTCGATAACCCGGTGAAAGCGGATTCCGTCATAGTACTTTTCACCGATGAGCTTGATGAAGTTATCGCGGTGAAGAGGGGTGTCGTCGCAGAGGCTGATTGTAATGTCCCCGAGGGTTGTCTTGATAATAAACTGTTCTGGCATTGAAGGAGTATTTTGTGGATAAAAATATTGTTACAGTTTCCCTGAAATCTGCCAGAGCGATCGCTGTGCCATTGCGGCACCGGTCGAGCCGGGCCATTCAGCGATGATTTTTTTATAAAGCTCTGTTGCTTTCGGAAGCCGGGCCGCCTGCCGGTAGCTGTCAGCGGCATGAGCAAGGTAAAGCGATTTGAGCGCACTGTTTTCAGCTTTTTTTGATGCATTCTCATAACTTTCCGCTGCCTGAGCATACTGATTTTTATTTACCAGGCATGCCCCTGTGCCAGCCAGTGCGGCAGCAGCAAGGTCGCTGTTTCCGACTGAGACTGATTTGAAAGCCTTCAGCGCTGAATCATATTCACCGATTGAGTAGTAGGCATTGGCAAGCATCAGGGCTGCCATGTTGCCGCTCGGAGTGTTCGCATAGCTCTCTGTAATTTTTTTCAGTCCGTCAAGCTGCCCCTCTCCGTTGATGGCCAACCGGTAATTTTTGCTGTCAAGGAGTGGTGCGATTTTCGAAAGCTTCAGCGCAGCCTCCTGTTCGCTGGTCTGCTGGTGACGTATCCAGAAAAACGTCCCGGCTCCGAGGCAGACAAGCAGTACCAGGATACCGATAATTGCCGCTTTATATTTAATGGCAATATAGAGCAGGTGGTCTGCTGCCTGCATTTTTACATCCTGTTGAACGGGAGAGCCTGACTGTATGTCGTTCATAGCTGGTTTATCCGGTTGGTGAATCGGTTACGGGTGACCGGAAGTTACTACGTTTTCCGGTATTTCGGCCTGCAACCTAAGCAAGTTTGCATGATTTTCAAAATAATTGCATAGCGGTGAAAAGTAAAAACCCGCTCTTTTATGACTGCGGTAATCTAAACAATTCAACGGTATTCCTTGCAATCCCTTCAGCCGCATCATCAAGGTCAATCTCCCTGATAGAGGCAACGGCGGCTGTTATAAACCTGACATAGGAAGGTTCGTTCCGTTTTCCCCTGAAGGGAACAGGCGAAAGGTAGGGGGCATCGGTTTCCGTGAGAAGATCATCAAGTGAAACATTTCTGATGACTTCAGGCAGGCAGGAATGTTTGTAGGTTACGGTGCCCGGCACGGAAAGCTTGAATCCGAGCCGTATACATTTTTTCGCTATGGAAGTATCGCCGGAAAAGCAGTGCATCATGCCGCGCATTCCCGAATGACTCTCTGAGGAAAGGATCTGCAGCATATCCTCCCAGGCATTACGGCAATGGATGACAACGGGCAGATCATGACAGCGGGCCAGCTTCAGCATTTCACGGAACGCATTCTGCTGGGCATCGCGGTTATAGTCGGGATAGTGATAGTCAAGTCCTGTTTCTCCGATGGCGACAACTTTCGGGGAAGCGGCAAGCGTGTTCAGTTCTTCAAAAACTCTCTCTTCGACAGGGGAGGAAGCTTCATGAGGGTGAAGACCGACGTTGGCATATAGAAAATCATATTCACGGGCAAGTTCAATTGCTTTTATGCTCGTCGGTACGTCAATGCCGGGATTAACAAGAACGGTCACCTGTTCTTCGGTAAGACGCTCAATGACCGCTATCCTGTCCCGGTCAAACTCAGGGAAAGAGAGGTGGCAGTGTGTATCAACGAACATTGTTCTTTGCTGCCTGGCCCTCTTCAGGAAAGAGCCTGTTATGAAAAAGGATCAGCATGCATGCCCCGATCGTGATGGCGGAATCAGCAATGTTGAAAATAGGCCACAGTGAGAGATAGAAGCCGAAAATATTTCCGTGATAGAGATCAAAATAAATGAAATCTACAACCCTGCCGATGCTTACGCGGTCGATCATATTTCCGACGGCTCCGCCGACAATGAGTGCAAAAGGGAAAAGAAAAAGAGTTGTCCGTTTTTTTGAACGGATCACATAGAGAAGCACGATCGTGGTAATAAGGGCCGTCAGGAGGAGGAGGACTGCCGGAGGCGCAAATTCCACACCGAACGCCACACCTTTGTTTTCGGCATAGGTAAGCGAAAACAGGTCCGGGATGATGGTTATACTCTGAGCTCCGTCCCTGAGAAATCTGACGGCAAGTTTTTTCGTGAGCTGATCAGCCGAGATGATCAAAATAACAAGGGTGAAAAACAATTTCATGAGTCAGTTTGAGCGGTTTTTTTTGTTATGGGTTCAGGCTCTGTGCGTCAGCATTTTTCTCCGAGCTCCTGCATGAGGGCACTCTTTACGGCATCTACCGGCATCAGCATGCCGGTCCAGAGAGTAAATGAGCGGGCGGCCTGTCCTATCAGCATTTCAATACCAGATATGGTTACGGCTCCTGCATGCCGTGCAGCCTTCAGCAGGGGAGTCTCCAGCGGGTTATAGACCATATCGTAGACAATATGGCTTTTGTGAATCAATTCACGGTCAGGCGGAATAATGGAGTTTCCGCCGCCGTTGTCTCCTCCCAGTGTCCCTATCGGCGTTGCATTTACGATAACCCGGCACTCCCTTAACCTTTCAGTATCGTCCGCCCGGATTAACGTGAGAGGAACGATGTTGTTATAACCGGTTTCCATGAGCATGCAGCGGGTTTTCTCAGGGTCACGGACAAAGAGCAGGATCTCTGCCGGGGGGAAAAAAAGTCTGAATGCCTCTATCGCGGCAAGTGCAGCTCCGCCACTGCCGAAAATACAGATTTTTTTGTCAGTGATCGTGTCACCGAATGGCTGGAGGGGAGCGGCAAAACCGGCAATATCGGTGTTGTGCCCGATGAGATGACCGTTTTCGTTGACTATGGTGTTGACCGCCCTTATGGTTGCGGCATCCTCTGAGAGTTCATCGAGAAAGGGTACGACGGTTTTTTTGTAGGGTATCGTGACATTGAATCCGCCGATACCAAGCGCCTTTGCACCGGCAAGGGCGGCAGGGATCAGATCGGGACAGGCAACGTTGAACACCGTATAATAATACGGGATGCCGAGTATTCTGCATGCCGTATTATGGATGAGCGGGGAGTATGAATAATCAACTGCACGACCTATCAGGCCGAGGATTTTACTTGCTTTCGTCATGCAGGGTCGGGGTCTCTACGTGATCATGAAATGCCGAGCATCCGTCTGACGGAATCCTGCTGGTAAAGTTCCGGAAATGTGCTCTGAAAAAGCTGTTTTTTGTCAGGATCAATCTTGAAGGCCTTGCTCAGAGCTTTCAGGGTGCTGAGTTTGTCTCCCATGGCAAAATAGGCTGCGGCAATTTCAAAATGAGCGTCAGCAGAAAGGGGCTGAAGCTTCAGTGACTGCTGCAGCGCATCAATGGAAGCATTGATCTGGCCTGCCTCCCTGAGAACTATGGCAAAATCAACCCAGATCTGCGGGTTTTCCTGATCAAGCGCTATGATTTCACGGTAGGTTGATATGGAATTTTCAAGATGACTGAGATTATACTCGATTTCCGCTTTAAGCAGAAGAAACTCAATGCTTTCAGGGTTTGCCTTCAGGGCCTCCTCAGTTGCTTCAAATGCCTCTTCGTACTCTTCAAGAGCTTCATGGCAGCATGCAAGTGCAAACCATGCATCGGCAAAATCACTGCTGAACTCAATGCATCGGCGATAGCAGAGTATGGCTTCACTGTACTCCTCAAGCTCTTCATAGGCTATACCGAGATTATAGAGGGCATTGATATCCTCCGGTTCAAGCTCAAGGGTTTTCAGGTAGCTTTCGGCAGCTTCATCAATACGTCCGGTAATGGCAAGAACGTTGGCCCGGTTATACCATGCCGAGCTGAAATCATCGGAAATGGCGATGGCAAAGTCGTAACACTCAAGAGCCTCATCATAGCGCTTCAATTTGCTCAGAACAAGGCCGTTGTTGTACCATGCATTAATATTATAAGGGTCCTGATCAAGCGTTTTGCGGTAGCATGTGGTACTCTCTTCAAGCTTGCCGAGAAGATCCTTGCAGTAGGCAAGTTCATAGCAGGCATCGGAAAAGTCGGGATCCAGCACAAGAGCACGCTCAAAGTTCGATTCAGCCTCCTCGAACTGTTCGAGCCGCTGAAGGATGATTCCCCGGTAGTAATGATACTCCTTTTCAATCGATGAGTCGATAATGATCCCTTCAAGCTCATCAAGCGCCTCATCAAGATTTCCCGTATTGAACCAAGCCAGAGCAAGGTTCAGGCTCATTTCACTGTCCGCCGGGCTGAAAATGACCGCTTTCTGAAACGCCTTGAGGGCCTCATCGAAAAAGCCGTTAAGTGTCAGACAGTTGCCGAGATGGAACCAGGTTTCCGTGTTATAGGGAGCGATCTCTTCAAGACGACGCGCAACAGCGAGAGCTTCCGTCTGGAATCCCTCTTCATTATACTGATTGATCCGGTCCAGAAGCTCTTCCGAATCAAACATCGAATCAAGACCATCAAGGTCAGGCTGTTCCTTTCCTGACGATCCTGTCTGGTCATGTCGATTATCGTCAAAGAAATCAGGTAAATTCATAAGCAACCGTAAAGAGTTTCTCTATCATCGTTCGTATTGGATACCGTTTAAATATAACAGAATTTTATTAAGAAATAATATAATGGGAGGCGGGTATGGATGTGAACCTCGATATTCAAGGTCTGTAAAAACGGTAAACGGCATCGGCGGCTTTTGCTCCGGCAACTGTCCGGAGCTCATCAATGGAGGCCTCAGCCACAGCATCAGCCGAGCCGAAGCGCTCAAGCAGCCGTAAAGCTGTTTTTTCACCAATTCCCGTAATCGTGGTGAGCTCTGTCTGCAACGTTCTCTGTGTTCTCAGCTTGCGGTGATAGGTCACGGCAAAACGGTGAGCTTCATCGCGAAGCTGCTGCAGCAGTTTCAGGGCCGGAGAGGTTTTCGGAAGATTGAACGGGTCTTTTGAGACAGGGGTGAATATCTCCTCGATACGTTTTGCCAGACCTATGACAGGGATCGTCATGCCGAGAGCGTTCAGGGTATTGAATGCGGCGTTGACCTGTCCCTTTCCCCCGTCAACGACAATAAGGTCAGGCAGAGGGAGCTCATTGGAAAGCGATCCTCCGAAACGCCGCCGGATGACCTCCTCCATGGCCGCATAGTCGTCCGAACCTTCAAAAGAGTTCAGTTTAAACTTCCTGTAATCGGATTTTTTCGGCTTTCCCTTTTCAAAACAAACCATTGAACTCACATAATCGGTGCCTTGAAGATGGGAATTGTCAAAGCACTCGATCCTTTGCGGGAGTGAGGAGAGATGCAGCAGCTCCCCGAGCGCCTTAAGACCGTGGTGCTCACGGGCGGTCTCACCTCTTTTCTGTTTCTGGATAAGGTACTCTTCAAGATGGTGACGCGCGTTCTGGCGGCACATCTCCAGAAGACGGGCCTTTTCACCGATTTGCGGTACCAGAAACCTGATGGTTTTCTCTTTTTTCTCCTCTTTCTGTTTCTCATGCAAAAGTGCTCTCAAGGCATCCTCTTCTTCGCCGGCAAGGGGCTCCTGAAGCAGGATCTCATCCGGAACAGCTTCAAGGGTTTCCAGATAGTATTTTTCAAGAATTATTGCCTGCAGGGCCGAATAGCTCTCCCCGTCGGTATTGTTCATATAGATTCTTTGTGAGCCGAGCAGTTTCCCTTCCCGTATTTTGAAGACGATTCCGCAGCCTTCGTCCTCTCCTGCGGCTACGGCGAAAACATCCCTGTCGAGCCGGTCCCCTGCAACCACCTTCTGGCGTTCGGCATAGCGCTTCAGGCTGTCGAGCTGAGACTTTATTTCCGCAGCCTGTTCAAACTTCAGTTCCGAAGCAAGGTTTCGCATCCTTTCACCGAGCGAGCGTATCATGGCGGAGGTTCTGCCTTTCAGGAGACGGATGATTTCCTCTATCATCACGAGGTACTCCTCCTCAGACTGCAGTCCTGCACAAGGGCCCTTGCATTTATGGATGTGGTAGTCAAGGCAGAGCTTGTATTTCTTTGCGGCGATATTCTCCTCACTCAGACGGTATTTGCAGCTCCTGACAGGAAAAATCGATCCGATCAGATCGAGGATAGAGCGGAGCTGCCGGGCTTCCGTATAGGGACCGAACCAGATGGAGCCGTCCCGTCTCAGCTGACGCGAAAAGAAGATTCTTGGAAACGGTTCATTGGTTATGACAAGGTAGGGATAGGTTTTGTCGTCCTTCAGGTTCACATTGTAGCGGGGCTTCAGCTCCTTGATCAGATTGTTCTCAAGAATCAGGGCTTCCACTTCCGAAGAGGTGATGATGACGTCGAAATCGTCAATATGACGGACGAGCACCAGAGTTTTACCGAAAAGCTGCTGGCTGCTTCTGAAATAGGAACGGACCCTGTTGCGGAGGTTCTTTGCCTTGCCTACGTAAATAACGCGCCCTTTGGCGTTCCTGAACTGGTAGACGCCTGGGGAGGAGGGGAGTGTTGTGATTTTCTCCTCAAGAACCTTTTTTATGGAGGGAGGTGTTTCCGGTCTATTCTGTTCAGCCATGATGTTCGGCGTTTGATACTCTCATGCATCCCGAATGTTCGGGTACTTCAAAAAAACAATAAACAAAAAAAGGGAAAGCCGCATACAAGTTGCGGCTTTCCCTTAAAAAAGAACAGGTGTGATGGCTCTACCTCTTATGCAAGAACGTCATACTCACCTTTCAGTGCGAATATCCCGAAGGTAATCAGGCTGAAAGAAATAATTGGCATAAGGACAACAATGACGATAGACCAGAAAATCCAGTTCTCTTCACTGGGTTTTGCCGCTATCTCTTTCATGGCCTGCATGATCACCAGAGGAATGATCCCTACCCCCATGAGTGTCCAGAGAATACCGAAAATCTTTTTTATAACTGACATAATGGATTGATTTTAAAAGGTTCTTGGTTAGTCAACGTCCATGTTGTTGGTTTTGTTGGAGATGTAGAGCATTCCAATCACGAAGCTGACACTGGCAATCAGTATCGGATACCAGAGACCGGCAAGCGGATCGGCTGGCGGAAGGCCCGGCGCTGGACGGGTAGCTTCAACAAGACGGGTTGAAATAAGCGGAACCAGACCGCCGAAGACACCGTTGCCTATATGGTAAGGCAGCGACATCGAGGTGTAGCGGATTCGGGTCGGGAAAATTTCAACAAGGAACGCAGCAATCGGGCCGTACACCATGGTGACGAAAAGCACCTGTACAAAGACATAGCCGATCATCTTATAGAAAATGTTCTGAGGAAGGACTACTGATTTTTTTGTCTCCGGTTTCAGTTTTCCTGCCGCAGCAAGCTCAGCTTTCTTTGCTTCATCCTGGGGAATGGTCTCTTTTTTCGTCTCCTTGTAGGTCGTGCCGTCAGTAAATGTTTTTTTCGTCACGATCGTCGTAACCGTATCGGTACCTTTTACTTCTACTTTCGGTTCAGAGACGTTTGTTTGTTCTACGATCTCGGTTTTCTGCTTGAGATCGGCATCGTTGTACATCATGGTATAGATAGGTCTGTATGCAAGAACGGCAATAAGCATACCGGCCATCATGATGTACTTGCGCCCGATTTTGTCGGAAAGCGCACCGAAAACAATAAAGAAAGGCGTTCCAAGAACCAGGGCAATCAAAATGATCGTGTTGCTCTGTTCAAATTCGATGTTGCAGGCGTTCTGCAGGAAGGAGAGTGCATAGAACTGACCGGTGTACCAGACAACACCCTGGCCGGCGGTTGCGCCGAGCAGTGCGATAAGCACCATTTTCAGGTTGTCTTTTTTCTTGAAGCTCTCGGCAAGCGGGTTTGCTGAGGTTTTGCCCTCCTTTTTCATTTTCACAAACATCGGTGACTCCGACATTTTTAGGCGAATGAAGATTGAAACTCCAACCAGGAATGCTGAAATGAGAAAAGGTATGCGCCATCCCCAGTCTTCAAAGACCGGAACCGTGAGTGTCTGGCGGACAATAAGAATAACGCCGAGTGCAAGAAAGAGTCCCAGGGTTGCCGTTGTCTGGATAAAGCTGGTCCAGAAACCCCGCTTGCCTGCCGGAGAGTGTTCGGCCACATAGGTTGCAGCACCTCCGTACTCACCGCCAAGCGCAAGTCCCTGAAGCAGCCGGAGGACAAAGACAATGGCCGGGGCAAAGAATCCTATTGTTTTATAGCCGGGAACAAGACCGATGGCGAACGTGGAACCGCCCATGATCACCAGGGTAACGAGGAAGGTATACTTCCGGCCGATAAGGTCACCGAGACGGCCGAAAAAGAGCGCTCCGAAAGGCCTGATGACAAAACCTGCGGCAAAGGTCGCCAGTGTGGCAAGCAGTGCAGCGGTCGGGTTGTCTTTCGGAAAGAACTGCTCGGAAATAATTTTTGCAAGAGTACCGAAAATATAAAAGTCATACCACTCGATGAGTGTTCCGACCGACGAAGCCGCAATAACCCTGCGGGTGCTGGAGACCTCTTCGGTTTGGGAAACGTTTGTGACATTTTGTGCCATAAAGGTTTGCGTTGATTGTTATTGAAATTGAGTTGAACTGTTTTCCGGAAGTCAAACCGGATTGATAATTAGTTGATAAATTCGTGCTCGTTCTCCTTGACCACAAGCACCGGGCAGGGAGCGCGGCGCACCACGTGCTCCGCAACGCTGCCGAGGATCATGCGTTTCAGGCCGCGACGGCCGTGCGAGCCCATGATAATGACATCGGCCTCCTGGCGTTTGGCATAGTCAAGAATGCACTCTTCGGCAAAGCCTTCATAAATGACATAATCGGCAACGATGCCGGCCATCTTCTCTTCGTCGATCAGCGTGGCAAGCTGTTTTTCTGCATCAGCACGTTCCGTTTCAAGACCGTGTGAATAGTTGATTGTCGGGTCGTTCTCGATAACACCGACAAGAAAGACCTCTCCGTTGGATAGTCTCGCAAACTCGTTGGCGTATTTCAGCGCCTTGCGTGACAAACCAGAGAAATCAACCGGGCAGATGATTTTTTTAATGGTAATCATAGTACCGCTGTTGTGTTTTAGTTATTGAAAGAGTTCGTTTACAGTTATGATTCATCGAAAAAAACCGAAAAAAATGACAATCCCGCAGACGTGCCGGGACGCATAACGGATGCAACACGAGAGAGCAAAACCGCTGCATAGAAAAACGCAGACTTTTTACTTTGCCCGGAGGACAAAAGATGCCGGACGAAATGATCGCGGACTCTCGGTGTCAAAAAAATGTAAGGCTAAAGAAAAATAAGCTGTTTCGTGCGTCTGCCGGGAGGTTTACAGACTCGCCCGAGAGCTTTTCTTAATATCGCAAACTTTCCCTGCTTTAACAATTGT
>Ga0268284_1000453_pt1 | contig 28144 bp, 12 predicted proteins | sample saktaG_14_FD_190137 | JGI IMG/M metagenome (GOLD analysis project Ga0268284, IMG submission 190137) | Saline water microbial communities from Sakinaw Lake, British Columbia, Canada - sak_2013_06_06_40m | ecosystem: Environmental > Aquatic > Non-marine Saline and Alkaline > Saline ...
ACCACCGATGGCATCGCCCTGGCCTTCGAGAACCCGAGCGGCTCCAATACGCTCTCCGGCGGCGTGGGCATGAACGTTGGGGCCTCGTGGGCCGGCGGTGCGGCGATCCGCGTCCTGGATTCCACGGTCAACATCACGGGCAACTACAGCGCCACGATCAATCCGGGGTTTATCAATCCTACAACCTACTACAGTGGCGTCTTGTCGATGGAAGGAACCGGGGTCCTGAATTTCAGCCCAACCTGGACCGGTTCGCTGACTCAGAGCGCCTTCATTGGCACCGCCAAATGGCAGACAGCACTCACTCAGACCGGCGTCAAAACCGGCGGCATCCAGGTGACCTCCGGCAACTTCGGGAACTTCTTTGAAATCACTAACAACGGCGCCACCGTGGTGAGGGCCGGAACCACGCCCCCGGAAGTGATCCTTCTCACATTGCAACATGACCCGCTGACGGGCGTGGTTTCCCTCCACTGGAATTCGAGCCCGGACCAGGTGTACCGCGTCGACACCTCATCGAACCTTCAGGACTGGGCGGCGCTCGACTTATCCGTCCCGCCCGGGGGGGCAACCACCTCGTGGATAGACCCCACGGCGACCGGCGAGCCGCGGCGCTTTTACCGGGTTTCCAGCCGCGCCGCCACCACCACCCGCAGCGGACTCACCGCCATCGATGGCAACGGCGACCTCAACCTCGACCGCAACGCCTGGCTGGCGCGTAACAACCTCGTTTATCTATCGCCACCATTCCGGAAAACCGACGCCATCCCGCTCGGCAGCGGCCGGGTGGGTGCCGCGATGTGGATCGATCGAGAAAACGGTCTAACCGCCCAGTTGAACCGCCCCGAGGGGGTGCCTGCGATGGCGGGCCTCGGGACCCTGCAGATCACGAACCTGGCCGGACTTGTCGCGGCGCAGGACTATCAAGGCGTGCTTTCCCTGCACGATGGCGTGTTCACCCAACAAGCGGGCGGACTCACCGTGACCTCGTTTTTCCGCTGGGGCGGCGAGGAATTGGTGATCGATGTCCAGGGTGCCAACCCGGATGAACTGGTAACAGTTAGGTTGAGTGCTTTCACCGGAGGCTCCAGCTTCTCCGGTACCACGGTCATCACCCCGTTTCATGCGATCGCCAGCACCATCCCGGCCAACGAGACCTCTGGCGAAAACTGCATCGCCATTGCCGGGGGCAATGGCACCACCGCTAACTACCCGGGCTTCCGCGCCACCCAGTTCATCACCGCCCAAGCGGTGGGCCGTCAGATCATCGCGGCTGCCAATGCCACCGCCACCACTCTCACGTTCAAACCGAATTCTAACGGCAGTTATCGCCTGGTGGTGCCGGTGAAAATCTGGTCCGGCACGCCGGTCGCCACTTCAACTTTGAAGTCCGAGGCCCTCGCGGCCGTTGCGGCTGTGCCCAGCCTCGCCGCCGATCCGCTGTCCTCCCTGCTCACCCAACAAGCCGCCGCCTTCGGGGCGATGTGGGACGACACCGCCATCATCCGTCTCTACTCGGCGGACGGCTCGGCACGCTACATCGAACAGATGCTGGCGCTGGACAGTTACTTCCGCATTGCCGCCGCACTCACGCCGCTGCCCGCCGTTGGTGGCGGCGAAACCCGCCTGTTCTGTTGGAATCCGGTCGGGGTTTTCAATCGTCTCCATTGGTATCAGAACCTGCGTCCGATCAATCACGCCAACATCGCTTCCGGTGTCTGGCGCGGCAATGCCGGCACCTGGGACTGGCTGCTCGGCTGGCTCCCCGCGCTCAAACAACACGTCACTAACACCTTCCCGGGCTACGAGGGGGCCGGCTACCCGGAATTCATCGACGGTCAACCGGGCACCGCGGGGTCGTTGCTCGTTTCCCAGATCTTTGGAGCCACCAGTATCGCCGCACCTGGAACCCAGTATTATACCTCCCGCATGATGAGCACCACCCTTGAGATGGTCTCCGCAATTATCACCGAATATCGCTACCGGCAGGACGAGGCATTTCTCACCACCTACTGGCCGATCATCCGCGAAGGGATGCTTTTCCACCGCGCGCTGCTCAAGGGCGGCGGCCTGGGGGGCGACGGAAAATATCACTACCTCGGAGTCAACGCCCGGGAAAACAACTGGAAGGACAATGATGACACCCCCGATGTTTCCAACATGCGCACCCTGCTGCCCGTCGTCATCGACCTCGCCAACCAGCGCGGCGATGCCAGCCTCGTCAGCAAGCTCAATGATCTAACAGACAGGCTGCCCGAACTGCCAACAAGCACCCTTGCCAACAAGCTGGCCCGGCTGAATTTCGCGGCGGACTACCGCACCCATCCCGACGGGCAGGATGTCGGGGTCATCGACTGGAGCGCGACCTCCTTGGGCACGGTTTCGGCCAATGCCGAAAATCCCGACCTCGATGCGATCTGGCCTGCCAATTTTATCAGCGACGCCAGCGATCCCGGCCTCGTCCAACTCGCCAACGACACGCTCGACACGCGATTCTTTCGCGAGAACTACGACTGGCACCCCACCACCGTGCAGGCCGCCCGCATGGGCCGCGCCGATATCTACAAGGAAGCGCTGCTCAGCGGCATCGGCAGCTTCATGATCTATCCCCAGGGCTTTACCAGCTACAGCGGCGGTGACCCTGATGTGCAGGCTGAGTTCACCGCCATGCAGACCCTCGGTGCGCATGAGGCACTGGTCCAGAATCACGACGGCCTGCTCCGCCTGGCCAACGCCTGGCCAGCCGATTGGGAGGCCATCGCTTGGCTCCCCGTCGAGGGTGGGCACCGGGTCGCGGTTGAGGTCGTCGGGGGCGTGGTCCAAACCGCCACCGTGGATCTCGGATCGTCTAACACCGTTATGCGCATCCGTAACCCGTGGCCGGGAAATGCCTTCACCGTGCGCGATCTAACCGCCGCCACCACCCTCTTCACCGCCACCCAGAGCATTGCCACCATCGCGGCCATCGCCGGTCACCGGCTGCGGATCGAACGCAACAGCCAACCACTCACGTCGTTCACGTTTGAACCCGTGGTCGATTTTCCCAATGCTGGCGTCACTTCCCTCGGTAGCCGCACCCTCGGCAAGCGTGCGGGTGATACCTTTGGTTTCGCCGACCCTCATCTCTTTGAATGGCGTCTGGACAACACCACCAGCGGTCTTCAGAACCTCGGCTCCATTGCAAACGCCGATCTCCAGGCGCAGGGCATCGTCACCGTGGACACCAGCCTGCCAGCAGGCACGGGCCTCTCGCTTGCCAACGGTTACCTCAGCACCGGCGTGCTGGGTCAAATCGGCAGCGACGTCGGCGCCACCATCCAACTCGACGTCAAGATGGATGCCGCGGCAGGCTACCGGCGTCTTGTGGACTGCTGCGTGCCAGGCTCTAACTGCGATCCCGGCTTCCTTCTCGATCTCACACCGGACAACAAAGTGCGCTTTATCTGTAGTTCGCAGACCGTGGTCAGCACCGGAGTTTTGCCGCTCAATACATGGGCCCATGTGAGCGCCGGTTACCTCGCCGGCAGCTCGGTCACCATCAAGATCGACGGCGCGTTCGAGACCATCCCCGTCGCGGGAACGCCTATCAATTTCAGTTCCGATTCACTCCACCTCTCCATCGGTGCCGACTTGAACGGTGGCTCGCGTTTCACTGGTTCGGTCGCCAATGTGCGGATCGACGCCGGCACACCGACCCCATAATTCGCCCTGATCGTTAACCACTAACAACAAATCATCAAAGGAATCCATGAGCAACATCAACCGCCGAACCTTCATGCAAACGAACGGTCTTTTGACCGCTGGATTGCTGGCATCCCATGTCTCCCCGCTGTTTGCCGCACCGGCAGGGACCGGAAAAACCGTGCGCCTCGGCATAATCGGTGTGGGGGGCCGGGGTCGATTATTGCTGGCGACTCTGCTGGGAGTGGAAAACATCGAGGTCAAGGCCTTGTGCGATATCGACAAGAACGCACTGGCGGCGGCATCGGCCATAGTCACCACCGCCGGTCGTCAGAAGCCCGACGAATATTCTGATGGCGACCATGCCTATCAGAAACTGCTGGAACGGGATGATCTGGATGCGGTCATTATTGCCACCCCTTGGAAATGGCATACGCCAATGGCGGTAGCGGCCATGAACGCCGGCATCGCCGTCGCCGTGGAAGTTCCCGCGGCCCTCTCCATTGAGGAATGCTGGGAACTGGTCAACACCTCCGAAAAGACCGGCATCGCCTGCATGATGCTGGAGAACTGGAGTTTCCGCCAGGACAACCTGGCGGTTCTCAACATGATCCGGCAGGGTTTGCTCGGCAAGATCGTCCATTGCCATTGTGCCCATTCCCATGACTGCATCGACCACTGGTTCTTTGATCCCGCGACCGGCAATGATCTCTGGCCGGCGGAATACCTCTTGAAATACAACCGGGATCAATATCCAACCCATAGCGTTGGCCCGGTCTACAGCTGGATGGATATCGGCTGTGGTGATTATCTTGATACCATAACCTCAACGGCAACGGACTCCTTTGGCATCAACGATATGTTTGTCAGACGGTTTGGACCCGATCATCCCGGGGCGAAACGGCAATACGCTCAAGGCGATATCGTGACCAGCGTCATCAAAACAAAAAAAGGCAAAACCATTGTGGTCAACTACGACATGCAGCTGCCGCGGCCTTATGACAACCGCTGGATGGTGCAGGGAACCCGGGGAATCTACAGCGAATCCCGGAATGCCGTCTATCTAGCCGATGTCAGCGCGGGGTATCATGAGTGGGAACCGTTTGCCCCGTACCAGAAAGAGTATGACCACCAATGGTGGCAGCAAAAATATACAGGCGGCCATGGCGGCACCGATTTCCTCGAATTAAAATTGTTTGTCGAATCTATCCGCAACGGGACCCCGCCGCCACTCGATGTTTATGATTCCGTCCTGATGAGTTGCCTCGTTCCCCTGTCGGGACAGTCCATTGCCGCCGGCGGAACCCCGGTCAAATTCCCCGATTTCACCCGTGGCAAATGGCAAACCCGGAAACCCACTTTTGCGCTGGATGACCGGAAATTCACGGTCCCCGGGGCAAAGACCATGATCGTTTCCGAAAACGGCATGCAGATCGAGACCCTCCTGCTTGGAGTAACCGGACACAAAACCAGCGGCCTGCCAGGGGTCAACCTGTGCCTGGTTGGCAATCCACAGCCATATAGCTGGCCGGCAATCGACGGGCAGCCTTCCCATTGCCTTTATGCCGCCAAGGAATGGGGGATCGAGCTGACCGTGCCCAAAAACTCGACGGGCATCATCTCGGTCTATGCCTATGACTTTGACGGAGTGCGGAAGCAAACCGTGACCTTTGGCAGCCGCCAGCCGGATGAACTTGAGAAATTCGGCAAAGGAATCTGGCTGGACTACCCATTCACCGCCAAGGACTCGGAAAATGGCCTCCTGCGCCTGACCATCCAGAACAAGGTGAATGGCAGCAGCGGCGTTCTCTCAAAACTGAAGATCGCCATCCCCGGATCTAGCAAATAGCGGATCCCGGCGACACTTGTCTCTATCAACGTTTTTAATTTGGCCGTACCGGCAAATTTCCTCCGCGACCCCCTCACCAGCACTCCAGCCACACCGGCGCCATGACCGACCCGCTTGTTTTCACCCATCGCGCTTACAACCGCTTTCTGCTGCTGGTTGCCGGCCTGGGCGGGCTGCTTTACGGCGTGGACGTGGGCATCATTGCCGGCGCACTGCCGTATCTGGAGGCCACTTCCGGACTCAATGCGGCTCAGCTTTCCATCATCGTCGCCGCCGTGCTGCTGGGCAGCGTGATCTCGACGCTCTTTGCCGGGATGCTCGCCGATTGGATGGGGCGCAAAAAGCTCATGGCGTTAAGCGGGCTGTTATTTGTTGCCAGCATTCCGATGATCGCGCTGGCGCACGGCTACGGTCCGCTGGTGTTAGGTCGCTTGTTGCAGGGGATGAGTGCCGGGCTGATTGGGGTGGTTGTCCCGCTTTATCTCGCGGAGTGTCTTGGCGCGGCGGATCGTGGCAAAGGCACCGGCATTTTCCAATGGCTGCTGACCATGGGCATCGTCGCGGCGGCAGTCATCGGCATGTATTTCAGCATCCGCGTCGAGGAAGTCGCCAAGCTCGGCGATGCCGACAAACTTTTTGCGTTCAAGGACACCGCGTGGCGCGGGATTTTCTGGGTTTCGTTGCCACCGGGAATTTTATTTGTCATCGGCAGCCTGATGGTGGCTGAATCGCCGCGTTGGCTGTTGCGCCGCGGCCAACCGGAAGCCGCACGCACCGCACTGCTCCGCTCCCGAACCGAAGCGCAGGCGGGAATTGAGTTGCATGAAATGGCGGCGATGGCCGCCACCGAAAACTCCCGGATCCCGGCGACCGGCGTGCAGGTCAAGGAATCTCTGCTGCAACGCCGCTATGTCATACCGTTTGTGCTGGCCTGTGTCATCCTCGCTTGCACTCAAGCCACGGGCATCGCCTCGATCATTGGCTACAACGCCACGATTCTGTTGCAGGCCGGACTGACTGACGTGCAGGCCCACTGGGGGTACTTGATTCTCACCACGGTCAATTTCCTGATGACGATGGTTGGCATCATGCTGGTGGATCTCAAGGGGCGGAAATTTCTCCTCTCGCTCGGCAGTGCCGGCATCATCGTTTCGCTTCTGTGCGTTGGCATGCTGTTCCACCGGACCGAAAAAATGCGCATGGATTGCCCGGCAGCCATTCAAGCCATGGTGACACCGGATCAAGCCGTCAGCATTGCCTTGAAGAATGAACTCGCCGCCAAGCTGATAGCCACCAAGGCTGACGCCGGTTTGGCTCTAACATACAATCCGGCGACGTTGATTGTGATCTATTCCTATGGCGATTTCCGGACGGCAACGAAAACAATGCGCTCCGATGACAAAACGGCCATGCCTGTCGAAATCACCCGCGCAAGCTGCGTACCCGCCAACAAGGTGCTGGCGTTCTTCTCAAATCCCTTCGCCGACCTCAAGGCGGCGCGCAGCGCCCCGCTGAAGATTGAAAACGCGCTGATCACGCCCGTGCCGAACACACAAAACGGCTGGCTCACCGCTATCTGTATTTTTATCTTCATCGGCTTCTTCGCGGTCGGGCCGGGCGTGTGCGTGTGGCTGGCGCTTTCCGAATTGATGCCCACGCGCATCCGCTCTAACGGCATGAGCATCGCGCTGCTGATCAATCAAGCCGTCTCAACGACCATCGCGGCGACCTTCCTGCCAACCGTCGGCGAATACGGCTATGCGACGATGTTCTTTGCGTTTGCGGGTTGCACGGTGGTTTATTTCATCACGGCCTTCTTTTTCCTGCCGGAAACCAAGGGCAAGACCTTGGAGGAGATCGAGAAATACTTCGCGGTCCGGCAGCGGCCCGAGTGACAAACCACCCATGCTAACAAAAAGATGACATCACGTGAACGAGTTCATGCCGCTCTGGCACACCAAGCCACCGACCGCGTGCCACGCCTGCTCTATGAAGAGGCGATTGGTTACACCCCGTCCATTGAGCGGCTGCTCCACAAACATTGCGCCCCACAGAACCCGCGTGATTACTTCGACATGGATATTACCAGCGCGACGTTCAATCCGACGGCGCTGCCCCGCGAGCGCTTCACCGAATGGCTCGGTAAGGATGCCGCTGCCGCGCTGGCCAGCGGAGAAGTGGACGAATGGGGCGTGTGGTGGAAAGCCGGCGGGTTTCACCACTTCGCACACATCGAATCTCCACTGCGCGGAATCCAGGATCCACAGCGAATTCATGAGTATCCGTGGCCTGATCTCGACCAAGCCTATCGCTTCGATCAACTCCGCCAGCGGGTGGCGGCCATCCACGCCCATGGCCGCGCGGTAGCCGCATATGCCGGCTCGGTTCTCGAGCAATCGTGGTATATCCGAGGCTTGGAGGACTTGATGATGGACATGCTCGCCGCGCCGGAAATCGCCCACTTTTTCTTCGAGCGAACCGCCGCGTTGCAACAGCACACCGCCGAGCAATTCGCGCGGGCCGGCGTGGATATCATCATCACCGGCGACGATGTGGCCGGCCAGCACGGCCTGCTCATGAGCCGCGCCACGTGGCTTGAGTTTCTACAGCCGCGCCTCGCCGCCACCGTGCGGGCGGTGAAGCGCGCCAATCCCGCTTCGTTCGTTTTCTATCACTCCGATGGCAACCTGGCGTCACTCATTCCGGACCTGATTGCAACCGGCATTGATATCCTCAATCCCATCCAGCCCGAGTGCATGGATCCGGCGGCCATCAAGCGGCAGTTTGGTGACCGGCTCTCCTTTTGGGGCACGGTGAGCGTGCAAAAGACCATGCCGTTTGGCACCCCGGACGACGTGCGGGCAGAAGTCCGCTCCCGCATCCGCGACGTGGGTAACGGCGGCGGTCTCATTCTCGCGCCCGCTCATGTGCTTGGACCGGAGGTGCCTTGGGAAAACATCCAGGCTTTTTTTGACGCTGCTGACTCAACCCCTTTGCCAAGTCATTGATTCTAACATAATGCAAGACATGAAGTCATCAACTCCAGCATGATAAAATGAAACAACATCAGGGAAATCAACCAATGAACAACCACCCACAAAAATTTGTCACAATCGTTCGCCGTTCCTCATTGCTGGTCGCATTCTTACTGGCGGCCGCTACAGCCGTCGGAGTGGAACTGCACGCCGGCAAACTAACGGTTGAAGTGGATCCGGCGTTCCCGCGCGTGATCCGCTATAAAACCGACCAAGGCGTGCTCGACGGGCAAGCCTCGCCGGTTGCCGTCGCGCAATTGAATGGCCAGGCGGCAACCTGCCGGGTTACCTTCCGTCAAGTCAACGCCAGCACCGGGGAATACCAACTGGTGTTTCCGGACGCGGTGATCGCAGTCACCCTGTGTGTGACGGTGAGCGGGGACGCCGTCGATTTGCGCGTGACCGGGATCAAGGAAAACGGTGTCATCAAGCTCAAGTCCTTCGCGTTTCCCGGCAACGCCCTGCTGACCCTCGGGCCCGCTCAGCCGGATGCGGCAATCGCCACTTCCTACGGTGAAGGCTACGGCAAACTGCGTGAACAGTTAGGCCCGCTGGCCACCATGAAACCGGTGACCGAGACCGCCAATTATGCCTTTGTCTCGGCCGGCAAACTCGCGGCTGGCATTGTGAGCAACCACATCGACGACCACCAGCGGGTCAGCTATCAGATCACTGGAACGGATGGCAAGATGACCTTTGCCGCCGTCAATCCGCTCTGGCAATACCGCGAAATCGATAGCGAGACCGTGCCGCTGCCGTGGGTAAAGGTGTTTGTTACGGGCGACTGCAATGGCGACGGCATCGCCAACTGGCAGGACGCCGCGCTCGTCCAGCGCGCAATGATGCCGAAACCGTTAGGCAGCGAGTCCGTCCGCAGTTGCGTCGGCGAGAACATAGCCATGAACTTCGCCAGCGGTGCGCAGCAACCGTTCCTGCGCATCCTCGACGAGATCAAGAAATGCTCCCTCGCCACCGACGGGCTCGGCCAGGAGGTCACGATCAAAGGGTTCTCATCCGAAGGCCACGACAGCGCCAACACCGATTATTCCGGCCACTGGAACGAACGCGCCGGCGGCCTCCGCGATTTCGATATCCTCCTCAAGCACGCCGGCCAATATAACGCACGCGTCGGCATTCACATCAATGTCACCGAGGCCTATCCCGAGGCGCAGCGCTATCTGCCCGATACAATCCTCCAACGCGATGCCAACGGCAATCTGTGCGGCGGTTGGTACTGGCTCGACAGCAGTAGTCTCATTGACAAACGCAAGGATATTCTGACAGGACAACTCTTCCAGTCCCTCGACCGGATGCGCACCGCACTGCCCAAGCTCGACTTCGTTTATGTCGATGTCTATGGCGACCATGGCTGGAATGCCTGGAAGCTGGGCGGCAAGCTGAATGATCTGAAGCTGCCCATCCACACCGAATACTCCACCGTCTTCGATCCCCGCAGCACCTGGTCGCACTGGCGCAGTGGCGGCGCGATCATGCGCTTCCTCTGGTATTCCGACCGCGACCTCTTCGACAACGACCCGATCCTCCGCGGCGGTCGCGACGACAACGACGGCTTCATGGGCTGGCAGAGCCAGCACAGCTTCCCTAACTTTATCCGCAACACTTTCACCCGCCACCTGCCCGCCAAATACCTGAAGCATTTCGAGTTGCTGTGCTGGGATCCCGGCAAGGAAGCCGTTTTCAGCGACGGCGTGCGCGTCACCAGGACCGGCGAGAATGTCACCGTCACGCAGAACAGCCGCGTCGTCATGAGCTGGACCGGCGGCGGCGCGAACACCCGCCTGTTCGTCCCATGGGGCGAAAAGATATATATCTGGGACGATACCGGCAGCGAGGCGACGTGGGATTTGCCGTGGCAGAATTGTAGTGAGGCATTCCTCTATCAGCTCACCGACCGGGGCCGCACTAACGAAACCCGTCTCGCCGTCAACGCCGGCAAGGTCACCCTGAAAATCGACAAGGGCGTGCCCTACGTGCTCTACGCGAAACGGGCACCCGCGTCGCCGCCTCTCGTCTGGGGTGAGGGTTCGCTCGTGAAAGATCCTGGCTTCGAAAGCCACGATCCAACATGTTGGACCGCCACCGGCGATGCCCGCATCGAGAATGACAAAAACGGCAATGCGCGGCTCGTTCTAACAGGTGCAACCGCGCAGCGGATTAGCGGGTTGGAGGCCGGCAAGACGTATGCGGCCACCGTCTGGGCGCTGACGACCGGCAATGGCCCCGCCTCGATCGACATCGAGACCGGTGGCCGGGTGTTCTCCAACCACGTCACGCGCTGCAATGTCCGCCACAGCGCATCGTGCGATCCGCGCAACGGCACGAATTACCAGCGGTTGCGGGTGCTGTTCGACGTGCCGGCAGGGGTGACAACGGCAAAGCTGACACTGAAAGCGGAGGGCGGCGGCGAATTCGACGACGTGCGGGTGGTGCAGACGAAGCGCTCGCCCGAAGCGGCGAAGCATTGGTTTTGGGAGGATTTCGAGAACGTCGAAAGCGGCGGCTATGGTCCATTCACTTGTTGCCCGGACGAACACACTCATCTTTCCGAGGCGAATCCGCCGCACACGCAAGACACGATCCATGGCCGGTTCTCGCTGAAGACGCGCGGCAAGGACGGTCGGATCGGGCGAACGCTGCCTGCCACCATCCGCTTCAAGCCGAAAACGCGCTACCGGCTCACCTGCCAGACGATGGGCGACGGACACTTCATCGTCGAGAGCGCCGGTCTAACAGTCGCCAATTTGAAATTCACCGGCGACCGCAGCCAGGTGACCGGCGAATTTGCCACCGCCAACGACACGGAAAGTTTTCTAACACTCTTCAAGGATGGCGGTGATGCCATGGTGTTAGATGATCTGGTCATCGATGAACTTGGCCAGGCCTCCGCGCCAACCATCCTTGAGACGGTGGCGGAGAAACTGCCCGGTCATCGGCTGATGCTCGAGGAAGACTTCAAAAAACCGCTGGCGGCTCATTGGCGCAAGTTCATCTCGAAACATCCTGATACTTCCGTGGCAACCGCAGATGAGGGTCTGGTGATCAACGCCGCCGCCAACGTGAGCGCTGGCATCGAGCGGGAACTTCCCGCCGGCACCAGCGCCGTAGAATGCCGGTTGGACGGTGCGGGTGACCCCGGGCAAACCTGGGGCGGCGGCATGTGTTTGCTGTGGAAAAACGGCGCTGCGCTGCGGGTGAACCTGCGCGTGCCGGATGGTTCTTTCGGTATTGATTCGACTGCCGCCGCACAGAAGATTGCCGGGGGGTTGATACTCAATGACCTGGTAACCTTGCGGCTGCGGTTGGAGACCGACAAGGCGTTTGTCGAAGCCCGCAATGGCACCGATGCCTGGCAAACGCTGGCGACGTTCCCGCGCGATAAATTCCTTGGCAATCCGGATCGGATCCGGGTCGGCAAGATGCATTCTGTCGAAGGCATTGGGGACCACGGAGATCCAGGTCCGGCTTCGAAAACAATCCTCCGATCGCTGCGAATTTACGGACCATGATCCAGAACCATTACCGCAAGGACACCGAAGATGAACAGATTGCCATGTTGCGCCATGATCGGAGTATCAACTCCCGGCTCACTGTTTGCGGTGCCAGCCGTATTTGATGATGCTTGGCCAAAGCCACGGATGTTAGAACCAGGGTTGTGTTTCCCCTGAGGAAACCAGCTGGCCGGATCAATCGAGCCACTTGCTGGCGTGGGGTTTGAGCGTGATTTTGCTGGATTTGCCATCGCCCCGGAAAACGGTGGTCGCTTGCGCCTGAGCCGAGTGGTTCACAACCACAAGTTTTTGACTCATGGGATACCATGCGCAGTCGGTCTGCGGGTTCGAACAGAACCAATTCCTGAGTTCCTGCTCTTTGCCCGCGGCCCAGAAGATGGCGCGGTGGAGAAGGCGCGCGTTGGTCAGGTCATAAGGCAACGCGCCGAAGAACACCGAACGGCCATTGCCATAAGCTTTGGCCGCGGCCATCACGTGCAGACCATTGGCCGCGAGCAGTTCGGTGGCCGGATCGCAGACATACACGAATGTTTCACGGGTGCCGAAGTCGGCGCCGCCGTCGAGATCCTCGGTGATGAAATGTTTGGCCGCGACCATGGCCGGAACCGTAGCGCTTTGCAGCGTGCGCCCGGTTTCCTTGTCCACCCCCATCACATCGGCGAGTTGAAAATAACGGCCCTGGTGCTGGAATGCGCTCGGTCCGCGACATCCGATGAAACCGCCACCCCGGTGAATGAACTGACGGACCTTCGCCACCACTTTGGGGTTCGCCCACCAGCGCCCGCCACTCCATGCGGTTTCGGCATCGCCGTCGTTGATGATGACATCGACGTCCTGCGGAATGCCGGATTTCTCCACTTCCGCGAAGCTGAGGAACCGGACCTCGACCGGCAGACCGGCCAGGCACTCCAGCAGATTTGTGCCGGCCACTTGAATCACGTCCGGGCGTTTGACCAGGAACTTCTGCGGCGCGCCGAAGCTGTTGATCCAGGCCTTCCAATTCCCCCAGGCGTTGAGTACCACCACCTTGACCGGCGCCTTGAGCGATTCGCCTCCGCCGGAGTTGTCCTTGAAGGAACGGAATTCATCACATAACTCCGCAACGTGATCGACGAACTCCGGGAACTTGAGCGCCAGACTCAGATAGCCGCCATAGCCGAGGCGATCCACCGGTTTGCGCAACAAAGCGCGGCGGATCTTGATCCAGTTGGAGACGGATTCTGATAGAGGGTCGCCGCCCTCGCGGAAAACATCCGGGAAGAAATACGGATAGAGGCGCAGTTCCTTCACCAACCCGCCGGGAGTGTCTGAAATCCTCCGCAACGCCACGCCGTCCTCCGCAGCCCCCACATGGATGTCGATGCCCATTTTCAGGAAGCCCGGCAGATAGGGTTCCATGCCGATCCAGTGATCGCCCCAGAAAATCGCGGTTTTTTTGCCGGCTTTGTGAGTCTTGTCAACGAGCGCTTTGCCGAACTTCACGACAAACCTGTGGATGAACTCCATCCACGCCAGATAGCGCTCGGACGGCACGCGGCACGCGGCATTGTAGTAGCCTTCATCGACGAAGTCCTCGGCCCGCAGGCGGTAGCCGTGTTCCTTCGCGAAGTCCTCCAATGCGGGCACGCTGATGGTGTCCTGATAGCCGGTCCAATCACGGAACTTGTCCACCGAGTCCTGATCGGAATCAACTGCAAAATGATAGGCGAGCGTCGTCAGGCGGACCACGTCGGTTTGCGGGTGCGCTGCGAGATACTGGTCGTAATACGCCATCAGGTGGTCCCAGCACTCCTTGTGATAGGGATCCACGCTGATGACGCGCGGCTTGTCCCAGCGGTTGGTGAGGTGGTTATACATCGAGGTCGTGTCCCAGACCTGGAACACCAGGAAACTCACCGTATAGACATGGAATGGGATGGTGCCGGTGATGGTGACCTTGCCGGTCCGAGGATCGAATTTCCACTTTGAAACGGGCACCCGTTCACCGGTCGTGCGATTGATGACTTCCCAATATTTGTCGGCTGCATGCTTGAGATCCAGGACATATTTTTCCCGATAGAAACCGCTCATCGGATCGATCACGAGCGCCCTTCCCGACGCCGTCACCGGATCGGACATCAGGAACTTCTGCGGCAGTTGGTCCATGTGCTGGCGAGGATAGGTCTGTTCCGCACGGACGAGGCAGGTGGTGGAATAAACCTGCAGGCCCAGGTCGAGCATCTCCTGGGAAAGGTCGGTGCCGTCGCTGTCGCGGATCGCATCCGCACCCCATTTTTTGGCCAGTTCGACGACCATGTGTTCCTCCCCGACCTCGGCGGGCAGGGTGATGGAGGCGCTCATCTCAAGTTTGGTTTTCATATCTGTGGCTGTTTGAATGGATAGAAAACAGTGATTGCAGGCAAAACATTTTGACGATGTCTGCGGCAAATGATATCTGCTGCCAACTCAGAAATTCACAGGAATTGGCGACTTGGCGCGATCCACATCAAACCCGCATTCCTTGAACCAGGGAAACAGATCGCGTTTCATGGCGATGCTCAGCACGGCCACAGTTGCATTGACATCGTAGCGAGGAATCACCCCGGGCTTGGCCAGTTGTCGTTTGGCTTGAAAATAGTGGGCGAGAATGTCCGGGTCCTGCTTGCGAAGTTGCTCGAAAATCCAAAAAGTCTTCCCCCAATGCATGTCGTTGGCATTGCCGCCTTCCAGCGCGGGCACCCCGGTGAGGCTTTTGCCCTCAATGTCGTAGAGTTTCATGGTGGGATCCAGCCGCGACGCGCGCTCGATCGTGCTCTGGATGCGGCGCATTCCTTCTTCTTTGTAACCCATGTCGCCCATGACCAGGTCACCGACGTAGGTGGCGATGGGTTCATTCCAGATTTCCGGGAAAGGCAAAACCCAGGAATGGGTGGATTCGTGGGTGATGAACTCGATCATGCTGTCCTTGCGTTTTGGGAAATCCCCCCAGAACACCGCCAGACCGATCGACCGTCCGGAGGAAAAGCCGCCGCCACCGGTGGCCAAAAGACCAATCTCGGAAGCCATGCCATCGGCTAGCGGGACGCCGATCCGTTTGTTCATGAAGGGAACGCTGCGCTGATAGATGGCCATCATATCCTTGGCGTACGGTTTCAAGTAATCGCTATAATGCAACGTGATCCGTCCGAACTGTTCGGTATAGTCCAATTGTTCCAGGCCGCGACTGTTGAAAGGCTTCCGGGGATCGATGGTTTTTCCAGCGGCCGCGCCGACCAGCAACGGCTGCCACCAGGAGGCGTTGATATTGTCTTTTGCGTCCGGACTGCTTCCGGCCAGACCGCGCGCCCCGACGATCAGGGTTCCTTTGCTGATTTTTTTCCGTGCCAGCACCGGGTTGCCACCAGCGTCGGCGATCAGGACTTCCCAGTCTTTCGGGTGCTGCAACTTTAACATGTCCCCACCGCCGGCAATCTCCCCGGTGATGGAGGCGGTCATTGCCTTGAGTGGCATTTTCGCACTGCCGTCAAACTCACAGCCAAAAGTCTTGGCCAGTTCGTTCTGGGGTTTGTCTGCGGCAGAGCCGAGCAGCAACACGCCGCCGCCATCGGACAGAAAGCTGGAAATGGTTTTGCGATCCTGCGGGAGATAGCTCAGGTGGCTGTCGCACGCGAGCAGAACCAGCAGGTTGGCGTTGGAAAGATCGTAGTTGAACAACGCCCCCCAACTCGTTGCGCCTGCCTGACCCGGGAGATACTGCTGTTGGAATCTGCCGTCGCCGTAGAAGCTGAACTCGTGGCCAAGATCCACCACGGAGTGAATGGTCGGATTGGCATTGGAACCCGCGGGAGCGCCCCAAAGTGTTGCGGCTAACAGCAGGAACAGGGTTGTCGGTGATTTCAATTTCATATAGGTTGTGGTTTGGATGCAGGCTTGCCATCAAAATAATCCTCGATTTCCTCCAGCGTCTTACCCTTGGTTTCGGGCATGAAGAAGGCGGCGGTGATGAAGTAGATGACGGTGAAGCCCGCCCAGATGAAGAACATCAGGTGGAAGCCCTGGCTGCCGACCACGATGGGGAAATACAAGGCGCTGAGGAAAGCGACGCCATTGTTGAGCACCATGGCGATGCCCATGCCGGTGGAGCGGATGCGGGTGGGCATGAGTTCGGTGAGCGCGAGCCAGACGCAGACGCCCGGGCCGACGGCGAAGAATCCAATGAACGCGCAGAGCAACACCGTGACCCACTTGCCGGTATCCGGCGAGGCGATGGGGCCGTAACTGGCACGCATAATCTCCAGCCTGCCGCTATCCTTCACCCGGGTTTCCTCGATCTTCCTGCCATCCACGGTGATCCACTTTTTCTCGGATTCCGGTTCGATGACAAGCATGCGGTCTTTCTCCTCGGCGGCATTCGAGAATGCCGTGGCAACCTTCGGCTTGGTATCGTTCGCAAACTTGTAGGACAGGCTGAGCTGCCCGGGAACACCGCCATCCAGTTTGGCTAGAGAGTCGTCCACCTGGACACTGATGCTGCGACCATCGGCGGCCAGTGCGGTCCGGACTTGTGCCAGCACATCCACCCGTTTCGACTCGAATCCAAGAAAAAGCATGCCAGCGCTAATGAGACAAACAATGATCCCGGCGGTGCCGAAGGAGAGCAGTATCTTGCGTCCGAGTTTGTCCACCAGCAGGGCACCTAACAAAGTGACGAGACAGTTGGTGCCGGTGATCATCCAAAGGTTGTCCGCTGCGGCTTTTTCCGTGAGGCCCGCACCCTGGAGAATCTTGGCGGCGAAGGGGATGATGGTATTGATTCCGGTGGCCTGGGTGCAGGCCAGCACGATGCAGGCAAGAACGAACGGTACCACATACTTGCGCTTGAACAACGAGTCGGAAGCGGTGGACGCCGACTTGTCACCGGCCTTTCCCGCATGCTCCTGGCCGCTGCGTTCCCGCATCTCGTTGATTTCGAGATCGACCTGATCGGACGAGCGGGAGTAACCGAGAATCCGCGCGGCCTCGGCAACCCGGTTTCTTCTGAACAACCAGCGCGGCGATTCCCTGGCAATGAGCCCGAGTGCCACGAACAGCACGCCCGGCACACAAGCTGTTAGAAAAATGCTCCGCCACGCGGCATCGTCCGCCGCGAAGATCAGGTTCGGGTCGCCGGCGGCGGCTTGTACCGCCAGTTCATGCACCCCCGCGTAGTGCTTGCTGATGACGGTTGCGAGCACCAGGCCCAGCGTCAGCAGCAATTGGAAGGCGGAAGTTCCGCGGCCGCGGTAGGCGGTGGGCAGGCATTCGGCCATGAACAGCGGAACCACCACGCAGATCACCCCGCCTGACAGTCCCATCAGGATGCGCCCGATCAGCAAGGTCGAGTAACCGGATGAGGCGAAGATCAGCAGAATGCTCACGACAAACATCAATCCGCCCGCGAGCATCATTTTCTTGCGTCCGAGGAGGTCGGCCAGCGTGCCGGCGAACAGGGATGCGATGATTCCGCCGAAGGTGTAGATTGCAACCATAAACCCCTGTTGCGCGGCGGTCATGACAATCGTCTTGTCCAGATAGAGCAAAGCTCCGGCGATAATGCCGAAGTCGATGCCGGCCAGAAGCCCCCCCATTCCTGATAGAACAATCAGGAATGGGAGATACCAGCTCTTGGTGGGTGCGCCAGAGACGCTGGTTTGGAAGGATGGGTTCATGAAGTGATGCGGGTCATTGGGTGATGAATCATGGTTATTCGGTGATCAGCAGATTGTCGATGACCAAGGTTCCGGTTTTGTCTTTTACCAGTTTGGAGATGCCGATGAAGCCCTCCGTGCCCGCCCCGGTCTTGAGGGTGGCGGTGAGTTTTTTCACCTTCCATTCGCCATTCGCAATGACATCCTTGGTCGCCACCTGCTGGCCGTCGGGACCGTCGTAGCCGGAGACCAGGGCGAAACAATCCGCAGTGTCGCAAAGATAATCAAAGCTGACATTGTAGCTGGTGTTCGGCTTGAGTTTCAAGGTCGCGGGAACCGTCCGGTAGATCATGTCCGGCGAGCCCTCCTGGCGGGACTTGAGGGAATACCGGCCCTGGATGGTATCGTTGGTATAGGGCGGATTAGCCTCGGAGAGGTGGGTATTCATCGGTCCTTCCCAGCCATACATGAACGGCCCCCAGCCTTCGTCCACGTTTTCAAAATCCTCGAACAGCACGACCTTGCCCGCACCCGCGGGCGCTTGGCTGATAGAGGTTTTCACCAGACGCACATCATCGAAGCCAACCTTGCCTTCACCATGACCGGCACGCAGAACGAGGTCCGCCTGACCGTCGGGCGGAGCCGTGAAGAGCACCTTGAGGCGATGCCATTTGCGCAGGTATTTGCTCGATTGGTCGGTGAAATTGGTGAGCATTGTTTGTTGGATCGTGTTGGAAACCGTTGCCATCGGCGCGGCGGCCTTGACCGGCATTGGTGAGACGATCATGTCGAGCTCGGCGATGGAGCTGAACGGACGATCCTTCAACTCGGAGGTGGCGGTCAGGCGGAAGAACCGTGCATTCACGGATCTCGGGAACTTCACAGTGGCGGCAGTGCCATTGCGGTATTCGAATTCACCTTTCGCCACAGGAGTCCATGTCTTGTTATCCAGGCTCACATGGGCTTCGTAGCCCTTGATGGTGCCATTTCCCATGTCCGCACGAGCGGTCTGGATGAATCCACTCAAGTGAAGTTCCTTGCCGAATGAAACCGTCACCTGATGAGGAAGCTTGAAGTCATCCTTTGCCTCGACCGAATGCCAATGAGTCTTGGGGTTTCCATCGAGCATGCGCGCGGCACGGTCTCCACCGAGGCTTTTGGTTGAGGAAACGATTTTCCACGCTTGTTTGTCGACAAACGGAGGAGCGGATGCGGCGGGAGCCTCGACAGCCAGAGACGCGTCACGTCGCGCGGCAATGTTGACCCACACCGAAGCCGCATATTTCTGGCCGGGGACCAGCTTCTCCACCGTCTGCCGGACCTCAGCAGGAGCCGGTGAGCCCACCACCAACTCGGTCTGGCCATATTCGCTTTCGTTTTCGATGGTGGCGGTTCCGGACGGCGTGATGAGTTTCCACGCACGGAAGGAATGGCTGTCGAAACCGGCATCGCGCACGAAGCCGCCTTCACTCCATTGCATGTCCGGAAGAGCGGTGGGTGTTTCCCGATAGAGCACGTAGGGAGTGCCCGCGGCGATGCCTGTTAGCGTGACCTTGCCGTCCGCCAGTGCCACTTCGCGTTCAAACACCCGCCCGAGATCGGTCAAACGATAGAGCTCCACGGTTTTGAATCCGGCCCAACTCTTTGGCAAATCCCATGTTGAATCACCACCCTTGTCATTCCAGTGATAGATCTTCGCTTCGGTGAAGGGGTCCCAGGGAATGAAACACAGGTTGTCCACCGGCCGGGTGTTGGGTTTTTCATAGCGGCAGGAATTGATCAACTGTCCGGCGCGACCGAACATCTTCGCCACCACTCCGTCCGACTCCGTGCGGGCACCGTTGCTGAACCAGGCAGCGCCCTTTTCCTGACGGATCAGTTGGAAATGCTGCAGGTATTTGGTGGGCAGGTTGACGGTGAAGGCGGACTTGATGGTTTGCATCATATTGCGTTCCGCATGCCATCCCATGAAGCCATCGCAATTGGTCCCGCGCAGCAGGGGTTCGTGCAGGAACGTGTCTTTCTGCGAGAACCAGATGAATCTGGCGATCTCGCTGCGGTCGCCCTTGCCGCCTATCTGCTGGGTCCAGTCGTTGGCCACGTGGTTCCAAACCACGGCGCGTTCCATCACACCTGGAAACTCGGTGAACTGCAACAAGCCGTTGCCGTTAATCCTGGTGTGCATGCGCCAACCCGGCCAAGCACGGCCGTAATAGACGTCGAGATATACGAAATCCAGCCATGGCAGGTCCTCGCGCATCGCGTCCAAACGCTGATAGAGAGTGCCGTAGGCGGAATCATAACGGTAGTCCGTGAGGTAGGATTCATCCAACCAAGACCAGCCGATGGCGTCGAGATCGACGATGTCCGGGCTGAAGTATTTCGCCTCCCTGTGATACTCGTGGGCGTTGATGTGAACGCCTGAGAGCACGTTGAAATCGTGACCGCGGCGCATCGCGAAATTGAGCTCGTCGCGTCCGCCCATCCGGCGGCCGACGTTGCCGGCATAGTCCGGGTGCGAGCTGTCATGGCCTTCACCGGCGAAGCCCTTGTATTGGATGCGCTGCCCGAGGCCGTCGGTGAAGTGCCAGATCTTCTTCGCGTTGTCGAGCGCGCGCAGGAAGGGATTCGTGGCCTGGCTGGCGAAATTCATCGCGATGTGGGCGATGGGATAGTCCTTGGTTTTGTCGCCGCCGTAGGGTTGCGGCACATTGCGACGGTAGGCGATCGCCGCGTCCTGCCAATTCACTTTGCCATCACCGTTGTTGTCCGCGGCAACCACCAGGATCGCAAGCGGCGAGGGGCAAATTTCGCTGGGGATTTCGCGATAGGTCCATTTGCCGGGTGCGACGGAAATTGACCGGCCCTGCCCCTCACCGTCGAGTTTGAGGATCATGCGGAGATCTTCCTCCATCACGTTGGAATAAAGACCGGAGGCGATCTTGCCATCGCTCACAAATGCGTAGGATACGCCGCGGTTTCCATTCAGGTTGCGGTTCTTGTCCTTGTTTTTTTCGTTATCCTTGAAAGCGATCGCGGAGACCTTGCCAAACAGATCGTGGTCTGCGGGATCTTCCGAGGCGTAGGACGCTGCGGGAAAATTGCCGAGCGCCACTTCGTTGTCACCCTGGCCTGTTAACAAAGTCATGCCGGGGATTTCGAAGGTCCGCACTACCAGCGGTCCGGACTCCCGGATATCGGTCAGCGTGAAGGTCAGGGCATTGCGCGAGACCGTGACTTTGGCGGTCATGGTGACGCCCTCATCCTTGAAGACCAGTTCGTAATCGGCGGCATTCGGTGCCACGGGAACCAGCCGAACCGCGGGTTTGAAATCCTGGCCGTTGAGACGCACCAAAGGATTTTCATTCTTCGCCAGCGCCACCGTGTGACCTGCGTAGGAGTAAGCAACCACCCCCGGAAAGTCCGGCGTGAGATCAACTTTAAAATCGCTGTTGATGAGCTGTTCTGCTTGCAAAAAACCCGCGAATCCCAACAACCCGACAACCAACCCATATAAGCGTTTCATGATTTTATTTTTACAAATTGAGAACCGAATGCCTCGAGAACAACGGACAAGTTGAGTGCCCGCACGGACTTTACAAGCCGGAATCTCACGCGATAACCGGAAACCACGGGGAAATTCCAGACCGCCTCATGCTTTGGGTGTTTTCCTCCGGTTGTGGGATTTTTTTCACAACGTGCTGCTTCATGCGGCTCCTGCCCGGATAGGCTGGAATTCGGCGCTCTCCGCGATGATCCACCACAAACCCGGAAATCATCCGTTCCGCCTTTATGGGATTGACAAGGATGGCGCGGACCTGAAACCGTCCTTGACGTGGAGCGGCCAGGAATAGGGATGCAAACCCTTCCTGATAGCGCCTTTTCACGCGCTACCGGCTTATTCAAACAGTCTTATGGAAACCGACCGATGAACGGAACCCAACGCATGTGCGCCGCGATCCGGAGGGAAACGCCCGACCGCATTCCCACGTTTGAATGGTTTATCGACGAGGCTGTCGGCAGGACGCTGACCGGTTCTAACGATCCGCTGGAGGTGGTGGAACGGCTGGACCTTGACGGCATCAACATCCGGCCCGATTACACCAAGCGCTTCATTGACAGCCGAATCTTCGAGGACGAATGGGGCACCCGCCGCCAATTGACCGGTGACAGCATACCCGCCGTCATCACCCATCCGCTGGCGGACCTCACACGCCATCACGAGTTCACCTTTCCAAATCCGCTGGCGGATCACCGCTTCGCCACGTTGCGCCGCGCCGTCGAGCGTTTCGGCGGCACGCGGGCGGTGGTGCTCAACCTGCGTGACGGCTTTTCGGATCTGCGTGACCTGCTAGGCTACGAGCAGGCGCTGATGGCCCCATTGACCGATCCCGAAGCCTGCGACGAGTTCCTCGAGCGGATCGTCAGCTATAACCTTGCGCTGGCCGAACACGCGGTGCGAACCTATGGCGTGCGGATCATCGCCACCACCGATGATGTCGCCATGGCGCAAAGAACCCTCTTCCATCCCGACGTCTACCGGGAACGGATCCTGCCGTCGTTCCGCCGCGCGATCCAGGGGTTCAAGACCTTGGGCTGTCTAACAATCAAGCACTGCGACGGCAACATCCTGCCGCTGGTGGAGCACTGGATTGAGGCCGGCATTGACTGCCTCGATCCGATTGATCCTGGTGCCGGACTCACCATGACCGAGATGAAGGCCAGGTATGGCGGGCGCATCGCGCTCAAGGGCAACATCGATTGTGTGAACACCTTGTGTACCGGCACGCCCGACGAAGTGCGCGACGAAGTGCGCCGCTGCATCACCGGCGGCGGGCCGGGCGGATTGATCGTTTCCTCCAGCAACACGATCCACCGCGGGGTGAAACCCGCGAACTACCGCGCGATGCTCGAGGCGTTGCGGACCTTCGGGATTTTCGAAACAAACCGTCAACCTTGATGAGGAAATAACCAATGACAACCGGATTCATATTGATTGTAATAGGCGCATTGTGCGGAGGCTCGTTTGGCCTGCCTAGCAAGTTCGTGCGGAAAGAAACCCCATGGGAAACGTTGTGGGGCCCGTTCTTTTTCTTCGCCACTGTGTTTCTACCACTGGTGGCAGGACCCGCATTGGTGAACAATCTTTTCGGGGTCTGCGCGTCGCTCACACCCGGCCAGTGGATCGGCCCGGTGGCGTTCGGCTTTCTCTGGGGTCTGGGGTCGATGACCTTGGGGCTCAGCTTCGCTTTTGTCGGTCTCTCGCTGGCCTATGCGATCAACTACGGCGTGCAGATCGCGTTCGGCATGATCATGCCGGCGTTGATTTTCACCCCGGGCGTTTTCGGCACCGCCAAAGGCTCGGTCATGCTGGGTGGCGCGGCGGTCTGCATTTTGGGCGTGGTCGTCTCCGGAAAGGCCGCGTGGCTCAAGGAACAAGGCGGCGGCACCGGCCTGGCCCCGCGCAATCTATCCAAGGGAATTGCCGTGGCCGTGCTTTCCGGCGTCCTCTGCGCCTGTTATGCGCTGGCGTTCGGGTTCGGCGGTGACGTCATGCGGCAGGCCGCCGCCGCGCCGTTCGCCAACCCGGCGTGGCGTGCGAGCTTCGTGGTGACCGCACTCGCGCTCTGGGGCGGATCGTTCTCGGCGTGTGGCTATTGCGCCTACAAACTCACCAGCAACAAGACCTGGCACACGCTAACCGGTCCGGGCATTCTGCCGGTCTACGGGATCGCGCTGGTCATGGCCCTGCTGCACGACGGTGCCATCGCGTGCTTCGGTGTCGGTTGCCCGATGTTAGGAACACTCGGCGTCTCGGTCGGCTACGCCATCTTCATGTCGCTCGCGATCTTTACCGGCACGATCAACGGCTTCCTGACCGGAGAATGGCGCGGTGCCGCCACCCGCGCCGTCAGCGGCATCCGGATCGCCCTGGTGATTCTGGTGGCCGGGGTCTGCATCCTGGCCTATGCCAACACGCTGTGAGAATACCCCTACCATGACCTTTGAACGCAAGCTGGTGGCAGCCATCGATCTCGGATCGACCTCGATCAAGGTCTGTCTTTATGCGCCCGACGGCCGCTGTGTGGCATCCGCCACGCGTCCGACTGAGCGCTGCAACCCGTACGCGGCACAACATCCCGAGTGGGTCTTCTGGAACCCCGACGCGATCTGGGGCGGCGTGGGCGAGGCGTGCCGCGAAGTGATGGCTACCATCGATGACCCCGCACGCGTCACCAGCGTGGCGGTGACCGGCATGGGCATGGACGGCGTGCCCGTTTCCGACGACGGCCGCGCGCTCTATCCGTTCATCAGTTGGCACTGCGGCCGCACCGCGCCCCAGGCGGCTTGGTGGGAGCAGACGATCGGCGCGGAAAAGACCTACGGAATCGCCGGATTTCCGCCATGGGCGATGACCGGTGTGATGCGTGTGCGCTGGATGATGGAGCATGAGCCGGACATTATCAGCCAGGCGGAGTCGTGGTTGCTGATAGAAGACTTCGTCAACTTCAAGCTCTGCGGTGTGCGGGCCACCGACCCGAGCATGGCAAGCTGCATGCTGCTGTTTGATCAAAAGAAGCGCGACTGGTCGGATGAACTGATCGAACGTTCCGGCATTCCGCGCAGGATGCTGCCTGCGGTGAAACCATCTGGCACGGTCTTGGGTGCGGTGTTGGCCGATGCCGCGTGTCTAACAGGATTACCGCAGGGCACCCCGGTGGTGTTGGGGGGGCAGGACCATCTCTGCGGCACGCTGCCGCTCGGTGCCCACCGTCCGGGCGTGGTGGCCAATATCATGGGAAGCTGGGAGAGCCTGATCGCCACCGTCACGCAAGCGGACTGCAGTTGGACCTTGGGCCGCGCGGGTGTCTGTATGCAGGCGCATGTCGCTCCCGGGCGCTACGCAGCGTGGGGTGGTTCGCCCTCGGCCTCCGCGCTGTCGTGGTTCCGCGAGGTCACCGGCGATGCGGACCGGCCATGGGATGACGTGATCGCCGAAGTTGAACGCGAAACGAAACCGGGCGCGGGAGGCGTGATCTTTCTGCCCTACCTTTCTTCCGCCCCCTGTCCGGTCAACGACAGCCAGGCGGCCGGCGCCTTTATCGGACTGCTCAACACGACGCGCCAAACCGATTTGTTCCGGGCCGTGATCGAGGGCCTCAACTATCAGTTTCTGCACATCCTCAGAACCATGGAGGGGTGCATGGCCACGCGCTTCAAACGGATAGTCGCTTCCGGAGGTGCCACCCGCAACTCGTTCTGGCTCCAGAACAAAGCCGATGTTTCCGGCATGGAGGTGGAGGTCTCGGAGATTCAGGACACCTCTCCGCTCGGTGCGGCCATGCTGGCGGGCGTGGCGCTGGGTGTCTGGAGCGATCTGGATGAAGCCGCGGAGCGTGTCAAAGGCAGCACGCGCATCTATCATCCCAAGCCCACGGTCACGGCGCGTTACGAAGCGCTGTTCGGGATCTACCACTCGCTCGCACCCGCCTTGCGCCCCGCCAACCACGCCTTGGCGGAGTGGCGGGTCTGAGTCAAGTGTGAATTCATTCCGCTGTTCGTGTTGGCGGCAATGCATCCGGGGTCCTGCCAACAAAGATGACATCTTTCCGGCGTGATTCAGGAGTGACCTTGAGTTGCACCAGTTTGCCGTTTCGGAAAACGCCCTCCACCACGGTTTGGCGTGCGGCGTGCAGTTTGAAGTTCACGTCCCAGTTTTCCGGCCAGGCGGGCAGCAAGAGAAGTTCACCATGTTCGCCATTTTGCACCAGCATTTCCTGGAGGGTGTTAGACATGTTGCCGGCGCCATCGTAATCGGGACACCAGTCATGCGGGGAGGCGAAAAACCCCGGAAAGCGGAAGTTGCGGCCGCCGCTGTCGGCGATGCCGAGCTGGGTGCCGACACTGCTGCGGGCCAGCATGTCCTCCGCCGCGCCATCCGCCAGACCCAGGCGTGCGGCGATGATCCCAGTCTGATACCAGCAACAATGGCCCGGATTGGGCATGTCCTTCCATGCCCGGCGGGCTTCCTCGATGTCGTGCGTGCCGCGGCCGATGCCATAAATGCGGAACGGATAGACACAATTGAGATCGGGTGATTCATAGTTGGCGCGCTGCGGATTGTATTTCTCCGCGTTGTCGGGAACCACCAGACCCTCCTTGTTCCTGGTCTTGGGAATGGGCGGGAGCGCCGCCTGGATTCGCAACCAGTCCGCGCGTTGCGCCGGAGTTGTGAATTGCGGGGGGATTTCTAACAGCCTCGTGCTGATCTCATGCAATCCGGCGACTGAGGGCATGTCATTGGTCACATCCTCCCAATAGGTTTCCACGGCATGGGTCGGGTTGATGACAATCCTGCCCTGGGCGTCCTTGTTGAAGCGGGTGTCATAGAACTTCAGCGCATTGTCGCACCAGACCAGGGTTTTTTTGAGAAAAGCCTCATCGCCCGTGTAGTCGTAGCGGTCGAGCGCCAAGGCGCCAAACTCCAGGCACTGTTGCCAGATATTGCGCGTATAGCCCTCGGAGTAATCCGCGGCACCCCAGCCGAAATCACCCATGCCCGGCAGGCCGAACCCCGACAGCACCTCGTTCATGAAGATGCCATCCGCGTGGTAATAGGCCTTCGCCTTGGCCTGGAACACCGGCATGTTGCGGAAGTAAAAGTCAAAGAACGAATCCATCAAATCCTCGTTGCCCTGCGCCAGATGCAACTGATACATGAAGCGGGTGTTTTGCCACCAATAGGAGGGCCCGTAAAAACGATAGTCCGCACTCCAGTTCCTGCCTCTTGGATCGGTGGCGTAATAGGCGAACTCCGGCGCCACGGTGAAAATTCCACCATTGAAGTGAGCTGGCAAAGGCGAGCGTTCCTGGCAGGCGAACTGGTATTTGGTCAGGACATAGGCTTGGGTCAGGCGCGAGGGAGCGGTGGAAGCCACCGGCGGCGCGCTGCCCCCGACGCGTTTGCCATCCTGATAGATCGACAACACGCCGCCGCGCGGGTCGGCTACGGCCGCCACATGCACCCACTTTCCCGCAGTCAAGGCGGCGGAACCGTAAAAAATCTGATTGCTAACACCCCAGCGCAGTTTGCCGCCATAAGTATCGAACAGAAAGCCATTGGTGCCGCCGGGACTCACTTTGTCAAAGAGGCGTCCCCCCAGCGACGCGGGTTGGATCCATGCCTCCAGGGTGATCCCTAGCGGGAAAGTCCACCCGGCGGAATTTTTTGCCTCGAGGAATCCCCCGGCGAGCGTTCCAGCGGCGAGATTGGCGTCGCCCTTGGCCGCAAAACCAGTTGCGGAATTCGCCACGCTCCCCGCCACGGGGGACGCCTTGTCTCGAGTTGTCGCGGCCAATTGTGCGATTTCATCCGCAGCCAACGCCCGCGCAAAAACCGTGAAGCGCCCGAAGGATCCCGGCAGCGCATTGCTGCCATCGCTGGCCGCACCGAAGCGCAGCGGCAGCGGATTGGCGGGAATCCTGAAGGCGTTGTCAGGATAATCCACGAAAATCCACGAGCGATTCCAGAACGCTTGCCACCAAGCTGCGGTGCGGGTGGCCGCCTGGCCGGGCGCCACGGATTGTTGGGCTTGCAGGCGTAAATCCGCTAGAAAACCCTTCGCTTGCGGATACTGGGCGCTGTGGGTGGCGATGCGCAGGTCAAAGGTTTTGGCCGGTGCCGTCAATCCCAGGGTGATGCGATCCTTGGCGACGAAACCCGGACCAAAAAGCGTGCTGCCAAACACCCGCCCCTTGATCGGATCTGACACCAACTTCGCGTCCTGTTCCAGGTGCTGGCCCTTGACATGCAGCGGCACCGGCGTATGGGCGTTGGCATGATAGCAGATCACCGCCCGTGCGTCATCGACGAAGACGTCGGGCGATTCCCAAGCAGGCTCATCCTGCGGCAGCCCGTTCCGATAGATCCAGGTTGCGCCAATGCTGCCCTGTGCCGTCAGGTCGTTGCGGGCGCCGCGCCAGTTCTCCAATTTGGCGGTCACACCGAGAGCATGGTCGGAGGAGCCCGTGACATAGATGGTCTGGCTCGCACTGTCCACCAGCACCCGCAGGCGGACTTCGCTTCCGGGTTCGCCCGCCATGATTTCACAACGGCCCTCGCGCAAACGCAGGACCTGCCGGTACGGATGCCCCGTGACGAACGGATTGGGCGACAAGGTCACACGCACCCGCCCCAACTTGAGCAAACGGTGCATTTCGGACAACGCGTCATTGCGCGCCAGGTAAAACAACAAATCGCCATTGGCCTCAACCCACAGATTGATGCCGGTGTTGCCATTGCCTAACGGAATCGAGTCCGCCTCATCCTTGGACAGGCTGTCAAAGACGATGTTGCAAGCATCCAGATTCGCCGGTGCGGCT
>Ga0268284_1000454_pt1 | contig 28101 bp, 16 predicted proteins | sample saktaG_14_FD_190137 | JGI IMG/M metagenome (GOLD analysis project Ga0268284, IMG submission 190137) | Saline water microbial communities from Sakinaw Lake, British Columbia, Canada - sak_2013_06_06_40m | ecosystem: Environmental > Aquatic > Non-marine Saline and Alkaline > Saline ...
CTTGTTTTGTGGTTTTGGTTAACAACAAAGCAGGTGCTTTTCTCTTTTGGCTTTAGCCTGTCAAGCAGGTTTTTACAAACATGTTATTGTTAAATTCATTGTTAAAAATTACCGGAGTATTGATATAGGTTCCTGTCAAATTATTGTTGTATATTGAATTCCATTCGAATTTAGTAGGAAAGCAATTTTCGGTAGTAATAACCTGGTTGTAAACATTATTCTTTATTCTCTGAGTTTCCTCCTCAGTAGAAAATTCCTTTTTCCCGGTGATAGTGGACTGTGAATTATTAAGAAGAGCTATCCCATATCCATTGTTATGAAGATTATTATTTTGAATATCACTAATACTGTTGTAAACAAAGATACCTTCAGTTACCAAACTCGTTCTGGATGGAGGGTTATATATTTCGCAATCAGTCACAAGTCTGTCATTAAATTGGATATTGCCGGCATTAAAAATCCCAATTCCATGGGCATGATAATCATATGCTATTGTGCAATTACTGATTACATATGAATTGTAATCATCCACAAGGATCGAAGAGCCACTAGAGTATCCAGTATTGATGAAATCGCAATGATCTACATTTATTGAACTTGTGGCACCGTATGGGTATGAAGCGATTATGCAAGCATATGTAAAGGAACATTCATTTACTGATAAATTTCCATGAGTAAAGTTAATACCGGAATTTGTAAATTCAGAAGCACTGACTTCAAGACCAAGGCAGTTTGCGTTCACTTCACAATTAGTGAATGCACAAGTAACGATTTCAAATTCTTCAATTGTGTTTGATATATTTAATGCAACCCAGCGAACATCCTCCGTTGCAGAAAAAATATCATGTGACCCCAAATTACAGGATCCTTCAATTTCTATTTGATTTTCATCATCAAACCCCCAAAATAAAACTTCGTCTCCGACTATAATTGATCCATCATGCTCAACCAGAATTTGTGGAGTATTTATTCCAGTAAAATTTTTATTTAAATAAATTTCAGAATTTTCATTTATTGTTAATGTGACGTCTTCCTTTACCGTCAATAAATCACCGATCAGAAAATTTCCATCTATTGTTTGTGAATGATCAACTACTCCAACAATCCCATATAGACTCAATAGATCTTCAACAAAGCCATGATTTTGATAATTTTGACCTTCGTCTTGGATCTGGCCACATAGATATGCTGCATATCTAAATGCTTCTCCCGTTTGATAAAATCCATCACCATTGCCATTATGTTCAACCTCATCAGGATCAATATCTTCTTTGGTTTCCCACCCATGCCAAATCTCTTCTAAATCCTGTTGTCCAATAGCCCCATCTTCAATATTAATTGACCAAGGTTGGAACGGGTCCTTATATGGATGATATCCTTTAAGCGCTGTTGCATAGGCATATGTTAAAAAATTATAACCTAAACTAGGTTCTACCAACATCCATTCATTTTTATTTGTACATGTTTGAACTGTTCGATGATTACCTTCAAGTTCAGGAACAAAACCTCCGGAGAAACAAGCATCAATAACAAATATCATTTCTGAACAGTTAAAACCCTGAACCATACTTTCTAATTCATTATCCTTCATTACTTTTTCATCATTTTGTAAAATCAAATAGGAATCACCGCTAACAGAATCCTCATAACCACCATGGGTTGAGCAGTAAAAAAAGAATATGTCTTTTTCAGTCAATGTTGACTGGAGTTCACTTAGCGTATTTTCAATATTGTCATAGGTACAATAGCCGTCGAAATCATCTTCATTATCGTCTTGATTCAGATTATGATCCCAATTTTCAGCTTCTTCCGGGACAAATACAAAAATATTTTCATCTGTAAATCCGTTAAGTTTCAGTGCACTGTACATATGGCTCAGATCGTTCCATCTTAGATCCATATAGTCTCCAGAAAAAAGAAGAGCGTACTTATTGGGATCAAATGAATTTGTATAGACAACTGGTTCGGAAGGTGGAATCATATGTATTTCTAAGTCATTATCGTATGATTCTGATATTGAATCCATTGATTCTTTATATCCGAAGGGAAAGAAAATGTGAAGAACCCTTTGGTAAGAACCGGTAACGGTATCAATAAAAATATAACTGCAAGGATGTCCCCAATTATACAGGGGCATTTCATCTATGAAAAATAACCTTGAAAAGGCATACGGATTGTGAATAGTATCACCATTTCTGGTTACGCAGAATTGTGCGGTGGAAACCGAAGGATACATATAAATATTAAAATTCAATGTATCATTGGCAATGATCTGGTTTTTGATCATGGAAATTGCAACCTGTCTGGTTATTGGTTGACAAAAAGCTGTCGCTGCACATAACAATACAGCACTTCCTGCTAAAAATTGTTTTTTGAGTAACATGGCTTTTGAATTTGGTTAGTACTTAATTATTTTTTGTGTATGAGTATTATGCTGACTATCTGATACAATCAATAAATAAATCCCTTTGGGAATTTCTTGAACTGAAAAACCTTTCCCATCCCATTTAATTTCAATCGGCTCATTAATTTTAATCTTCGAGGTATTAAATACCTTTACAGGTCTTCCACATAAATCTGTAATAAAAATCTTTATATCAGAATTGATTTTTGATTTTATCGTTATCAGGCTATATGTGGAAATTGGATTTGGGCTTACACTTATTTTTAATGTGCTTGATTGATTAGGCCTTTCGCCTATTCCTAATGGATTTTCATAGCTGAAATTTCCAAAACCATCATTCCACAAAATTTTAAAAGCATTCCGGGGAGAATAACCATACATGATAATATCATTGAGATTATCCCCGTTCAGATCAGCCGTTTCTGTGCTGAATATTTCCATTTGGCCAACATAGTACTGCTGGGGTTCATTGAAATTCCAATTCTGATCATTAATACGAATGTAAATCGAATCGGTACAGCCAGACCACCAGCAAATCGAATAGCATAGGTCATCATAACCGTCATTGTTAAAATCCGCAATATTACTCGATGACAGTGCATTAATTAAGGGGAGCGTGTTTCTAATCATAAATACATTATTCCCGAGATTTTCATATAATATTAATTCATCAGTATTGTGACTGAATATCAAAATATCATCAGGAGGAGTTAAATTTAATTTACATATCCGCGGAGATGCTTTAGTTGTGCAAAGAAGGGATGTATCAAAGGTTAAATTTCCATTATTCATCAAAGTATGGATACCATTTGGCAGATAGGAAAGACATGCATCAGGCAGATTGTCATTATTCAACGTTCCGATTCTCGGAAATAAATTTCCCCCAATTCCACCATCAAAGATGATATAGTCTGTAAATAATAAATTGCCTTCATTTTTTAATATTCCCCATTTATAATAGTAAGTGTTATAAGTATAAACCAAATCATTCATCCCGTCCCCATTCATATCTTCAATATATTCAATTATCCTAGAGCCTTCAGATGGAGCAATTGCAATTTCTTCACCGAATGTACCATCACCATTGTTTTTAATAAAAAGAATATTGCCACCACCTTTAGTAATAATATCGGGATTTTCATCATCATCCACATTTCCGCAAAGAACGAAAATCGAATTTTGGAGGTACAGCGAAGTTTTATTCAGATAACCTATTCCATCATTATAAAAGATAAATAATGAATCAGGTAATCCATTCGATGATGAACAGATAATGAGGTCTTTATCTCCATCAAGGTCTATGTCGGAATTACAAACATCTTTAATTAAGTAAGATTCGGTTATATAATATTCCTGGGTATATGACTTAAAAGGCAATATGAATGAAAAACTGACTAAGAGTTGAATGAATAAAACATTCCAATATTTCAAAGTTTTCATTTGAATTAATTTTTGATTTGAAAAGATATAGTATGAATTTGTCGGGGGGTATATTCTTGATGCCTTTAAAGTTAATATAAAATCAGGCCCTTTTTACACTGAATTGAAATATATAATGAGTCTAAATATAAGGTGTTTTCATCTGTTGTCCGGAAACATCCATTGCATCCCCGCCTGAACGACCAACATCATTGCCATCGGGCAGATAAGCAATCAGCTGTTCAGGTATGTCAACCGCGTGCCATAAAGCTATCGTAAAATATTTACTTTTGTCGTTATTTTCAAATTTCAAACGATCATGCTCCGAATTTCCAAATTTCCAAATTATCTCATTATTTTAATTGCAGCATCATTTATAGTCACATTAACCTCATGCCAGATGGCTGATAAAAAATCTCATCAAAACAGCAGCAAAGATATTCCAGACCGGAAATGGTGGAAGGAAGCCGTCGTTTACCAGATCTATCCCCGCAGTTTTAAGGATAGCGACGGGGATGGCGTCGGCGATCTGAAAGGCATCATTTCCAAGCTCGATTATGTAAAAAGTTTAGGGATCGATGTGGTATGGCTGAACCCGGTCTATGCTTCGCCGAATGATGATAACGGCTATGATATCAGCGATTACCGGGATATCATGAAGGAATTCGGGACGATGGAGGATTTCGACAACCTGCTGAAAGGCATGCACGAACGCAGCCTTAAGCTCGTGATGGATCTGGTGGTTAACCATTGCAGTTCGGAACAGGAGTGGTTTAAACAGGCCAGGAGTTCCCGCGACAATCCTTACCGCAATTATTTCCACTGGTGGCCGGCGGAAAAAGGGAAACCGGCAAAGCGATACAGCTTTTTTGATGTAAATAACGATGCCTGGAAATATGACAGCCTGACCAACGCGTATTACCTGCATTACTTTTCTGTAAAACAGCCTGATCTGAACTGGGAAAACCCGGAAGTCAGGGAGGAGATCTTTAGCATGATGCGCTTCTGGTTCGATAAGGGTGTCGATGGTTTCCGTATGGATGTCATCCCCTTCATATCAAAAGATACGACGTTTCCTGAATTGCCGGCAAAATACAAGGGCGATATGATCAAATATTACGCGAACGGGCCACACCTGCATGAGTATCTGCAAGCCATGAACCGGGAAGTACTGAGCAAATACGATATCATGACGGTAGCGGAAGGCGCCGGCGTTTCATACAACGAAGCCCTCGATTTCGTTGACCCTGAGCGCCACGAGCTTAATATGGCCTACCATTTCGATGGGGTCAGCCTGGGCTATCTTCCCGATGAATTCAAGGTACCAGACCCAAATGGTTACAGCCTTGTTGAGTTTAAAGAGATCTACTCGCACTGGGACAGCGTTTTTGCTGAAAAAGGCTGGGGCACCATTTATCTCGGTAATCACGATCAGCCCCGTATGGTTACCAGGTGGGGAAACGACAGTCCTGAATTCAGGGAACTTTCATCTAAAATGCTTGCAACTTTTTTGCTGACAATGAGGGGGACGCCGTATTATTATTCTGGGGATGAATTGGGCATGGCAAACATAAAGTTTGATAATATTGAAGATTACCGGGATATTGAGTCCATTAATATGTACCAGCAAGTCGTGAATAATAACGGGGATGTGAAAAAATTCACCGAAGCCCAGAAAATATCGGCAAGGGATAATGGACGGACGCCTTTTCAATGGGATAATTCACCCAATGCAGGTTTTACGACCGGAAACCCATGGTTAAAAGTTAATCCAAATTATCAAAGCATAAATGTCGCCATTCAACAAGATGATCCCAATTCGGTGCTTAACTATTTCAGGAAGCTGGTTCAGTTGAGAAAAAAGGAACTGACCCTGGTCTATGGGCAATATGAATTATTAGACAAAGAGAATCCTGATGTCTATGCTTATACTCGGGATTTGAACGGAAAAAAAATATTGGTCCTGCTGAATTTTAAAGATAAAATATCAATTGCCAATACCGGGATTGAATTGATAAAAACAAAAATCCTGATGAATAACTACCCCATCCCTCCTGCTGAAAATCATTTGCGCCCATATGAAGCTTTGATATATGAACTATAGGTCAGATGAAAAATTGGTATAATATTTCAATCATTTTAAAAACTTACTTAACCGTTATTGCAATCTTTTTTTGCTTCCGGTTAATTCTTTTTTTATCGCAATTGGAGAGGATTGATTCTATCCGAGGCGATTTTTTTAAAATCATTATGACCTTCATTATCGGGATCAGGTTTGATGTGGTGATTTCAGGGTATATACTGTTGCTGCCTTTCATCATCATTTCCGTCCTGTTCATACTCAATAAACATTACGCTTGGATTTATCGTGTATTATTTTACTGGGTTTTCATTTTGTTTACCATGGCATTTGCCGTCTGTGCGGCCGATATCCCATATTTCAACCAGTTTTTTTCGCGTTTTTCAATAGGGGCATTTCAATGGATTGATAGCCCGGCTTTTATGTTTAAAATGATTTTCCAGGAGCCCAGGTATTTTATCATTATCTTGCCGCTGATTGTTTTCTTATTTCTCTTCTTTAAATTGTTAAGAAGGATCTTTAAGTTTTCACCGGATCAATCCGGAAGTATTCATTTCTCTTTGAAAATTGTCGTGAGTATATTATTCCTGGGATTGATTTTTATTGGGATACGCGGTAGGATCCAGGAAAAATCGCCTATAAAAGTCGGTACAGCATACTTTTGTGATAACGCTTTTTTAAATCAGCTTGGATTGAACCCGGTGTTTACTTTAATGCGAAGTTATTTTGACAGCCTGGATGAAAAAAATAAATCTATTACATTGATAGATGATAATCTGGCTATCCAAAATGTTCGGAAATACCTGGGTATCGATCAGCCTATCGGTGATTACCCGGTTGCCAGGCGGATTTTGCCCGATTCTTCAGGTGAAAACAACTATAACGTGGTCATTGTGATCATGGAAAGCATGAGTACCGCCAAGATGGAAAGGCACGGAAATACCAAACACCTTACACCTTTTTTAGACAGCCTTTCGCACAAAAACTATTATTTTGAGAATATATATACGGCTGGAATCCACACTTTTAATGGTGTATTCAGTACGCTTTTTTCATTTCCGGCAATTTATCGCCAGAACCCTATGAAAGAAAGTACCATGTTTAAGTATAACGGGATTGGCAATACATTAAAGAAGAATGGTTATTCCACGACTTATTTCACTACCCACGATGGTCAGTTTGATAATATCGAAGGATTTTTAAGGGCAAATGATTTTGAGAATATCATCACACTGTCGGATTATCCCTCAAAAGAAGCCAAAACCACTTTGGGTGTCCCCGACGATTTTATGTTCGAATTTTCTATACCGGTCATAGATAATCTTTATAAAGAAAAGAAGCCATTTTTTGTGGCATTTATGACCGCCAGTGACCATGGCCCTTATTATCTCCCGGATTATTTTAAACCTAAAAACAAGAATATCAAAGATCAGATGGTTGAATATGCCGATTGGTCATTGAGAAAATTCATTTCTTTGGCTTCAGCAAAGGAATGGTTTAGCAATACAATTTTTGTTTTTGTCGCAGATCATGGTGCGCCGATCAATGCAGTTTATGACATCCCGATGGATTATCATCATACGCCGCTCATTTTTTATGCACCGGGAATTTTAAAAGAAGCACGGACCTTTGATTGCATAGGTGGTCAGATCGATATTTTCCCGACAATCATGGGAATTCTTAACCAATCTTATATTAATAATACTTTAGGAATAGATTTGCTTTCCGATACCCGGCCGTATATTTTTATCAACCATGAAGATAAATTAGGGGTAATTGACCAGGAGTATCTCCTGATTATGAAAAATGATAACGGGAAAGCTCTTTATAAATATCGGAATAAGGATAAAAAAGATTATCAGAATGAGCAGCAGCAGTTATTACATGAGATGGAAGAATATACGATATCAAACCTGCAGGTATTTCAGTTCCTGATGCAAAGTGAGAAGAGGTATATTGAATAAAAGTGTGATGAATCATCTGAAAACCTTCTGGAAACTTATCCTGATTGTAGGCTTGATGATCCTTGCCTATTTCAGCTTTATGTTTATCGGTGGTGGATTTGGCAAGAAACCTGTTAATATTAAGGCAATTAATGATGGCAATTCCCAATTTCTGTTTGCACACAGGGGATTATCGGAATACTACCCTGAAAATACCAAAGAGGCAATAGAAGCTGCCAAATTGAGAGGGTTTACTGGTTTGGAAATTGATATCAGGAAATCATCAGATAATGAATTCATTCTTTTTCATGATGAAGATTGCAGCCGGTTGCTCGGGATTAACAGCAAGATCTGTGATTTGAGCACTTCGCAGATCAAGGGGCGCCACATTCTGTTTAACGGCATTGAATCCGGCAGTTATGTCCTGACATTGAAAGAATTGCTGAATAATTACAAAGATGATTTCATCATTTATTTTGACATGAAATTGAAAGATATCGATGATATTGATGAATTAGTCAGCATTATTCAATCTTATGATATCTCCGGATCATCCATAATTGCCAGTACAAGTGGTTTTGTAGTTTTTTATATCGAATATAATTACCCGGGAATAAATACAGCTTTGGAGGGGTTTAACTCCGGAAAAGAATGGATATATTGCCTGTTCCCGAAAAATTTCAAACCTGATTTTCTATCGAGTTTTGCAGGAAAAGTTGATGAAAAGCATATCTCCTGGCTCAGGAAAAAGGATTTAATTTCAAGCAGAATAGTCTATGATGTGGATTCAGCAAACTACCAACAGGTCATTAAGATGGGCTTAAAAAACCTGATTATCGATTATGACTCAACCATACAAATTCCAAGTTTCTAGTTTCAAATTTCCAAAGTCCCCGCTTCCCTGCCTCCCCGCTGATAAAATTCCCTACCTTTGCAATCATTCTATGAAATAGCCATGGACCTGGAAAAACCTAACCGCACCGAACTGTCGGAACTCGGAGAGTTCGGCCTGATCGACCTCCTGACCAGGAATATCAGCCTGGAGAATAAAAGCAGCCTGTACGGTGTGGGCGATGATGCAGCTGTCATAGATAACAAGGGCAGGCTTACCCTTGTTTCCACCGATTTGCTGGTGGAAGGTGTGCATTTCGACCTGTCATACACGCCGCTGAGGCACCTGGGATATAAAGCCGCTGTGGCGAATATCTCCGATATTGTTGCCATGAACGGCATTGCCAGGCAGCTGCTTGTGGGTCTTTCAGTCTCCAACCGATTCCCGGTGGAAGCACTGGAAGAACTCTACGCCGGCATCCGCCAGGCCTGTAAAGTTTACCATGTCGACCTCGTCGGAGGCGATACCACATCCAGCGTCAGGGGATTGTTCCTGTCTGTTACCATCGTAGGGGAGGTTGATCCGGATGAAGTTGTCTACCGCCATACGGCGCATGAAAATGACCTGGTTTGCGTCAGCGGCGATCTGGGCGGTGCTTACATGGGCCTCCTTTTGCTGGAAAGGGAAAAGGCGGCATTTCAGGGTGACCCGAATCTGCAGCCGGACCTGGAAGGTTTTGATTATATCCTGGAACGCCAGCTAAAACCCGAGCCCAGGACCGACATTATCCGCCTGCTGAAAGAAGCATGCATCAAACCGACTGCCATGATCGATATTTCCGATGGTCTTGGCTCGGAGATCCTGCATATCTGCTCCGGTTCAAAACTTGGATGCCGGATCTATGAAGATAAAATCCCTATCGACCCGACCACAATCAATATGGCCGGCGTTTTTGGCATCAGCCCGTGGACAGCTGCCCTGAACGGCGGGGAAGATTATGAACTGCTCTTCACCATCGACCAGAAAGACTTTGAGAAGGCCAGGTCCATTCCCGGTATATCAATCATCGGCCATATGACGGAACATTCCCTTGGAGCAAACCTGGTAACCAGCGATGAGCGATTAGTGGAAATAATGGCTCAAGGCTGGAATGCACTGAGAAAAAAATGTTGAAGGTTGAAGGTTGAAGGTTGAATTCGGGTTATTTTTAGCATCTTTAAGAATTCAATGATCAACATTCAAAATAGAACTTGTAGTCCATAATTCAACCTTCAACATTCAACCTTCAACATTAAGTATCAATGGATATCTCTTTGCTCCTACGATCTCTTCCAGACAAGCCGGGTGTCTACCAGTTCTACGACAAGGAGGGAAAGTTGCTTTATGTGGGCAAGGCCAAGAACCTGAAGAAACGGGTCTCCTCTTATTTTAACCGGGAGAATCTGGGCGGGAGGCTGAATTTGCTGGTGCGCAAAACGGCTGACATCAGGCATATCGTTGTAGGCTCCGAACTCGATGCTCTTTTGCTCGAAAATAACCTGATCAAGGAGAATCAGCCGCGTTATAATGTCATGCTGAAGGATGACAAGACCTTCCCATGGATTTGCATTAAAAACGAGCCTTTTCCGAGAATCTTCCCGACCAGGACCGTAATTCGTGACGGCTCGCAATATTTCGGTCCCTATGCTTCGGTCAAAATGATGAATACCCTGCTGGAACTGATTCGTCAAATTTACCCCCTGAGGACCTGCGGTTTAAAACTCACTGAGAAAAATATAGCGGAAAAGAAATTCAGCGTCTGTCTCGAATATCATCTGGGTAATTGCCTGGGCCCGTGTGTCGGGCTGCAGGCGGCAGATAATTATGAAGTAAATCTTGCAGGCATCCGGGAAATGGTCAAAGGGAACTTCAGCGGGGTGATGAAAGAGCTGAAAGAAAAGATGGACCGGCATGCAAAAGCATATGAATTTGAGAAGGCACAGGCTGTTAAGGAGAAAATTACTCTGCTGGAAAGATACCAGGCTAAGTCAACCATTGTAAACCCAAAGATCGGTGAGGTGGATGTTTTTTCGATCATCGACGGGGAAGAGGCGGCTTATGTAAACTTCCTGAAAGTCGCTCACGGCGCCATCATCCAGGCGTATACGGTGGAGATCAGGAAAAAGTTGGAAGAGACACCACAAGAGCTGCTGGCCATTGCTGTATTTGACCTGCGCCGGCGCCTGGCCAGTGAGGCAAAAGAGATACTGGTCCCTTTTACCTTGGAATTGGAACTTCCCGGGGTGACCATCACGGTTCCAAAGATTGGTGATAAGAAACATTTACTCGAATTGTCGGAAAGAAATGCGAAGTATTACAAGCTGGATAAAGAAAAACAGCTCGAGTTGCTGGAGCCGGAACGCCGTAGTAAAAGGATACTTGGAACGATGATGAAAGATTTGCGGATGAAAGAACCACCGGTCCTTATCGAATGTTTTGACAACTCTAATTTTCAGGGCGATTACGCGGTATCAGCCATGGTTTGCTTCCGTAATGGCCGTCCTGATAAAAATGAGTACCGTCATTATAATATCCGCTCTGTGGAAGGACCGGATGATTTTGCCTCGATGGAGGAGGTGATTTACCGTCGTTATAAAAGACAGACCGAGGAGAGTAAGCCTCTTCCGCAGCTCATTGTGGTGGACGGGGGGAAAGGCCAGCTCAGTGCTGCACTTAAAAGCCTGGAAAAGCTCGGCCTTCGCGGGATGATCACCATCATCGGCATAGCCAAAAAGCTGGAAGAAATTTACTATCCTGACGATCCGCTTCCGCTTTATATCGATAAAAAGTCGGAAACTCTGAAAATTTTGCAACGTCTGCGGGATGAGGCACACCGTTTCGGAATTACCCATCACCGAAAAAAAAGAGAGAAAGCTACCCTGAAGACGGAGCTGACAATAATCACAGGAATAGGGGAGGAAACGGCAAAAAAACTGCTGACCGATTTTAAGTCGGTCAGCAAGATCCGCAAACTGACTTTGTCTGACCTCGAAAAGTCTGTTGGACAGGCCAAAGCGAGGATTGTGTTTGATTATTTCCATTCGTTAATCCAAACCTGAAATTAATAAATCAGGAATCAATATAATCCTTTCTTTTTCTAACTTTGAAACTTCAGGAGAAGCCACCATCCCCTGAAAAATATTTATCAACCAAAAGCCAATTATTATGCTTTTTAAAAGATTATTGCCTCACCCCGTGAGAGGAATGTTTCTGCTACTCGCCTTTACAATGGCATTAACTCCAGCCCTTGGCCAGAAAGAAAAAAAAGAAAAAGAAAATGTCATCAGTGATACAATAAAATCCGGCGACATCGGCGGTCTGAAATTCCGGAGTATCGGACCCGCACTTACTTCGGGCCGGATTGCGGACTTCGCTGTAAACCCTGGCAATCATAACGAATATTACGTGGGCGTTGCCAGCGGGCATATCTGGAAAACCATCAATAACGGCAATACTTTCGAGCCTGTTTTCGATGATTATGACGCGTATTCCATCGGCTGCCTGGCTATGGACCCCAAAAACCATAACGTGATCTGGGCCGGTACCGGAGAAAATAACCACCAGCGTGCGCTCGGATATGGTGATGGGGTCTATAAAACCACCGACGGGGGCAAATCATGGAAAAACATGGGGCTTAAAGAATCCCGCCAGATCGGCATGATTGCGATACACCCTGATAACACCGATGTAGTCTTTGTGGCCGCTGAAGGTTCCGTCTGGGGTCCGGGCGGCGACCGTGGACTTTACCGTACCAATGATGGCGGAAAAAACTGGGAGAAAGTACTCGATATCAGTGAAAATACCGGAGTAAACAACGTGATCATCCACCCGAAAGATCCAAACATCATGTTTGCCACTTCTGAGCAGCGCCGCCGCCATATTTATACTAAAATCGGCGGAGGGCCGGAAACTGCAATCTATAAAAGCACCGACGGAGGGAAAACATGGAATAAAACCACCTCTGGTTTGCCCGGTGGCGATATGGGCGGAATCGGTATTGCGATTTCTCCTGCCAACCCAAATGTGGTTTATGCCATTATAGAAGCTGAAGGCGAATCGGGAGGATTCTTCAGGTCAACCGACTGTGGTGAGTCATGGTCGAAAATGAGTGACCATTCTGCCCAGGGCCAATATTATAATGAAATCTACTGCGATCCTAAGAATGTGGATAAAGTCTATTCTATGGAAACAGTTTCGCAGGTTACACTCGATGGTGGAAAAACCTGGCATTCTGTCGGTAATAATGACCGGCATGTCGATGATCACGCCTTATGGATCGATCCCGATAATACCGATCATTTCATGATTGGCGGCGACGGTGGAGTCTATGAAACTTTCGATGCCGGGAAGAATTATTATTTCAAGACTAACCTGCCGGTTACCCAGTTCTATCGCGTTAATGTCGATAATACCGAGCCTTTTTACTGGGTATACGGAGGAACTCAGGATAACAGCAGCCTGGGCGGTCCTAGCAGGAATACCTGCCATAATGGCGTTTCGAGCTTCGAATGGATCGTGACGCTCGGTGGTGACGGCTTCTTCCAGGCCATCGAGCCAACCAACCCGAATATCGTCTATTCTGCCTACCAGTATGGAAATATCTACCGTTATGACAAGAAAAGCGGTGAAAGAACAAAGATCCGTCCTGAGCCAATTAAAGGAGAAGAAACCTACAAATGGAACTGGAATGCACCATTTATCCTGAGCCCGCATTCTCCTGCAAGGCTGTATATGGCTGCCAATAAGGTTTTCCGTAGCGACGACCGCGGGCAGTCATGGAAAGTTATCAGCGGCGACATCACCATGCAGACCGACCGTAATACCTGGCCGGTCATGGGCCGGTACTGGGGTGTGGATGCCGTGGGAAAAGATGTTTCTACTTCGTTGTTCGGAACAGGGGTTTCATTAGCTGAATCACCGGTTAAAACTGACCTTATTTATGTTGGCACTGACGATGGCGTGATCCAGGTTACCGAAGATGCCGGTGAAAACTGGACGAAGATCAATAAATTCCAGGGTGTGCCCGAATTTACATTTGTCAGTGATATTATGCCCGACCGCTTTGATGAAAATGTCGTTTATGCCAGCTTTGACAACATACAGAGAGATGACTTCAAACCCTATCTTCTGAAAAGCACTGACAAAGGCAAAAACTGGGTGTCAATCGCCGGAAATCTTCCTGAAAAATACACCGTCCTCAGCATTGCACAGGACTTTATTGATCCCAACCTGCTTTTTGCAGGAACTGAATTTGGCGTTTTTTTCAGCCTTGATGGCGGTAAAATTTGGACACAGTTGAAATCTGGAATCCCGACGGTTAAAGTGCCGGATATCGCTATTCAGGAAAAAGAATGTGACCTTGTCCTGGCAACCTTCGGCAGGGGCTTCTATATTCTTGATAATTATGCACCTCTCCGCGAGCTATCGACAGAAACAAGGGAAAAAGAATCTCATATTTTCCCGGTAAAAGATGCCCTCATGTTCACCCAGGATGGCGGCCTTTATGGCCAGGGGTCAAATTTCTTCTATGCCCCTAATCCTGCATTCGGCGCTACTTTTACTTATTATCTTAAAGATGTTCCCAAAACACTGAAGGAATTAAGAAAGGAAAAAGAAAAAGATCTCGTCGAAGAAAAAGAACCTATTCCTATCCCGAATATGGATGAGTTAAAGGCTGAAGAGAAAGAAATCCCTCCTTATCTCATCTTCACGATAAAAGATATGAAAGGAAATATTGTCAGAAAGCTTTCAACCAGCCCCTCCAAAGGTACTTCGCGGATTACCTGGGATTTGCGTTATGCGAAAAATTACGGGATAGATCTGAAGAAAGAAAAATTTGATCCATATTCTGCCGGAAGTGGAGGTATCCTGGCAATGCCGGGTAAATATACAATTTCTATGTCGATGGTATTCCATGGAGAAGTGAAGGAACTTGCAGGTCCGGTTGAGTTTGAAGCCAAAGTGCTTAATAATACCTCACTTCCCCCGGCTGACCGGGCGGAGTTGATAGCCTTCCAGGATAAAGTGTCTGCTCTGATCAATGCCGTGAATGCTGCTGATGAATATGCGAAAGACCTGATGAAACGGGTCCAGTATATGAAACAGGCCATACAGAATACACCCGGGGCTCCTTTTACTTTAATGGGTGAAGCTGAAAAAGTGGAGAAAAAGCTGGATAGTATCCTCTGGGCTATGAATGGCCAGGTTCCCAAAGCAAGTGATGAGGAAAACCTGCCGGCACCTCCTTCTGTTAATTCACGGCTGGGCGCGATTATGGAAGCTTCCTACGGGAATACTTCCACTCCCACGCAAACCCAGCGCGACCAGTACGCATTGCTGGAAGAGGAGTTTCCTCCGATCCTGGTTCAGTTGAAAGAAATTGCCGAAACAGACCTGAAAGCACTGGAAGACGAACTGGATAAATTGGGCGCCCCATGGACACCAGGCCGCGTTCCGGATTGGAAAAAATAGAAATAATTTTTTGCGTTCTTTACGCCAACTTAGAACTCCTTTGCGAGAATTAAAAGCCTTATGAGAAAAACTTTACCTTTTGCCTTCATTTTCATTTCGATCACCCTGGCAGTGATTATACATTCTTTTCCAGGGGAGAAAACTGGAATCGAAGTTAAGAAAGCCCCGAATGAATGGTTCTTCCTTCAGAGGGCATTCCCGTACCCGGAGATTAATTATGAAGCACGGCAGCTTGCCTGGGAGCAGTCGCAAAAGATCAGGAAGGAAAGGGTTGAAAGAGGCGAAGGTTGGGTGTTCAAGGGTCCGTTAAATATCGGGGGAAGAATTTCTGCCGTTGCCATGCACCCTTCCGATATGCAGACAATCTACGCCGGTGCAGCCTCCGGAGGAATTTTTAAAACCACAAATACCGGCGAATCATGGGTTCCCATTTTTGATGACGAACTCAGCATATCTATTGGGGATATAGCCATTGCCCCGTCAAACCCGGACATCATCTGGGTTGGTACCGGAGAAGCCAACGCGGGCGGTGGTTCCATGGCTTACGACGGTTTCGGGATTTACAAATCCAACGATGCCGGAAGCTCCTGGGAGAACCTCGGCCTGGAGAATTCCGGCAGTATCGGCCGGTTGGTCATTCACCCTTCTGACCCGCAGGTTTGCTTTGTTGCTGCCATGGGACGGCTTTTTTCGGATAACCCCGAAAGAGGCGTATTCCGTACAATCGATGGAGGAGAAAACTGGGATAATGTTTTATATATTAATGATTCTGTCGGTGCCATAGATATTGTAATGCATCCCAACCACCCGGATACGCTTTATGCCTCCCTCTGGGAAAGGGTACGCAGGCCGGACCGCAGAAATTACGGTGGCCCGGGGTGCGGTATTTACCGCAGTTATGACGGCGGGGATTCCTGGACTGAACTGACTGGCGGACTTCCTTCCTCATCACCGGCAAATGGAAGGATCGGGATTGATATCTCGGAGTCAGATCCAAATGTCCTCTATGCCATCTATGCCGATAATATCGGCTATTTCGCCGGCGTTTACAGGTCAGACAACGGGGGCGATACGTGGTTCCGAACCAACGACGGGGACCTTAACTATATGTATTCATCTTATGGATGGTGGTTCGGCCGGATCAGCATCGACCCGGTCGACCCTGATATCGCTTACGCCATCGGGTTCGATCTTTATAAAACAACCGATGGAGGAAATAGCTGGCCAATGATCTCATCCGCAGTACACGTCGATCAACATGACCTGGTTGCCCATCCCCTGAACCACAATTTCGTTGTACTTGGCAATGATGGAGGAATTTATCTGTCAAATAACGGCGGATCGGACTGGACCTTCCTGGAAAATCTTCCTATCACCCAGTTTTATACTTGCGAGGTCGATGAACAAAACCCCCAGAGGCTTTATGGCGGGACACAAGATAATGGCACTAACCGGACCCTTTCCGGAGGTACAGGCGACTGGCAAAGCATCTATTGGGGCGATGGCTTTTTCGTTCTCGTCGACCCTTCCGATAATAACTATATCTATGCTGAATACCAATATGGCAATTTTGCCCGCTCAACAAACGGCGGGCTGAACTTTAATTCCGCTATGAACGGTATCAGCAGTTCCGACCGCAAAAACTGGAATACTCCTTTTGTCTTCGATCCGAATAACCCGCAAATCCTTTATTTCGGAGCGAACAGGTTGTATAAAACGACCAACCGTGCAGTTTCCTGGCAGGTTTTAAGCCCCGACCTTACAAACGGCGGTGTTAACAGTAATGTGGTTTACGGTACGATTACCGCCATAGCTGTTGCCCCTTCAAACAGCCAGTTCATTTATGTTGGCACCGATGATGGCAATGTATGGCAGACTGCAGACGGGGGAAGTAATTGGATAAATATTTCCTCAGGCCTGCCTTTACGCTGGGTTACCCGCGTGGCAGTCGATCCCTATGATGAAATGACCGTTTATATTACCCTGTCGGGATACCGGTATGACAATTACTTGCCGCATGTTTTTCGCAGTACCGGCGGTGGAGGGAATTGGCAGGACATCACCGGCGACCTGCCAGAGGCCCCGGCAAATGATATCATCGTTGACCCTTCCCTTGATTCGACACTTTACCTCGCAACTGATTTTGGCGTGTTTGTAACCCGGAACCTCGGCCATAACTGGTCGATGCTGGGTGATAACCTGCCGAATGTCCCCATCGTTGACCTGGACTTCCATCAGCCGACAAGAACGCTTGTAGCAGCCACCTATGGCCGTTCGATGTACACGTTTTCTGTTGACCAACTGGTGGGAATTCAGTCAGGATTGAATGTCAATGATGATTCCTGGTCGATATTCCCAAACCCTGCTCATAAAAAGATTTGGGTCCGCCATTCCCTGACTGATAAAAAGTTGTCTTATAGAATCTTCGACTTTAATGGGAAAGAGATCACTTGTGGCAATTTTTCCGGCGGACCTGCCGCTGTCAGAATCGACCTTCTTAACTTGCCAGGCGGGGTATATGTTTTTGAGCTAAAGGATGACAGAAAGGTTCTGGAGACAAAAAAACTGGTAATTACTGACCGATAAGAGGTTTTTCACTGATTTACAGTTTACAAATTCCGATCTAAGATCTTAGATTGTAAACTGTAAATTGTAAATTATTGCTGCTTTTTCCGTCCTTTATTCAGCGTTGTGACCGACTTCTGAAAAATTGCCACAAGTTCGTTGCTTTCATTCAGCAGATCAGCGATCGACTCTTTTTGCCGGCATATTCCTGATTTATCAATGATTATAAGGTTGATGTTTGTTTCCCGCAATTCTTTGAGAACAAGGCTCAACTTATGAGCAAAATCTGCTCTGGATTCCACGCTTTGGGCTTCGCCATAGTTTAAGGCTGAAGAACTGCTTGACCTAACAATCTGTTTTGAAAGATGATGTGTGAACTCGTTGAATTCACAGCATTGGCACAGGTCAATTATTCTGATGGAAAAATCGATCAGTCTCGCTTCGAGATCTTTTCTGTCCATAATGATTTTTTATGATTTATCCGGAAAAATGGCAAAATATACCCGGCCTTTGGGAAAAAATTGATTTACAGTTTTCAAATTCCGATCTAAGATCTTAGATTGTAAATTGTAAATTGTAAATCAACAAAACAGGAAAGCTTAAATCGCCAGCCTTGTCAGGCCGACAAAATCCTCCACACCAAGTTCTTCCGCCCGCTTGCCGGCCAAATGCTCCAATTCCCCTCTTTCATAATCAATATAAAACGATTTGAGGGAATTCCTCAGCGTTTTTCTCCGTTGGTTAAAAGCCGTTTTGACCACCTTGAAAAACAGCACCTCATCGCAGTCCAGCTTCTCCCTGTCATTCCTGCTCAAGCGGATAACCGCCGATTTGACCTTTGGAGGTGGGATGAAAACAGTTTCATTGACAGTGAACAGGTATTCGATCCGGTAATAAGCTTGTAACAGGACACTCAGGATACCATATGTTTTTGATCCGGGACCGGCAGCCAAACGCTCGGCTACCTCTTTCTGTATCATACCAACTACTTGGGTAACCTGTTGGCGGTGATCCAGTACCTTAAATAAAATCTGGCTGGAAATGTTATAAGGGAAATTTCCGATGATAGCAATCCTGCCCGAAAAGAGCTTATTAAGATCGAATTTTAAGAAATCAGCATGGATGAACCTGTCCGTGTGTTCAGGGAAAGCTTCGTTCAGGTATTGGATGGAATCCCGGTCGGTATCCATGAAATAGCATTCTTTGTCCGGAAGTTCAAGCAAAAATTTTGTCAGAACCCCCATCCCGGGTCCTATTTCAAGTATTGATATTTCTGCCGACTGTAAACTGTCAACTATTTTCCGGGCTATATTATCATCCTTAAGAAAATGCTGACCTAAGTGTTTTTTTGGTTTAATGAAGGTACTCACCTGGTATTGGCTTAATTGTTAAAATCACCACGGAGTTGGCGAAAACGCTTACGCGCTTCCGTCGTGAAAAGGCTCCCCGGATAATCCAGCATCAGCTGCTGATAAAGCTCCATGGCCTTTTCCTTGTTGTTCAGCACACCTGCCTGAAGTCCGGCCCTTTTAAACAAAGCATTGTCGGCCAGGATATCATATTGGTAATCCCTGACGATTTTATCCAGGACAGAATCTGCACTTATGAAATCTTTTTTACGGATATAAATCCCCGCTTTGCTAAACACTACTTCATCATCCAGTGAATGATAAAGTCCGAGCATCCGGATACTGTCAAGGGTCAGTATGGCCAAACTGTCCTGCCCCCGGTAAATGAGCAGATCGGCCCGTGAATAAAGCGAGAGCCCGGTATATGTGCTGTCGGGGTCCATATTGTCGCTGATCAGCAGCGAAAGTTCCATGGCATCGTTGGCAATTAATTTGGACGTAGCTGCCTTTAAAACATCCAATTGTGCTTTGGCCCAGTCAAATTCGCCAATGAAGTAAGACAGACGCGCATTCCTGAATTTCGCTTCATGACCGGTGGGATCATTCTTGAAAGCTTTTTCAACCTGCGAATAAAGAAGCGAAGCTTCCCAAATCTTTCCCACGAATAAATAAATGTCCCCAAGTTCGAGTTTGATCACGGCTTTGACTTTTTCAGGCGTACCATTAATATTAATTGCCTCTTCAAGCAACAGTACCGACTCATCCAGTTCGTTGAGATAAAAAGCCTGCAGATGGGCAAGGTCACGCATCAGTACAACCGTCCGGGCATTCCTTCCTAGTTCATCGAGAGCAGTAATATATTCCTGTTTCAGGGATTGAAGCTCTTTAATCTGGTAATTGTAGCCTTCCGTGATCCTGAGGAATTTAGTCTGAAGGGTTCCTGTCAGACTTTCAGCATAATAGGGATTTGATGGTCCCTTTTTAAGCAGATAATTAAAAGCCTCAATGGCGACAGCATAATCTTTATTGGACAGGCTGAGATTTGCAATGCTGAAAACAAACATGCCTCCCTCATTGAACCTTACATCCATAGACTTTGCCTGGATAAGGGCGAATTCAAAATCTTTCCGCTGAACCGAAAGCCAGAGTAACATTTCACCGTAATAACGATTTTCAGGGCTGCGTTGATTCCTTTTTAACAAGGATTCCCTAAGTGCATCGCTTATTTTATCTTCAATATCTTTATTTAAAATATTCTGAAACCTGTTTTGCACCATTTCAAGTTGCGACGGATCACGCTCAAGCATATCTAGGTATTCTTCGATCATAGCGTTGTAATTTCCGCTCATCTCATAAACCAGGGCCAGTTCCTGGTTAAATAGAACTGAGTATTGCAATAGCTCACGCCCGCGCAAATAGGTTTTAATGGCATATTCATATAATTGCCGGGTAAGAAAAGCATTTGCAATCTCTGTGATATTCGCCTTGTTAGGTTTTATCCTTTCGATCACGTCATCAAAGCTCCTTGTGGCTTTTTCAGGCTTATCCGTTAACAGGTAAATATACCCCAGGTCAACCTCATAGCGGTAAGATCCCGGCTCATTCTTTATCTTGCTTCTGACCAGCTTTTCAGCCTCGTTGAATTTATCAAGCGCGGTCAGGCAGAATAAATAATAAGTATAATGATGATGGGTGGGTTGTTTGTCATAGAGATCACGAAAGAGTTCCAATGCCTTTTCATATTCCTTGTCACCATAATATTGAAAGGCGAGTTTTTTATTTTCCTGCTCCTGCTGCTTTTGCTGCGCAGCAGGGGTATTAACTTCCGGAAATACCTGGGAATAAACATTCAGCCCCGGGATTGTCATAAACATGACAAACCAGGCTATAATGATTAATACAGATAATCTTTTATCGCGTAATAAGCTCAAATCCTGTGTATTTAGTCAAGGCGGCGGGGATTTTTATACCGCCGGCCACCTGGTTATTTTCCAGCAGTGCTGCTACCACCCGGGGTAACGCCAGGGCACTGCCGTTTAGTGTATGGGCCAGGCGAATCTTGCCTTCAGTGTCTTTATAGCGGAGTTTCATACGGTTCGCCTGGAAGTTTTCGAAATTAGAAACCGAGCTTACTTCAAGCCACCTTTTCTGGGCGCCTGAATAAACCTCGAAATCATATGTCAATGCTGAAGTAAAACTCATATCGCCTCCGCAGAGCCTGATAATTCTGAATGGCAATTCCAGTTTTTGCAATAGGGAAGCTACATGATCCCGCATTTCTTCCAATCTTTCATAAGAAGTATCAGGATGAGCGATCTGGACAATTTCTACCTTATCGAACTGGTGCAGGCGGTTTAATCCCCTTACATCTTTCCCGTATGAACCGGCTTCGCGGCGGAAGCAACTTGAATAGGCTACGTTTTTAATGGGTAATTCAGAATGCTTCAGGATGACATCCCGGTAAATATTCGTGACAGGCACTTCAGCCGTAGGAATGGCATAAAGCTTATCAAGGCCGATCGCATACATCTGCGCATCTTTGTCAGGAAGCTGGCCGGTACCGTAAGCGGAATCTTCATTGACGAATAACGGCGGCTGGAATTCTGTGTAGCCAGCTCCAATGGCCTCTTCCAGGAAGAAATTGATCAGGGCGCGCTGCAATTTGGCGCCTTTACCTTTATAAAAAGGAAAACCAGCGCCAGTCACCTTGCTGCCAAGGTCAAAATCAATGATGTCGTATTCACCGGCCAGGTCCCAGTGAGGTTTAGCTCCTTCTCCCAATTCAGGCAAACGGCCCCATTCATATACTACTTCATTATCAGCAGCGGAATGACCGGGCCGAACGGAAGAGTGGGGGAGGTTCGGCAACTGCACCAGCAACTCGTTAAGCTGAACCGTAATTTCATCCATCTGAACCGCAAGATCCCGGGTGAGTACCTTCAGATTTCCTGTTTTCTCTTTTAAAGTATTGGCTTCTGCCGCAAGCCCTTGCTGATACAATCCCCCGATCTCTTTGGCTGCCAGGTTTGCCTCTGCCAGGCCGTCATCAAGCTTTTTCCGGGTTTCCCTTCTTTTATCATCCAACGAGACAATTTGTCTTATAATTTCATCAGCCTTGAAGTTCTTAATAGCAAGCCTGCGGATAACTTCATCCTTATTATCCCTGATAAAACCGATCTGTAACATAATTTGAAATTTGCATGGCAAAGGTACTGTTTTTGGAACAGTGGAACGGTGGAACGGTGGAACGGTGGAATAAAAAAACCCGGCATTTTCACACCGGGTCTTCACTCTATATGAGGATTGATTTTGGATAAATCTTATTTAGCTGCAATTTCAGCGACTTCCATGATTTCAACCGGGATAACCGAAACGTATGAACGGTCGTTTCTGCGTTTCCGGAATTCCACCCTGCCGTCGATGAGGGCAAAAAGGGTATGATCTTTGCCCATGCCTACATTTAAGCCGGGATTGTGGCGGGTTCCGCGCTGCCGGACAATAATATTGCCGGCCTGGGCAAACTGGCCTCCGTAAATCTTAACTCCCAGTCGCTTGCTGTGTGATTCGCGACCGTTGGAGGAACTACCTGCACCTTTTTTGTGAGCCATATCTCTGAGTTATTTAAGGTGATGCAAAATTATATCAAATTATCGTTTTCCTGGATTGCTTCAGGAGCAGCCGATTCTTCCACGGATGCCGCGGCAGCCTTCTTCGACCTGGGTTTCGACACCTTCTCCACAATGTCTTCTATTTTCAACAGGCTTAAATACTGACGGTGACCGTTGAACTTTTTATAACCCTTTCGGCGTTTTTTCTTGAATACGAAGAGTTTGTCTCCCCGCAAATGCTCAAGAATAGTCCCCTCAACATGGGCGCCTTTAATGACAGGAGTCCCAACTGTAGTCTTCCCCTCATGGTCAATGAGCATCACTTTGTCAAAGTCTAACTTTGCGCCTTTTTCTCCTTCAAGACGATGTACAAAGAGCTCCTGGCCTTTCTCCACCTTGAATTGCTGTCCTGCTATATCAACTATTGCGTACATTACGGATTTGTTTATCGATCGGTCAAATTTTGGAAGCGCAAAAGTACAAATATTTTTCAATCAACAACGTAAATAAGATAAAAAATTAATGAGATACAATCTTTTTCTTATTCACCAGGAATATTCCCAGAAGAATTACCGCCATCCATAAAAAAGATACAGGGGTCATTTTTTCACCATCCATAGACCCCCAGGATACGGCAACCACAGGGATGAGGTAAGTGACCGATGCGGCGAAAACCGGGCTGGCCAATTTAACAAGCTTGTTGAACGCAATCAGCGCAAGGGCAGTACCAACGACAGCGAGGATGCCGATATAACCCAGCGCTTTCAGTGCCGCTGGTTCTGTCGATATCTGAGGGATAAACTCTGTAAAGATCAAAAGGTAGAACAAAACAGGCATCCCGATGATAAAGAAAGATAAAGCGGTTATAGTAAGGGCATCAACATCCCGGAGCTTGTATTTGACCAGGTTTACGTTAGTGGCATAACAAACGGTTGCAATAATGACATAAATAGCATATTGAAAATTGAACTCAAAGCTTCTGCCGCCGCTGATGCTGATCAGGCCTATAGCACCTGCAAGCCCGATCAGGACCCCTGCTATATTAAACCACTTGATCTTCAGAGAAAAAAAGCTTAGACCGATAACCATGGTGAATAATGGGGTCAATGAATTCAGGATGCCGGCAAGGGAACTGTCAATGCCGGTCTGGGCTTTTGCAAAAAGAAATGCGGGGAAACCGCTCCCGATTAATCCCACGATGGCTAAGTACTTCCATTCCTGAAAGCTTAATTTCCTGAGCCTTGAAAAAGCAAAAGGACTCAGGACCAGGAAGGTGATGGAAACTCTCAACGCCCCGACTTCTGCACTGGAAAAGAAATCCAGCCCTCTTTTGATCAGAATAAAAGAGCTGCCCCAAATAAGAGCCAGGCTGGCAAGTATTCCATAAGCTATAAGAAGATTCCGGGAATTAGTGCTTCGGTTTTCCATTGTAATCACGCCTGGACAAAATTATAAAAAGAAACACGCCTTATTCCGGCCGATTTTGAGTTATTAACAATTAAGGGTAAAAACAGACATAGTCTTTTCTGCTTAGCCCTAAGGTCAAGCTTTTGTAAAATGAATATAAATTTAGGGTCCCGGTTGAAAAAAGACTTTCAGATTTTAATATAGATTGTTTTTTATCTCTACATTTGACAAGAAACCAGTTTTTTAAGGAATTTTTTATTGATTTCTTAAAAAATGTTTACCTTTGGGGTGATTTTTTCTGATTAAGTCAATAATAAAGCAAAACCACCTTAAACCAATACTAGTCGAATATATCATCAACCAAATTGATAACCAGAACATTAAATCAGAACAACCGACAAACAATTAATTAATTAACTTAATTTCATTACCATGAGAAACTTTACCAAGTATCTTTTGACAATGATGGTAATTGTATTATCATCGACTGTCATGCTCGCGCAGCTGCGGGTTTCATCCAGTGGCGGCAAAGCACTGTTACTGCCTGAATCAAGGTCAGTTCTTTATGAGCAATCGAACTCCTCCGGGTCCGGTCGGGCTTCGCAGGATTTTGAACCTGCTTATGACGCCTATGACTGTCAGGGCGCTGATGACTTCTATGTTCCGGCAGGCTTGCTTTGGATCATTCAGACAGTGACCGTCACGGGCACTGGAAGCCTCACGGCTACTGTGGCCAATGTCCTCATTTATGCGGATGCCGGTGGTATTCCGGCTGCTACTGCAACAAATTCCTTAATGGGGTTGACATGCACTAACGCAAGCGGAGTCCTGACAATCCCCATTCCCGGAGGTCTGCCACTCGCACCAGGACATTACTGGATTTCCGTCCAGGATGCTGCTCCTTATGTCACTTACGGGCAATGGTTCTGGACTATGACAAGTTCTATCTACAATTCACAATCATGCTGGCGCAATCCCGGTGGCGGTTTTGGCGGTCCGACTGTCTGGACCACGATGACTGCATTGGGATATCCTAATGCAGATTTCATGTTTCGCCTGGAAGGAACTTCCGGCCCGGTACCTACCTGCGATTACCAGATCAATCTGCTTGACTGGTTTGGTGACGGCTGGAACGGCGGTTCCTTAGACGTACTGGTTAATGGGACTGTTGTTCTTGACAATATCACCAACAACCTTCCCTATCCCAGTTATGGTCCGGTTACCTATTACTTTAATGTGCCAACAGGTGGAATGATCACCACGGTCTATACCGCTGGATCATGGCCCGAGGAGAATTATTATTATATTTATAATAGTGAAGGCAGCCAGGTTTGGTATTCGACAGGATCCTATCCGAACGGCCCGCCGAACATTATGCCCGGCCAGCTTTATGGAAGCTGCCCGATGACGGGTGCCGTGGATGGCTATGTCTTTAACTATGACGGCCTGGCTGTTTCCGGTGCAACCATCATTGTGGAAAACGGCCCGACAACCACTTCCGGACCCAATGGCTATTACCTGCTAGAAGATGTAAATGGCGGAAGTACAACTATTGCCTGCACCAAAACAGGATACAATACGGCTATCGATGTCGTTGCTGTTGAAGCTGGCGATACGGTCCCGCATAATTTCACGCTTACCCAGCCTAACATGGTGATCAACCCGCTCCTTATTGAGGAAACCCTCAACCCGGGCGAATACTTCACCACCTCGCTGAACGTGCTGAACAATGGCAACGGCCCGCTGGGATGGGAAGCTGTTATCAATTACCCGGAAACGGATAATTCTGGGGGTAATTATATCATCAACCCTCCGGGGTATCAGACAGAGCAAGTTGAACCAAATGGGGCTGCATCCACCGGATATGGCACCGTGATTGAAAATGGTTCAAGGGACCTGATGATTTGCCCTGAAGGCAGTCTCTTTAGCATACCACCGGTCAGTTCTACCAATGCTTACACAAGCACACTGGGCGCCGGATATAAATGTTACCAGAGTTACTCCGGTGTTGAAGGAGCCATTTCCGCTGTTACATTCTGGGGTGTCTTTGCCGGCTATACACTGCCAACAACACCCGGAAATTTCCTGATTGAACTCTGCCAGCCAGGCTCTATGCCTGGAGCGGTAGTGACATCAGTGACTATCCCATTAGTTGGAGTCAACACCGGTCAATTATTGCTTGGAAGCTACCAGATCGGTATCTTTACAGCTGAAATACCTCCGACAGATTTGCCAGCTGGTTGGCTTGCTGTACAGTTCCAGGCTTCACCAACCTTTTACTGGAATAACACGCAGGCCGGAGCAGGTTTCCCGGCTTATCAGAATTCTATTCCCCTGCCCGAAAGACTTGCGATGTGCCTTGGTGGCGGCGGTGGAGCCGGAAGCTGGCTGACCATGGATTATTATGAAGGCAATGTTCCTGCGTTCGGTGGTGTGGACAATATTCCTACCCACCTGGATGCTGCTGGTACAGCCCCTGGAGAAGTTTATACGGCCGATGTCGTTTTCACCTCCACACCTTTCGTGGGAGAAATTACCGTTCCTGTGACCATGATCATCATGGGCGCTGAACTGGTAGCTCCTGAAAACCTGGAAGTTACACTCATCAACGATATTACCGGTGAAGTCGGACTGACCTGGGAATGGAACGGCGATGCTTTCCAGTTCTTCATGGTCAAACGCGATGGTCAAATCATCGGGACTACCACAAACACCTATTTTACTGATATACTCCCGGACTTTGGCGAATATTGCTATACCGTACAGGCGGTTTATGATGAAGGTCAGACTTCACCTGCCGGACCGGAATGTGTTGAATGGCCGGATCCGGAAATCTTTGTCAACCCAATGTCGCTTGAAGGTTGGGTATGGGTGGATCACCAGGTAACCGTTTACACCACTATTTATAATACCGGTATCGGAACTTTGTACTATGAATTCCCTGATTTCATGGAAGGCAATACCGATGATACGCGGGCTTATTGCGCCGCCAGCGGTGGTTGCGATGAGTATATCTCCAAGGTGGTAATCGGTACCATTAACAATTCATCCGGTTGCACCGGCTATGGGAATTACACTTCTCAATCGACAGAAGTAGAAACCGGGGAAACTTACCCGATCACCATCACCAACGGGAACCCGATCTGGACGGCCGACCAGTGCGGTATCTGGGTCGACTGGAACCTGGATGAGGATTTCACAAATGATGGCAACATAACCGTCAGTGGCAGCCCGGGTGTGGGACCTTACACGGCTAATATTTTGGTTCCTGACGATGCAGAAGGCGGACCGACCCGTATTAGGATCCGTATTGTCTATGCTACTACTCCTACTCCTTGCGGAACTTCCACCTATGGCGAATGTGAAGATTATACCCTTGATGTCCAATCCGGATTTATTGTCGCTGTGGAGCCGAACTTTGGCACTGTTGCCTCCGGAAGCTCGCAACAGATTGCCATTACCTATGATGCAACCGGGTTCGAAGTTGGCACCTATCTGGAGGAACTGCTGCTGAACAGCAACGACCGTGACGAAGGGGAACTCATCATTAACAATACTATGCATGTTTACATGCCAGGGCAGTTTGCCGGTACGGTTTATGACAGGGATGACAACCAGCCTCTTAATGGTGTTACCGTAACAGCGGGTACAATCTTCCAGACCACAACCAATGAAGATGGTGAATACAGCCTCTTTGTTGATCAGGGCACTTATGACGTGGTGTTCGAAAAGCTGGGTTATATGGATGTAACGGTTGCGGACACCTTTGCACTGGCAGGAATTGTCACCCCAATTACCGTTGGCATGTGGGATATGAACTATGCCCCGGGCTTTGTCCATGCAGAAGTGATGGACAACGACACCTGGTGCGCAGTGACGTGGACCCTGCCCGACGGGCCCTATGAGATCGTGATGGACGACGGCGAAGCCGACGACTATTTCATCTATTCAAGTGCCGGCAGCATGAACGCGGTGAAATTCACC
>Ga0268284_1000458_pt1 | contig 27832 bp, 12 predicted proteins | sample saktaG_14_FD_190137 | JGI IMG/M metagenome (GOLD analysis project Ga0268284, IMG submission 190137) | Saline water microbial communities from Sakinaw Lake, British Columbia, Canada - sak_2013_06_06_40m | ecosystem: Environmental > Aquatic > Non-marine Saline and Alkaline > Saline ...
CGCGCAACCGCAAGCGGATAAGGAACTCGCCGGCAATGATGGTGAGCGGAAAACAGGTAAGGCGAACCCCGTGTTCACTCCGCCGCCCACCATCGCGCCAGCCAAGCCAGCCTCGGGCACGAGTGAGGATGACTCCTTAGCCTTGGGACAGCGCAGCGGCGACCAAGCGCTCGACCGGGTTCAAATCGATGGAACACTGAGCGAGTCACGCCTCATGGCCGGTGAGAAACAATCCCTGGCGAAAAACAAAGAAAAGCAGGCCGCGGATAAAACTCCCGTGCCGGGAGACGTCCCCGTCTTGGGGGCCCTCTTCGCAAGGCGGGACAAGAGCGTGACGGATGAACAGCGCGAATTGAACGGGAGAGACGGCAGGGACCAAGGCAAGACCACCGTGGCCGGCGACGCACTCAGCTTCACCGGATCATCCCGGTTTGATGAAAAGCACGCTGGTTCCCGGGAGAATGACGCAGCTGCCAAGTCCGACAAGTCCGACCAGTCCGACATGTCGGACAGCAAGCGCATCCGCGCCTCATTACTCTCACAGGTGGATGCTGGCTGGGAGGTGGCGGATGGGAAGAGCAAGGACACGGACGCGAAATTCAAGTTAGGGTATTCATCTGAATACAATTTCAAAGGAAAGGATCTCGGGCAGTCGAAAGAAGCGTCTGATAGCAAAGCGCAAGCTCCGCAACCGGAGATCATCCGGGAATTCACCTATCCGACTGAATACGAACCACCCGAACTACCTCAGGGAAACCATCCGTCCGCGGACTCCGCAGCCCTAAGCAAGGCCATCAAGGACCAGGAGGACAAGGTCGAGGAACGCCGCAAGGCGCTCGCGACGATTGTTCGCAGCAAAGGCATCATCTACAAAGGGACCGACTCGTTTTACGACCGGGGTGGTGTGGATGAAGACCAGGGAGCCCGCGACGCGCTGCAAACCTATCAGAAGTTGGAGCAGGATAAGGTGCAATTGGAAAGCCAACTCAGCAGTCTGCTCAAGTATGACAACAGTCAACTGATGACATACGCCGGGGGGCTGGATTTGCCTGAAAACACTATCAAAACGCTCTACCCGCAATATCAGGAAGCGAAGCGCAAGCTGGAGGGCTTCAAGATTAACGGACTGGGTGACGACCATCCCGACGTGCGTGCGGAGAAGAACCGGATCGAAACCATGAAACGCCAACTCGACGAAGGCGTGGTGAACCTGCGGGCGACCATGAAAGCCCAATTGGACCTGGCCAATGATCGCTTGAAGAGCGTCGAAGCGATGAAGAACTCCTCACGCGAGGAAGCCATCAAACGCGGCCTTGACGCGCAGGACTATGTGGATGCCAAACGCGACTTCGAGGCGGACCAGATGCTTCTCCAACAGATGAAACAGAAGCTGATGGGCAAGTCCGCCCCGTCGGAAGCGGAGCAAAAGCCCAAGCCCGATCTCACCAAACTGATGGAGGAAACCGCCGCCGCCGAGGATCCCTACTCGACGTTCTCGCTGAACATCAGCGACGCCTCGTTCCAGATCGCGCGCGCCGCCCGGGCCAAGGGTGAACGGCCGGATCCCGCTGGCATCAAGGTGGAGCAGTTTTACAACGCCGTGGACTATGGCGATCCGTCTCCCACCGCGGGCGAACCGGTGGCCGTGGCCATCGAACAAGCGGCCCATCCGGTCATTCCCGGCCGCAACCTGGTGCGCGTCGCGCTCAAGACCGCGGCCGCCGGAAGATCCGCCGCGCAAGCACTGCGGCTCACCCTGTTAGTCGATCAGTCCGGCTCGATGGTGCGCGAGGACCGCCGCGCCGCGATGGACAAGGCGCTGGCCGGCCTCGCCGGGTTGCTGACCAAGAACGATCTGGTCACGGTGGTCGGGTTTGCCAGAACCCCGCGTTTGTTAGCCGACGGCTGGACCGGCGAGCAGGCCGCGAAACTCACCGATCTCGTCAACCAGTCCGCCAGCGAGGGTGGCACCAATCTGGAGGAAGCGATCAAACTCGCCGAACAACTCGCCGAGCGCCGGAAACTCGTTGGCGCGCAGAACCGCATCGTGCTCTTCACCGACGGCGCGGCCAACCTGGGCGACGCCGACCCCGCCCACCTCGCCGCCAAAGTCAAGGCCCTGCGCCAGAAAGGCATCGCCTTCGACATCGCCGGCATCGCCGCGGACGACCTCAACGACGGGTTGTTAGAAGAACTCGCCCGCAACGGCAACGGCCGGTATTATGTGGTCGGCAAGGGCGCGGACGAAAACTTCGCCCGCCAGCTCGCCGGGGCGTTCAGGCCGGCTGCGGAAAACGTCAAGGTCCAGGTGCATTTCAATCCGGAGCGGGTCGGGCGCTACAAACTCATCGGCTTCGAAAAAGACCGCTTGAAAACCGAGGACTTCCGCAACGATGTGGTGGACGCCGCGGAACTCGCCGCCGAAGAGGCCGGGGTCGCTATCTATCAGGTGGAACCGCTCCCCAGCGGCAGTGGCGAGCTCGGCGACGTGAGCGTGCGCTTCCGCGACACCGCCAGCGGCCAGATGGTCGAACGCACCTGGACGATCCCCTTCGCGGCGGACGCGCCCGCTTTCGACCGCGCCACGCCGTCGATGCAACTCGCCGTGCTCGCGATGTTAGCCGCCGAGAAACTGCGCGGCGGCCCGCTGGCCGAGGCGATCGATTTCAAACAATTCGCCGAACCCCGGGCCAACGTCAAACGCTTCTACGGCAACACCGGCCGCGTGGCCGAGGTGTTGCACATGATCGACTCGCTTTGAGCCATTGAAAACACATCCAACATGAAAACCACAATCGAACGGAACGTGAATCATAAGGAGGGGGGACGTCTCGTCCTCCTATCCCACAGGAACAAGAGGCCACGGGACGAGACGTCCCTGCTCCTGATGGGATTCCTAACAATTTTCATCATGCTGTTACCCTGCACGGCGTTTGCATCCGCCACGGATTCCGGGGATCGTCCGCCGGAGGCATGGACGGCCTGGGCGAAATGGGCGGAGAAGCTTCATCCTGTTACTGACAAGCAGGGTCACGGTCCCGACATCGGGTCGGATGAATGGTCGGGGGCTTTGGACAAGCAGTTGAAGATCCGTGACGCGGCCGGCCATGGCCCGGACGTGGGATCGGATGAGTGGCGGCGGGCCGTGGAGAAAAAGCTCATGCCCAAGGCCGATCCCGCACCTGGGCAGCAGCGTGATCTGCTATCCTCACATGATACGGTGGCCCGCTTCACGGGATTGAAGGATCACCAATGCATGGGACGTACCGCCCTCTGTCCCGACCGCTGCGGCGAATCCGGAAAACTCGCCAGTTTTGCCATCGTGAAATACCTCGCCTACGAGAAACCCGGCGAATATGGCGACCCGAAACAGGAGCAGTTCATGGTTCTCATCGAGGATAACATGAAGAACCCCAAAGTGCCCAAAGCGATCCGGGATGCCATCCTCGCGCTCAAGCCGGGGGGTCTGGTGCGCTTGCAATGGAACCATGATTACGTCACCCAGGACGGCTCGAAATTCCCGGAGCGCCCGATCCGAAAACTCTCTGTGCTAACTAAAGAACAGGCGGAGAAGGCAACCGCGGAAGCCAAGGGAAAGCCATAGGAAGAATGAGACCGGGAGGGGAGATTCCATTTCCGCAGTGACGTGGAATGGAATCAGGAATTTACACGCCATTTACCCGGCTTCCGGAATGAACGTGATAGAAACAACCACCAAGATGAAAACCACATTCGAACGGATCGCCAATGATAAGGAGGGAGGACGTCTCGTCCTCCAAAGCCGTAAGGACAAGATGCCACGGGACGGGACGTCCCTGCTCCTTATTGGAACCCTGTCGTATTTCGTCATGCTCTTTCTCCTTACGCCCTTTCTCCACGCCCAGGAAAACGGCGACCGGGTCATGCTGATTCCCTGGACCAAAGCGCCGAAGGAAGCACCGGTGTTTTTCTCGGCAGCCGCGGAGGTCAGTGCACACGTCAGCCTGGAATCGGTGACCAGCGAGCAGAAAATCACCTACCGCATCCATCAGGGGAAAGTCGAAACCCTCACGCTTGGGCTGAGCGGGGTGGGGGAGGTGACCGAAGTCACCGGCGCGGGACTGCGTGATTGGTCGGTGCGGGTGGTGGATGACGGCACGCGCTTTCTCGATGTGCGCCCGGCGGAGGTGGAAGGAAAATTCCCAACCGAACTCCAGGTGCTGGTGAAAACCCGCGCGAAGGTGGAAAAGGAATGCGCGGCTTTGGTGCTGCCGGCGCCGGCTGAAACCGCCGGGTTTTCCCTAACCGTCAATCTAACGGCTGGACCGGGCGTGGACCTGAAGATCACCCGGGTGGATGGACTGATGCCCGTGGAAGGCGCACTGAACCGCAAATTCGTCGGCTCGGGCGTGGCTGTCGTCGATATGAGGATTTCTCCCGCCGGCACGGATGCGCGCGGCCTGGAGGTGATGGACGCCGCTCTAACGGGCAAGGTGGCGGCGGATGGCGGCAGCGTATCATTCCGCCTCACCGGCACCGCCCGCGCGGAAGAGGCGGGCTCGGCCGTTGAGTTGTTAGGTGGCGGCGCGGCCTTGGCGGACGGGGTTGCGGGTGACGGCTGGCATGTGGTCTTGCGGAAAAAGGACGAGGTCTGGATCTATGATCTGGTGGCTGAGAAAGGCGGGGAGTTTCCCGTGGACGTGGCCTTTGAAGTGCCGGTGACTCGCAAGGGCGATTGGCGGATTCTGGGCTTCAGCCTGCCGGCGGGCGTGGTGGTTCCGGTGATGATCGACGGCTTGGCCAGCGGCGTGGCGTTTGACAGATCACTGGCGGTGGTCCCTGCATTCAGTGACCAACAATGGCGCGGGTTTCTGCCAGCCAGCGGGCTGGGCTCGATGGCCTGGCGCACGGCCGACAAGGTGGCCGACGGAACCTTGTTTTTCTCCAGCACGGAAACCACCGACGTCCGGGTCGGCAGCGGGCTGTTGCGCCAGATGACCGTGGTGGACCTGCGGGTGCTGCAAGGGAAACTCGCCGAACTGAATCTAACGATGGATGGTCCCGGTGAGGTGTTGTCCGTGACCGGCGATCCGGTGCTCGGCTGGGGTGTTAGGGAAAGTGACGGCAAACGCCGGCTCGAGGTGAAACTGAGCCGTCCGATCGAAGGCGCCGGCCGGGTGGTCATCGAGGCACAGGCGGCGCTCGGCGGATTCCCGGTCAAGTCGGTGGCCCTGCGCATGGCACCCGTGGGCGCGCTACGGCATAGCGGCTGGTTGCGCGTCGCCAACGACGGCGCGGTCAGAATCGAGGTCACCGATGTCAAGGGTTTGCTCCAACTCGCGCCCGGCCAGTTCCCGGGTGGCGTGGACGAGAGCCTCCGCCAGGTGTTTGTCTATCGGTTTCCGGCGGCGGATTATGGCTACGCGGTCAATGCCAACCAGGTGTTGCCGGAGGTCGGTCTAACGGAAGTGACGGTGTATGAATTGGCCGAGACCGACCGCCGGGTATCGGCGGATCTGGAACTGGACATCCGCGAGGCGCCGTTGCGCGAATGGGAGATGGAGATTCCCGCCAGCCACGCGGTGGCGGCGGTGACCGGTGCGGAAGTGGCGGACTACGCGGTGGGCACCGAGGTGAAGGACGGCAAGCGCAAGCTCAAGATCCTGTTCAAACAACCGGTGGCGAACCGCCAACTCGTCACTGTGCGCTTGGAGAAAAACGAGGCAGCCAAGGCCGGCGCATGGGAGCTGCAGCCGCTGGGATTTCCGGGCGTGAAATCGCGCCGCGGATATCTCGGAGCGGTGACCGCGGCGGGCTATCGTCTAACCGCTGGCAAGACCAGCGGGGTCGCCGAGGTGCCGGTCACGTTTTTCCCGAAAAAGACCACCGGCTTGCAACAGGCATTCCGCTTGCGCGAAGACGCGTGGACCGTGGGGCTGACGGTGGAAGCGCTCGGGCAAAGCATTCAGGCGGACGTGTTCCACCTTTACTCGCTCAAGGCGGGAGCGATTTATGGCAGCGTGTTGATTAACTTTTTCGTGGTTGGTGCGCCGGCGACGGAATGGAAAATCTCGGTGCCCGAGGGGATCGGCAACATCGATGTGACCGGCCAGAGTGTCGGGCGCGATTGGCGGCGCGAGGGCAACACGGTGATCATTCCCCTGTCACGTCCGGTGCTCGGCACGGGCACGGTCCTGCTCACCTTCGAGCAACCGATGAGTTCACGCGGCGGCACGCTCTCACCCGGTGAGGTGAGCCCGCTCGGGGTCCAGGGCGAGCGGGGATTTGTCCAGGTGGTGAGCCCGCTGCAGGTGAACCACAAGTCCGTTAGCGAGGGCGCCCTGTTAGCGATCGATCCCACCGAACTGCCCGCCGAGTTCCGCTTGCTCAGCAGCGCGCCCACGCTCGGGGTTTGGCAATACACGGCGCGGGATTTCAAGATCGGCATGGACATCGAGTGGTTCGAACCCGGCGAAACCGTCGGCCAGGTGGTGGATTTCCAAAAGCTTGCCAGCCGCGTTTCCCGCGACGGCCAATGGGTGACGGACGCCCGCATTTTCGTGAAATCGCGCGGTCGCAGCGCGTTGCGCATGGTCTTTCCGAAGGGTGCGGTGTTGTGGGAGGCGAAGGTCGATGGCGAGGCGGTCAACGCACGTGCGGATGGCGGGCAAACCCTGGTGCCGCTGCCCGCACGGCTCGATCCCAACCAAGCGGTGGAGGTTTCCTTGCGCTACGGCGCCCGCGCCGAAAACCCCAGCCGTCCCCGCCTCGTGGCACCGAAACTGAACGCGCCGATGGTCATCGGCGAGTGGACGATTTCCGGCGATGAAGGCCGCCAACTCGTGCCGCGCGGTGGCACGGCGGATTTGGTGAAGCCGGTGCTCGCGGAGAGCGGCTGGGAATGGCTCGCCAGATACCCTGCGGGCATCGCTGCATTGTTATTCTCAGGGCTCGGTGCGTTGCTGTTTGGCAGGGACAATCCGTCTGGTGTTAGAAATGTCCTCGCGCTGGTGTGCGGTCTGGGATTCGTCATGCTCGCCGCGGGGCTTGGTTGGTTCGCCGCCGACACGAGCCGCGGGAGTTCGGCGATGTTGGAATATGCCGCGCCGGTGGTGGCGGCGGATGGCGAGGTGGCGGTCGAGCTTGGCAATCTTCCGGCCTGGCTGGCTCGCACCAACTGGGGCGTCTGGCTGGGCTTCATTCTTGGCACGCTGGTGGCGCTGCGGGGGCTGGTTAAGAGCGACCGGTGGTGGGTCGGTTGCGGGCTGGTGCTGGTCGTGGCCGCGTTTCTATCCATTCGCGGGGGCGCACCCTTGTTCCTCGGGGTGACCGCCCTGGTGGGCTTGGCTTGGTTGATGCCGCGGATCTATCAGTCGAGCCGCTGGCTGCGGAAACCCAAAACCGCGGAAGTCGTGGCCGCCGCCGTGGTTCTGACATTCATCTGTTCGTGGAACGCGCATGCCGCGGAAATCCCGGCGTTGAAACCTGCGGAGTCGATGCTCCATGACTGGCAAATCCGTGACGGCCGTCTCTATGGCTCCGTGGACGTGACGTTGCGGGCCGAAGCGGGCGATCGTTTCCTGTTGCTGCGCGAGCCGGCCGTGCTCAGCAGCTTCGAGGGCGTGGGCCTGCGTGCCGTCAGGGCCCCGTTAGACGGTGCGAACGCCTATTGGCTCGTCGCCGAGGCCGCCGGACGTTTGACCGGCAAGGCGGTGTTTGAGATGCCGCTGGCGGATCCCTTGAAAGGCTGGGATCTGCCGGGTGGTCCGGCCGCGATGCGGCGGGTGTCGCTGCGTTGGGACCAGGGAGGCTGGGAGTTCATCTGCCCGGGTGCCGCCAGGATCCAAACGCTTGATGGATTGAATGCGGAGCAAAGTGGTGCCTTGTTAGTGCTCGGTCCGGTGGATCCCGTGAACATCCAGGCCCGGCCGAAACAACGCGATGCGGATACCGAAGAGACGAAGTTCTTCGCCGAAGTCTCCAACCTTTTCCTTCCCGGACCGGGGGTGGTGAACGGCCGGCATCTGGTGACGATTCGTCCCGCGCAAGGCCGCGTGACGGCGCTCACGATGCAAGTGCCCGCCGGTTTCACCGTGAGCGACGTGGTCGATGGCCCGGTCGGCGCCTGGCGCTTTGACCCCGTCAAACGCGAACTCCGGCTGAGCGTGGAACCCGCCCAGGACCAAGGGTTTGCTTTCACCATCGAAACCCAGCGCGGGGCCGGCACCCTGCCGATGGAACTGGAACTCGAACCGGTCCGCGTCGAGGGTTCCGCCGGCGAGGTCGGATTGTTAGGCATCGCGTTTGGCGAGGAAGTGCAACCGGATGCCGTCGAGGAGGTGGGCCTCTCACGGGTGAATCCGGAGGACTTCAACGACAAGTTGCTGCCGCGCACCAAGGATGGCCAGCCGCTGGCACTGCTCCAGCACGCGTTCCGCTACGGCACGGGCGTGGTCAAAGCCAAGCTCAAGGTCATCGCAGTGGCGCCCGAGTTGCGGGCCGAGTCATGGCAGCTCGTTTCGCTCGGCGAAGACCGCTTGGTGGTTGCCACCGATCTCACCGTGACCATCACCCGGTCCGGGGTGTTCCGCCTGGATCTCGACGTGCCCGAGGGCTTGGAAATCGAAAGCGCCACCGGCGAAGGGCTGAGCCACTGGACCGAGGGCAAAGCCGCTGGCAAGCGGATCGTGACGTTCCATCTATCAGGAAAGACCATGGGACGGCGCGTTTTCAGCCTGACGCTAACCGGCCGCCCGACCGGTGCCCAGGAAAAATGGCCAGTGCCGCGTCTCAGCTTGCGGGATGCCTCGCGTGAAACCGGCGTGCTCACCGTGGTTCCCGAGCGGGGCTTGAAGGTGCGTGCGGTGGATCGCAAGAATGTCTCGCAACTCGAACCCCGCAAGTTGGCCGGCGGGCCGAAAGAATCCGCCCGCGCGGCGGCGCAGCCCGGGGCGCTCGTCTATCAGTTGTTGCAGGGCGATTGGGCGCTCGGGCTTTCTATCACGCCACTCGATCCCTGGGTGACGGCCCGGGTTTTCCATGATGCCACGATCCGCGAAGGCCAGCTGCTCTCGCGGGTGCACATCGGCTACCGGATTGAAAACGCCGCCGTCAAATCCCTGCGGGTGTGGATTCCGGGACTCGATGCCACCTCCGCCGCCACCGTGCGTGCCACCGGCTCGGCCGTCGCCGATCTAATCCCCGTCGAGGGTGAAAAAGGACTCTGGGAAATCCGTTTCCAGCGCGGCTTGGCCGGGGAAACCGACGTGGAATTGGAATACCAACGTCCCGGCAAGGATATTGGCAGCGAATCGGTGGTGCCTGTCGTGTTAGAAAACGTCCACCAGCCTGTCTACTTCGTCGCGGTGCGGGCGGGTGGCCGGCTCGAACTCGAACCCGGCGTGTTGCCGCGCGGTTGGCAGCGCACGGATTGGGCCGTGGTGCAATCCACGCTCGGCCGTGCAGCTGGCAGCGTGGCACCGACCATGGCCTTCCGTGTGACCGATCCCGAGGGGCCTCTGCCGGTGGACCTGAAACGCCACGAACTCGCCGATCTGCGCAAGCTCCGGGTTTCCGAAGGCGCGCTCACCAGCTTGCTCTCGCCGGGCGGTGACGCTCTAACCGCCGTGGTCATGAAAATGCAGGTGGTGGGCAAAGGCACGTTGCGTCTCACGCTGCCGGAGGACGCCAAGTTGTTCAACGTGTTTGTGAACGATGAAGGGGCCACGCTGGTCCGCGAGGGTGGTGCCTGGTTGTTCCATGTGTTTCCATCGCCGGAAGCCGGGCGGCCAACGGTCGTGCGCTTCGTGTATTCCGCGGCCATGCGCCATGGCAAACGGCTCGAAGGACCGGTGCTCGATGTACCGCTGGAAAACCTAACGTGGCGGGTGCGGGTTCCCGAAGGCTGGCGACTCGCCGGTCACGGCGGGGATTTCGATCTGAAGGATGAGTCATCGATGGGTTCGTTCCGGCTTGAGGACTATCAATCGATCGTGCGCGGCAAACGCGCCAGCGATGCCAAAAGCGCGGTCGCCCTGCTCGATCAGGCGAACGCCTGGCTCGAAGCGGGCGATCAGGAGAAAGCCGGACTCGCGCTGGGCAATGCGGTGCGCAACGGCCAACTCGACGCGGCCTCAGGCGAGGACGCCCGGGTCCAGCTCCGCCAGCTCAAGACCCAGCAGGCGGTGCTTGGCTTGAACACCCGCCGCCAGAAACTCGTGCTCGACAATCGCTTAGCCGCGCCGCAGCAGGCCGAAAACCCGCAACTCGATCGCGCGGCCGAGGTGAACCCGGTGCTCCGCGGTGCCTATAACTACGATCCCAAACAATTCGATCGTTTCCTCGAAGGCAACACCGCCGATGAAAACACCGCGCTCAAGGAAATCGCCAACCGCATCGTCACCCAGCAACTCGCCGCCGAACCCGCCCCCGCCGCTCTCGACGTCACCCTGCCCGAACGCGGCACCGTGCTCAGCTTCGGCCGCAGCGTGCAAGTGGACGGCCAGCGCCCAATGGCCATTGAACTCAAACTCAAACGTGCCAACAGCGGATTCGCCTGGCTCGCCGTCCTGCTCTGCCTGCTCACCGGCGCGATGGGCGCGATGAAACAGGCAGGAAAATCCTAGACCGTACAAAATCTTGATGCGATCGCATCAAGATTTTGTACGGTCTGCAGCCGGCACGGGCACGCAGCGTGAACTCCAACGCGTTTCCCACTGGCAGCAGTGTTGGAGTCAAGACTGATCTTGTTCTCCGGCAACCCCATATTTGTTTATTTTGCGAAATGGATTGGTCAAGTTGCGAACGCATGAAATCGCGTCCTGCCAAGCAACGTAAATTCCGAAGAGGCACAAGGCACATCGCCGTTCCAATCCTCGTCATCAACGACTCAACTCATGGACATTTGCCGGACAGTGCTCTTCCTGTTGGCTCCGCTGGCCACATTGCGCGCCGCCGAGCTAACCACCCAGCAAGCGTGGCACAATGAGTATGAGGAAACCGTCAACCAACTCAACGGGTTGAAGTCATCCGGCAAGGACCGGCGTGAGCGCCTGGCTGCCGAGGCGCTGGACCCGCAAGCTCTGGTGCAAGCAGCGGATGCCGATCCTCTCGCTGTGGTGCTGCGACGCACGCATGCGCTGATCCAATATTTCACGACGCGCGAATCATTGCCCGCTTCCATCACAGGCGGGTTTGCGGCGCGGTTGGACATGCTGTCCGCCGAGGCCAAACTTGCCACCCAGGAGGATGCGCGCAGGAAACTGTTTGCTGAGGTGTGCGCCTTGCGCCGCAGTGTCGCCTTCGCCAATCCGCTGCTCAACTTCGACCACCTCGTCTGCATGCTCGAACAACCCGGCGACGCGCGCATCATCGAGCAGGCGCGCGCCATCTGGCCGGGGCACAGCAATGGCGGCGGACCGCTCGTCATCCGCAACTTCAAGTCCAATGCCACGACCATCGCGCCGCTGGCCGGCATCAAGGTGGCTTCAGGCCCATGGCAGGGCAAGGAATTGACTGGCAAGTTCTCGGGATTGGAACTCGGCTACGACGGCAATGAACTGCTGTTTGCCGCCACCACTGCCGGTGAAATCTGGCACATTTTCAAATACGACCTAACAACAAGGCGGCTCGAACAACTCACCGACGGTCCGGCGGACGACTTCGATCCATGTTTCCTGCCATCGGGCAGAATCGCCTTCACCTCCACGCGCCGTGGCGGCGTCGGCAGGTGTGTGCTCACCCCGCAGTCATTGACCTACACCCTGCACTCGATGGCGGCCGACGGCTCGGACATCATCTGCCTGAGTTTCCATGAAACCAACGAATGGGCGCCTGCCGTGACCCACTCCGGCAAGATTGCCTACACCCGCTGGGACTATGTGGACCGCCACTGGGGCACGGCCCATCATTTTTGGGAGTGTTTCCCGGATGGGCGCGACCCCCGCAATTTCCATGGCAACTATCCGTTGCCGTGGTCTGCCATGACGGATGGACTCCAACCCGCGCAATACGGCAAGGAGACGCTGGTATACGGGCGCAACCTGCGGCCCGATGCCGAGATATCATTCCGCGCGGTGCCGGACTCGCCGAAATTCACGGCTACGGCGGTGGGCCATCACGAGGGGTTTTCCGGTAGTCTCGTGCTCATTGACACCCGCATTCCCGATGACGGCGCGATGGCCCAGGTCAAGCGCATCACGCCAGAATACAATTTTCCGGAGGTGGAACCGGGCGCCACCTATGCCTATGGCACCGCCTGGCCGCTCAGTGAGGATTTCTATCTGAGCAATTATCACACCGGCCTCTATCTGTTGGACCGTTTCGGCAACCGGGAGTTGATCCATGATCCTGGCGATGCGAAATTCCGTGTCAGGGATCCGTTTCCAGCCCGTCCTCGCTGGCTGCCGCCGGTGTTGCCGGTGCAGACCTGGCAGGGGAGCCGCGCGGCCTTGCCCGATCACAGGCGCGCGACCATCAGCATCATCAATGTTTACGCTGCCGATGCCGCCGCCCGCCTGCCGGAGGGAATCAAGGTGAAATGGCTGCGCATCGTCCAAGTCATCCCCCAGTTGCTAGACGACTGGTTCAGCCTCGAGTCGGTCTCGCAAGTGGCGTTTAGCACCGACTCGATCGGCCGCATGCCATTGGGGGTGGTGCCGGTTGAAGACGATGGCAGTGTGTACTGCGAGGCCCCGGTGGGCAAGGCCCTCTATTTCCAGCTGCTCGATGAGAAGGGAATGGCCGTTCACTCCATGCGCTCGGCCACCTATGTCCATCCCGGCGAGCAGATGACTTGCTTCGGATGCCATGAGGACAAGTGGCAGTCCGGAGGCACCTACGGCCAGTCCGCCGCGCTGCAACGTCCGCCGTCGAAACTTGTGCCCGAGGTCGATGGCGGTGCCATGCCCTTCAATTTCTATCAACTGGTGAAAATCCCGGTGTTCGACAAGAAGTGCGTGGAGTGTCACCAGAAGAATCCCAAGGCGCCTGACATGAGCTACAAGTCGCTGGCCAGGAATGATCTGGCCTTCAGCTATCCCGGCGAACACAAGGCGCTCTCGATGTTGGGTATCGGGGGGTCGCGGACCACCCCCGGCCGGTTTGGCGCGCGTGCGTCGGGCATCCTGCAATCGCTAACAACAAGGCCGCAGCACAAGGACCTGCTCTTGACCGCGGACGATTGGCGGCGCATCACGCTGTGGCTGGACCTCAACTCGAACGAAATCGGCTGGATCGGCAATGACCGCAGCAAGATCGCCGCGCAGAAGGCCGGCGAGGCGCTGTGGCCACCGGTGGATGTTGACCCGGCGGCTCCGACCGGTGTCGAAATCGAGTTTGCCGTGCCTGCCTGGAAATGAATCCCACCACGCCCATTTCGCAAAATGGACAACGGATTCGCGGAATAGACATTGCGGAGTGCGGCGGGATTTTGTCTCATGGGTTGTGACCAAATCATTCAGGCATCGGGGTTTGTTGTTAGGAGCACTGTTGGCGTTGGCTGCGGTCCAGCGGGGCCAGGCCGAGGTGCGGATGGCCGGAATCTTCAGTGACCACATGATTCTGCAGCGCGGCAAGCCGGTCCCGGTCTTTGGCACAGCCTCGCCGGGCGAGAAGGTTGCGGTGAAATTCCACGGCCAGGCGCTCACCACGGCGGCCGATGCGCAGGGCACCTGGCAGGTCAATCTGGCCGCCATGAATGCCGACTCCAGCGCCCAGCCCATGACGGTCAGCGCGTCGAACACGATCACCCTCGATGATGTGCTTGTCGGCGATGTGTGGCTGTGCAGCGGCCAATCTAACATGGACATGCGGCTTGGCGGGTGCGAGCGTCCGGACGACATCGCCAGCGCGGATTTCCCGGGCATCCGGCAGTTCACCTCACCGGCCGGTTCCTGGAAGGTCTGCACACCGGCCTCGGCCGCCGAGTTTTCCGGGACCGCGTTCTATTTCGCGCGCAAGATCTGGCAGGACCAGCAGGCGAAGATCCCGGTGGGACTCGTGCTCGCGTCGGTGGGCGGTACGAAAATCGATTTGTGGCTGGCGCCGGACGGACTGATCGACATTCCGGTGCTGCATCCGCTCTATCAACAGACTGGCGTGCCCGGCGGGCCGTTTTCGCTGTATGAAAAATTGGTCAAACCGTTAGCGCCCTATGGCATCAAGGGCGCGATCTGGTACCAGGGCGAGAACAGCGAGCTATCCGCCCAAACTCCTGATAGCTATTATTTGAAAATGAAGGCGCTGGCGCAGGGCTGGCAACGGTTCTGGGGGATGGATGACTTTGCCTTCTACTATGTGATGATCGCGAATTACGGAGTACCCTTGAAGACGGAGACTCCGGTGCTCATCTCCGGCGGTTGGGATGCCGACACCCGCCTGCAACAGGCCAACGCCATGGCCTTGCCCCATGCCGGATGCGCCTCGGCGCTCGACATCGGTGTTTCGAAGGAAAGTTGGGCCGGCTACCATCCCGCAAACAAACTGGATGTCGGCGAGCGGTTGGCGCTGTGGGCGCTGAAGAACGATTATGGCCGCGCCGGTCTTGTGACCAGCGGACCGACCCTGAGGGATGTTGCTCTATCAGGAAACACGGTGGTTTGCACCTTCGATCACCTCGGCAAAGGACTCATGGTCGGTTTGAAAAAGTGGTATGAGCCGACCCGGGAGATGCCCGGTGGCAAGCTCCAGCGCTTCGTCATCGCCGGTGCTGATGGCGTGTGGCATGCCGCAAACGCGGTGATCAAGGGTGACACGGTGGTCCTGTCAGCGCCGGAGGTGGCCACGCCGCGCAAAGTCTCCTATGCCTGCTGGCAGAACCCCGAAGGCTGCAACCTCTATAACAAGGAAGGCCTGCCTGCGGCTCCCTTCCATGTGGAGGATGTGACCCTGCATCACACCATCACCGCCTCCGCCGGAGATGGCGGGGAAATCTCCCCATCAGGAACCAGGAAATTACTGCGGCGCATGACCGCTCTTTATCCCATTACGCCCAAGCCCGGCTATTTCATCCAGGATGTCAAAGTGGATGGCGTCTCGGTCGGATCGGTGAAGAGTTATACTTTCGATCCGCTGGATGCCAATCACACGATCGCCGCAACATTCGCCAAAGCCGCGCCCAAATACACCATCACCGCCAGCGCCAGCGGCGGCGGCAAGCTGATTCCTACCGGAGCGGTGACGGCCACGCAGGGCGAATCCAAGGCATTCATGATCGCGCCGGACGGGGACAACCAGGTTGCGGTATCCGTGGACGGCGTTTCACTGGGCAGGCGTTCCAATATCGTCCTCAGCGATATCCGATCCAACCATACCGTGTCCGTCGCCTTCTCCGGTATCATCAAAGCCTCGGCCGGCTTTGGCGGAACCATCACCCCGGATGGCACGGTGCCGGTGGAATATGGAGCTAACAAAATATTCACCGTCGCACCGATTCCCGGATATGCCATCTCCGCTATCAAGGTGGACGGCGCCAACGCGGACGTGGCCGCTACTTATACTTTCACCAAGGTGACGGCTTCCCACACCATTGCCGTGACTTTCAAAAGCACGGGGGCGCGCACGACCGGCAGTGTGCCGAAACCGGAGCGATTGATTCTCGCGTGCCGCGGCGAGGCGCTGCCAGCCAGAGGGGCCGCATCCTCCTGGCCATCCCATCTGCCCGCTGGCAAACCGCTGACAGCTATCGGCTCGCCAACAGTTGAGACCATCGACGGGCACAAATACGCGCATCTCAAATATGAAACGGGTGACGGGTTTTCCGCCGGGACCTATAACTCGCCCATCGCCTGCGAGGGTGCCAGCATCGTGGTGGTGGCCAAACCGCTCCGCAACGGCGCAGGCTCCGGGTGGACGTCCATTGTCGACGTGTTCTACGACCGGCTGGTGTTAGGCATCCGCAATGACAACGGCATGGTCTGCGTCCGGCGCAACGGCGGCGTGGATACCGGCAGCAAACCGATTCCCGACGGCCAAATCACCATCCTCAGCCTGGTCGTGCAGCCCGACGGCACCTACAAGGTCTATGCCAACGGTGCCGAGGTCATGGCCGATCTAACGAAAAACGCGCTGGCCTCGCTGGTCCCGGGGGGTGCCGGGCCGTATGCCACCAGTATCACCATCGGCCGCAACGCCCCGGACGGTTGGACCGCCTTCAACGGTTCGATCGGCGACGTCTTTGTCTATAAGGTGGCTCTCAGCGATGCCGAGCGCCAACAACTCGAAGCGTGGATTGCCGCATCACTGGCAGGGGACAAGGCTAAGCCATAGCCAGGATAGATCCATGTTGAACGTCGGGCGTATCGTTGGCCACCTGCAACACCGCGGATTTCGCCCGCCATGTCCCGTTAGGTCTGGTGCTCGAATCAATGAATGACAGCGCCTGACCCGATCCGGTCATCAGTAATCACTCATCACCTCCCCATCCACTTCCGCCACTCGGCCTCGGCTTGGGTGGCATCGAAAGTACGGTCGGCGGCGAGCACCCGGTACTTTCGGTTGGAAACCGCGGGATGATCGGCATCGAGCGGCAGGGCCTTGCCCATCACCGGATTGAAATTCACAAAGGGCGTGCCATTGCCCATCTTGTCATCCCACACCCGCAAGCGTTCCGGGGTTCCGGCGATGTCAATTGCGGCGCTCATGATCAACACCGAAGCCGATCCATCAGAAGTCGGTCCGCTGACCATGACCCAGCGTGCCGGTTTGCCGTTCGCTTCGGCGCGGCCGAGGCCCTCGCTGGTGATCATTTTGCTATTGTCCTTGTTCCATGCGGCGGGTCCGCGCCATGAAAACCCGCTGTAAGTATAATTGACGATTGTCACCGCGTTGCCCGCCGGTTGTTGGCGCAGGGAAACATCGATCACGTTCGCATCCTTGCCTTGGGTGCCCAGGGTAACCCGCGCCGTCTCATGAATCACAGTCAACTGGGGGCCCTCCGCAGGCTTGATCACCGTTTCGTTATGGAAGTCCCACTCCAAGGTGTCCGGTCCGGCGGTCTGTGGTTTCACGGTGCGCGCCACATGCGCCCCCTGGCCTTCCTGGATTTCCCAACAATTATAGCGTTTACCATCCACCTCGATGAATTTCCACGGCCACCACAGGCCGAGATGATGGAGATGATCCTTCGGTTGCACGGTGGTCCACTCGAAACCGGACGGGGTGCGCAGCGGATGCAGGAACGCGCTGGACGCGAACTTCCCGCCTCCCGCCGGATGCTCCAACAGCGCGACTTGCCAAGCCAACATCAGGTTGTCGCCGCGCTTTGCCTCGACCCGGCCGTTGCGTTCGACCGCTGTCCACTGGCCCGTTGCCTCGGCTGCCAGCACGCCGCGGACTGAGAGAAAAAATGCCGCTGCCCCGGCCACTGCCGCCTGCCATCCACGTCTGCCGATCTGATTATTCATGCGACCATGTTACGCCGCCGCCGCGCGTGATGTTACAATATAATCGCGCGTATTGCTTTGACCGGGGCTTTGCGGAAATCCGGTGGCGCGATGCCATCGCCAGGATCGGTGACTGAAAAAATTGGCGGAAAAGAGTGGTAAATCGCATTGATAGCTGAAACGATCCCACATACAATTTCTCAACATCCCGCATGCATATCCCATCAACCCTCAGCATCGTCCTGGCCATGCTGCCACTTTCGTTGCTCGCCAGTCACGCCGGGGCAGCCGCCAAGGATGGCTCGCCTCCAGTCATCAGCATCGGGCGCGGCTATTACGCCATTCTTCCTAACAATCTTTTGCTCGCCAGCGAGGTCTCGGACGCACGGCCTGACTCACTCCGCTTCACCTGGACCAAGGAAAGCGGACCCGGCGAGGTGATATTCGAGCGACCCGCCGCGAAAACGACCTGGGCTGCCGCCTCGCTGCCCGGCATTTACGTTTTCAAACTCAAAGCCACCGCTGGCAGCGCGTCCGCGGAAGCCACCACCACGGTGAACGTCTATCCGCCCGGCAATTATTCCGGCAACCCGTTCCTGCCCGGCATGTTTCCCGATCCGCACGTCGTGTTCGATAACGGAAAGTTCTATATCTACGCGACCTCCATGGAAAACGAGGCCGGTGCCTACGGCCGCGCCTCGGTGTGGATCTCGGACGACTTCGTCAATTGGGAGATGAAACTCACGAACTGGCCGGAATACGGCAAGTTCGGCGGTGACATCTGGGCGCCCGATGTCACCCGCAAGAACGGCAGGTTCTATCAGTTCGTCACCCGTTCCGGCGGCTACGACACATGGGTCGGTGTCGCGGACACTCCGGCCGGGCCGTGGAAAAACCTGCGCGAGGACAACACCCCGGTCGTCAGCGGCGGCGGCAAGGCCGGCCGCATCGTCGCCGCCTACAACATGGACTCCCAGCCGTTCATCGACGATGACGGCCAAGCCTACATGTATTGGGGTTGGTCCGAAGCGATGGCCGCCAAGCTGACACCCGACCTGAAAAACATCGATGGCGAGGTGTATTTCCTCAAGGGCACCAAGTGGCTGCCCAGCGGCGGGGAACTTCCGCAGTGGCTGACCGTGGACCTTGGGGAATCCATGCCGGTGACCAAGGTTGTGACATCACCGGAGTTCAAACACGTGGCGTATGGCTACAAAATCGAGGTGTCCGATGACAACCAGACTTGGCGGGTGTTTGCGGACCGCCAGTCCAATAAAAGCGCGAAGGCGGGTGCCGGCTACAGCGACATCGGCAGCGCCAGGGGACGATATGTTAGAACCACCTTCAGTTTCTGCGAGGGCAATTGGGCGGGACTCTATGACTTCAGCGTCTTTTCCGGTGACAAGCTGGTCTCGCGCGGCAAGCCGGCGAGCGCCTCATCGGTGCGCGGTCCGGGAGCGGAGCCCGCCAATGCCTTGGACGCGTCGAATGGCCCGCAACTCAGCGACTTCGTCGAGGGGTCCTACATGATCAAGCGCAACGGCACGTATTACCTGCTGTATTCAACAGGTGCCTTGCACGACGGGTCGTATTCGGTGCACTACGGCATGGCCAAGCATCCTTTCGGTCCGTTCACCACGCCGGCCGACAACGTGGTGTTGAAGATGAATGACGAGCAAACGACAAAGGGTCCCGGCCACAATTCGGTGCTGCGTTTCAAGGATCAGGATTATATCATCTATCACCAGCACAACCAACCGCACGAGGGTGCCGGCGGCGTATTTCGGCAAGCCTGCGCCGACCGCCTCGACTTCAACCCCGATGGCACGATCAAACGGGTGGTGCCAACCCAGACCGGAATCGGACCCTTGCAACCGCTCGCAGCACAGGGCACCGACCTGGCCCGCGGGAAGTATGCTACCGCCACCAGCGTGCGCAACGGGTGTTATGCCGCAGAATACGCGCTCGATGCCAACAATGCCAGCATGTGGCGCGCCGCCACCAACGACTATCCGCAATGCCTGACCGTGGATCTCGGCGGAGTCCGGGAAATTTCCGGGGTGGAGACGAGCTTCGAATATCCAACCCTCTCCTACAAATATGCCATCGAGACTTCGATGGATGGCAAAACCTGGGCCATGTTGGCCGACCACTCCGCTTCATTCACCACGGCGGTCAGTCCGCACCGCGACCCGGGCGCGACCAAGGCGACCTTGGTGCGGATCACCCTCTCAGGTTGCGAGCGGCCTGAGAACGGTGCCGGGATTTATTCGTTCAAGGTATTTGGTCGATAGCGGAATCATGTTCATTTTGCGAATCGGATTGATCAAGATGCGAAGCATTGAAAACGCATCTTGCGGAGCCTCGTAGGGGTTTTTCATCCTGGGCGCATCGCCTTCCCGATATGCGTCATCACAGACTCATGAACATCCGCCGCCTTCCGCTCATTCTGCTAGCTCCGCTGGCCACGTTGCATGCCGCCGATCTGAAACTGGCTGCGGTGTTTTCCGACCACATGGTGCTCCAGCGCGGAATGGCCGTGCCGGTCTGGGGTTGGGCCGATCCCGGTGAGAAGGTCACGGTGACCTTCGCCGACCAGCAGGCCGCTGCGGTGACGGACAAGGATGGCAGGTGGATGACCAAACTTCCGGCGCTGACCGCCAACGCCACGCCGAACGATCTCAGCGTGACCGGACGCAACACGACCCGGATCACCGATGTCTTGGTAGGTGACGTGTGGCTCGGATCCGGCCAGTCGAACATGGAATTCGCGATGCGCGACGTGCTCAACGCGCAGGAGGAAATCGCGGCGGCGGCCAAGCCTGCGATCCGCCTGTTCACCGTGCCACGTTGCGAAAAGGCGCAAATCGTCGATGATGTGAATGCGAAGTGGGTGACCTGTTCGCCGGACTCGGTTACGGGGTTTTCCGCCGTGCTCTATTTGTTCGGGCGTGAAATCCAGCCAGTGGCGGGGGTGCCGATCGGCTTGATCCACAGTTCGGTGGGCGGCACCCGCATCGAGTTGTGGACCGCGCCGGAAGGTTTGGCGATGGTGCCGGAGTTCGCGGACAAGGTGAAGGGCATCGCCGACACGGAGAAATTCTATCGGGAACAAATCCTGCCCAGGTCGTTGCCGGTCATGGAGGACTGGATCGCCTGGACCAAGAAGGCGCTGGCCAGCGGCGCGCTGGTGCCGGTCGCTCCGGATTGGCCGAATCATCCGGGGCTGGAATTCACCGGCTTGTATCGCGGCATGATCTACCCGATTGTCCCATTCGCGATGCGCGGCGTTGTTTGGTATCAGGGCGAGTGGAACGGCGGCGAGAATGAGATCTATGTCAAACGCATGCAGGCGCTGATTTCCGGTTGGCGCGCCGTGTGGGGGATTGCCGATCTGCCGTTTTATTATGTGCAATTGGCCCGCATGCCACAAAAGGATTGCCAGCCATGGCAGGGTGACGGTCTGGCACCCACCCGCGAGGCACAGCGCAAATGCCTCGCCATTCCGCATACCGGCATGGCCACCATCATTGATCTGGAGGGCGACTCCGGCTGGCACCCGCGCAACAAACAGGACGTCGCCAAGCGTCTGTCACGCTGGGCCCTGCACAATGAATATGGAAAAAAGAATCTGGTTGTGAGCGGCCCGCTCTACAAACAGATGGAAGTGCAGGGAGCAAAAATCCGCCTGCGCTTCGACAGCGTGGGGGCGGGATTAGTCTGCGGCACCAAGAGCGGCCCGGAACCAGTGAAACTAACGCCTGACCAACCGCTGAAAAACTTCGCTGTGGCGGGCGCGGACAAGCGGTGGGTGAACGCGACGGCCGAGATTGCCGGCAACGACGTGCTGGTTTCATCGCCGGAGGTCGCGACGCCCGTGGCCGTGCGCTACGCCTATTGCCAGGATCCGGTGGGATGCAACTTCTACAACAAGGACGGCCTGCCCGCATCGCCGTTCCGGACCGACGACTGGTGAAAAATCTAACATATAACAGGAAACTTCGATGTCACAAATGATTCATCTGAGATATGGAACCAGGGTGGCGGCGTTGCCATCCAGGTGGCACGCGGCGATTTCCCAATGGTTTGCCATCGCCTTGCTATGTGCGGCTCCGGGCATGCCCCTGCTGCCTGCCCGGACGACGGACGGCAAACCGGCGCGCGACCTGACGTTTTTTGTGGTTTCCGATACCCATTACGGGCTGAGCCCGGAAGGGGACCGCACGCTGCCGCTGCTGGTGGACAAGATGAACCAACTGCCGGGCACGGCCTATCCGGCTGCTATCGGCGGCACGGTGGCCAAACCGCTCGGCGTGGTCCACCTTGGCGACGCCACCAACGATGGCAAGAAGGAACAATGGGCAATGTTTGTTAGGGATCAGTGGGAAGGCATCGATATCTATCATCCGCCCCACTTCAAACAGAAGGACCCGAAGAAGAACGACGGCCCGGTCAGCCACGGCTTTTTCGTGTTTCACCTCACCGCCGATGAACTCACCGTGGCGGAACGCAAGTCCGACGACACCTGGGGCATGACTTCGCGCAAGAAACTCCCAACAGCAACCGTAACCGCACAGCCCCCAGTAACCCATCCTTGAAGATCACCCCCATGAATGCCCGCTCCTCCATCCTGTGTTTGACCGTGCTGGCTGGCGTGCCGTGTGCCGGTTTGGCCGCGCCGCCGGTGCGCGATGTGACGTTCCTCTCCGCCTCGGATTCCCATTACCGGGAACCCGACCACCGGTTTGGCTGCAACAACGATCTCAACCGCGCGACGGTCGAGGAAATGAACCGGATCACCGAGTTCGCATGGCCGGACAAACTCGGCCCCGGCAAGATCGGCAAGCCGCGCGGCGTGGTGCTGCTGGGCGATCTGATCGACGACGGCGACCGTGCCGAGAACGGCCGCAAGCTCAGCGCCGAGCAATACCAGCTTTTTCTAGCGGATTTCGGGCTGGACGGCACTGACGGTCTGGTCAAATACCCGGTGTTCGAAGGTTGGGGCAACCACGATGGCCCGCCGATCGGCAAGGAGAAGAACGGCTTCAGTTCGCAAGCCCAAATCAAGCAGCGCAACGCGATCCGCAAGGAGAAAAAACTGATTTCCAACATGTCGGATAACGGCCTGCATTATTCCTGGGATTGGGACGACGTGCATCTGGTGCAACTCAACTTCTATCCGGCCGACAAGCAGCGCGACGGAGTGAAATACTCCCCGGTCTGGCATGATCCGCAGGGGGCGCTGGGTTTCCTCAAGGATGACCTGGCGCAAAAGGTCGGCACCAGCGGACGACCCGTGGTGCTGATGGCCCATTGCGGATTCGACACCGACTGGTGGCGCGCGGAGGATTGGGCCGATTTCTATCAGGCATGCAAGCCATACAACGTGGTGCTCTACCTGTACGGCCATTCCGGCACCGGCGTGGGCGCTTGGGCTCCGCCTGGGGAGGACAAAAAGTTGACCACCATCAACGACGGCCAGGCCACCAGCGGTTTCTTCGTGATCAACTTATCAGGTGATCGCCTGCGGGCCGCTTACCGGCTGAAAAGCGGCGTCCAATTCACCAAAATGCCCGACGGCAAACAGGAGCACACGTGGGACGGGCGCTGGGAGTGGAAATGGTTGCTCGACCAGAAAATTTCCAAGTCGAAAACCAACTGAATCAATCTTATTGCCATGACTGTGAAACAACTGCTCCCTTGTTCCATCCTTGCCTGTTCCATGATCCACGCCGCACCTGATCCCAAGGCCCCCCGTGAGGTGGCCAGACCGTTGCCACTCACTGCCGTGCGCCTGACCGGCGGCCCGCTCAAGCAGGCCCAAGACCTGGATGCCAAATATCTGCTCACGCTCGAAACCGACCGCCTGATGGCCGGTTACCGCTTGCGGGCGGGCCTCGACGCGCGCGCCAAGAGCTATGGCGGGTGGGATTCGGTGGAAGGCAAACAACTCACCGGCCACATCGCCGGCCATTACCTATCAGCTGTTAGCCTGATGTTCGCCGCCACCGGTGACGGACGCTTCAAGCAAAGGGCCGATGAACTCGTTGCGCAGCTGAAGGAAGTCCAGGACCAACGCGGATCGGGCTACCTCGGCGCCCTCACCGACGCCCAGGGCCGTGATGCGGCGGATATTTTCGAGAAGGACATCGCGGTGGGAACGATCCGCTCCGGTGGCTTCGACCTCAACGGCATGTGGGCACCTTGGTACACATTGCACAAGACCTTCGCCGGCCTGCGCGACGCCTATCGGTATTGCGGCAACGCCAGCGCCCTGAAACTGGAAACCAAGTTCGCGCAGTGGGCGGAACGCGTGCTCGCCAAACTCGATCCCGCGCAGATCCAGAGCATGCTCAACTGCGAGTTCGGCGGCATGAATGAAGTCATGGTCGACCTCTACGTCGATACCGGCGACGCGCGCTGGCTGGAACTGTCCCGCAAGTTCGAGCATCAACTCGTCACTGGCGGTTTGAAGCAGCGCCAGGACATCCTGCCGGGCAAGCACGGCAACACCCAGATCCCCAAGCTCATCGGCTCGATGGACCGCTACGCCGCCACCGGCGACGCCGACGATCTAACGGCAGCGACGTTTTTCTGGGACCGCGTGGCGCACCATCACAGCTTCGCCACCGGCGGCCACGGCAAGGATGAATACTTCGGCGAACCCGACCATTTCAACGACCGGATCGACGGCCGCACTGCGGAGTCCTGCAACGTCTATAACATGCTCAAGCTGACCCGGCGCCTGTTCTCCTACAATCCGTCCGCCGAATATGCCGACTTCCAGGAGCGCGCGCTGTTCAACCACGTGCTCGGGTCGATTGATCCGAAGGATGGATCGACCTGTTATATGGTTCCCGTTGGCCGCGGGGTGGAGCGCGAGTATGCGAACATGGCGGATAGTTTCACCTGCTGCGTGGGGTCCGGCATGGAAAGCCACGCGCTGCATGGCGATGGGATCTATCATGAATCGGACGGCAAACTATGGATCAATATCTATGCGCCATCCACCGCCGAGTGGAAAGCAGGTGGCGTGAAGCTGGAGATGGCCACTGACTTTCCGTTAGGCGAAACGGCGACGGTCCGCCTCAAGCTGGCCGCGCCCAAGGAATTCACGCTCGCGTTGCGGAAACCATGGTGGGCGGGCAACGGCTTTGCGGTGAAAATCAACGGCGCGCCGGCGGCTGGAATACCCCAAGGTGGCACACGCATCGGAACGGCCGAAACCAGCGTCTTTGTGGAATTCAAACGCACTTGGAAAGATGGCGACACGGTTGACGTCATGCTGCCGAAGACCCTGCATTTGGAACCGCTTCCGGATAACCCGAACCGGGTGGCGATTCTGTGGGGACCGCTCGTTCTAGCAGGCAAGATCGGCGCGGAAGGCGAACATGATAACACGCGGGGCAGTCATGTGGAAAATCTCAAGGCGATTCCGGTCTTTGTCGCCGCCGGCCGGCCGGTCGCGGAGTGGCTCAAGCCGGGTGATGGCCAGGCGGGAGTCTTCCGCAGCGTTGGAGTGGGCCGTGACCGGGAGGTGGAGATGATGCCGTTCTATCAGCTACAGCGGCAACGTTATGCGGCGTATTGGGACTTGTTCACGCCTGAGAGCTGGCAGGAGAAGTCGGCCGAGATCGCACGCGCTCGGGAACAGCAACTCAAACTCGAAGCGGCCACCGTGGCGTTCGCGCAACCCGGCGAAATGCAGCCGGAGCGCGACTTCCACCAACAAGGCGAGGATAGCGCGCCCGACCGCGTGAAGGGTCGCGCTTGCCGCCGTGGCAGCAAGTGGTTCTCATTTGATCTGCCGGTCGATGCAACCCGGCCGATGAGTCTGGTGGTAACCTACATTCGCGACGAGTGGCGTAAGCGCACCTTCGATATCCTGGTCGATGGCGAAAAAGTCGCCGATCAAGTGATCGAACAACGCGGGCCGCAACAGTTTTTTGATGTCGCATACCCGCTGCCAGCGGCGCTGGTGAAAGGCAAGAAACAGGTCACGGTTCGGTTCCAAGCGACGGGTGGCAACGAGATTGCCGCGGTGTTCGGCCTGCGCATGATCCGTGCCGAGGACCTCCCCGCCATTCAGCGCAGCAGTCCTCCGGAGAAGGGGTTTTTCTCCAAGCAACTCGATTATCACGGGATTCCAATCAAAGCCCATGAGGTGGTCACCGACGAGGCGTTGCGTGAGGCCTTCGGGCGTTTGGACATGATGTTGCGGCACCAACCGGTGGTGCTGACAAACCTGGTTGCGGCCGGCGCGGAACTGCACATCATCGGCAAGGATCAGGTGACATCCGACCTGCCGGAACACCGGCACATGAAAGGCAAGAAGATCCATTCCTACAATGATCAAACCGTGGACGAGCGGACCCGTGGCCTGGGCGGCCTGCTAACCTCCTGTGGCGAGGAAAACCTGTTACATCTCGAGCAGGACCGCTACCGGGGGCGTGACATCTGCGTCCACGAGTTCGCCCATAACATCCGCAGCGTGGGCATGTCGCCCGAGGTGCGTGTGAAGTTCGACGATCAATGGCAGCGCTCGCTCAAGAACAACCTGTGGGTCGGGTCCTATGCCGGATCCAATGCGGACGAATTCTTCGCCGAGCTCACGATGTGGTATTTCGGCACCTTTGGTGACATGGGCATGAAGGAACCGAAGCCCGCCAAGGGCAAGGAAGGATTGATGAAATACGATCCCGAGGCGTTCGCCCTGCTCGACGAGTTTTACTCTGGAAGGATCAAGGTAGGGGCGGTGGAACCGCAGGGACATCGAAGCAAACAGGGATAAGGCCCAGTGCCGCCTGAGGATTACACAACAACCCATATGATCGATGTTATGACCTCCAAGTCACGATCAATCGAAGTGGTGGACTCCCACACCGGTGGCGAGCCGACACGCGTCGTGATTTCCGGCGGGCCTGAGCTCGGCAACGGACCCTTGGCGGAGCGCTTGGCGTGCTTGCAGTCTAACCACGATGGTTTCCGCAAATCCGTGGTGCTGGAACCCCGGGGCTCGGACGTGCTGGTCGGGGCGTTGCTGTGTGAGCCGCATGCGCCGGGGTGTGTGGCGGGTGTCATCTTTTTCAACAACGTCGGCTACCTCGGCATGTGCGGTCATGGCTTGATCGGCCTGATGACCACGCTGGCCCACTTGGGACGCGTCGCCCCCGGAACCCACCGGATTGACACACCGGTGGGGGTGGTGACAGCCACCCTGCATGAAAATGGCGGGGTTTCCCTCACCAACGTGGCGAGCCGCCGGACGGCACGCGATCTGGCCATCACTGTGCCGGGCCTCGGCGAGGTGCGCGGTGATGTGGCGTGGGGCGGCAATTGGTTTTTCCTGGTGACCTCGCACAAGCCGGAGCTCTCGCTCGGGCATCTCGGGCAGTTGCTCGATCTAACAATATCTATCCGGCAGGCGCTCAATGCGGGGCCCCATCCGGAAATCGATCACATCGAGTTGTTTGGTCCCGGCCAGGGCGGCGGGAATTCGCGGAATTTCGTCTTGTGCCCGGGGCAAGCGTATGACCGCTCGCCGTGCGGCACGGGCACCAGCGCCAAGCTGGCCTGCCTGGCGGCGGATGGCGGCTTGGCGGAAGGCGAGGAGTGGCAACAGGAGAGCATCGTGGGCTCGGTTTTTCACGGCAGTTTCCGCTGGTTGGACCGCGCGCAAGGAATCATAGCGCCGACAATCCGCGGGCGGGCATTTGTCACCGGCGAAACCAGGTTGTGGTTTGATGATGCGGATCCGTTTGCCGGCGGGATCTGTAATCAATGAGAAGCGTCTCCAGCAACGGCAGCACGAGGATGCTGAAGCCAATCCGGATTTTGGGTTGTTCGGTCAAGGTGGCGGAAGTGCTGCCGAGGAACCCCTATCGTCAGTCAGGACGATGCATGCCGGGCTTGGTGGAAAGATGGGGTGAAGTCGGGTTGTCCTTGCGCATAATTTGCAGGCATTTTTGGAAGAAACCTCCTTGATCCGAGCTCTCCACGATGGAGCCCAACTCTCCCATGTCCAACCATACCCCTTTGCAACTGGGGCAGACATCAATTTCCAACGGTCCGCACAATTCCGCAGCTAGTTTTTGACCGCATTTCGGGCAGTGCATCCAGTGCGCTTCCTTGAGCTGTTGCTTCTCTGCATCAGTCTTTTCCTGCTGCTCCTTGGCTAATATCACTATCCGCTGCTGCATTTCATGCACCCAGATGTGTTCGTTTTCAACTCTTCTCAATTGCGCAAGCAATTCTTCGCCGATGCCGACCTCATGCATCGTGCTAGGGTGCGTTGCTTATCACCAAGCGGTAAAAGCAACGCGGCAAGTTGGCGTTTGCCGGGGCAGTCTCGTGTTCGAGGCCGTCGCCCAGCACCGGAGTGCCGACATCGGTCCATGTGCCGGTCGCGAGATCTTCGGACTGTTGCACCTGATAGCGGAAACCCGCCTCGGCCATGAAGCGCAGGGTCACGC
>Ga0268284_1000460_pt1 | contig 27757 bp, 21 predicted proteins | sample saktaG_14_FD_190137 | JGI IMG/M metagenome (GOLD analysis project Ga0268284, IMG submission 190137) | Saline water microbial communities from Sakinaw Lake, British Columbia, Canada - sak_2013_06_06_40m | ecosystem: Environmental > Aquatic > Non-marine Saline and Alkaline > Saline ...
ATGATTTCATATATGCCTATTTAGGCACAAATATAAATCAACATTATCCTATTTATCCATCTGATTTAAAATCTTTTAAACAATATTTTGTGAATAACTGTGCCTAAAAAGTGAAAAGTTACGGTTACATATAACCAAAGAAGCTATAGCAAGTGTAGCATCACCAAATAGACCTATTATATACATTTTATCCCCTCCGGATCGGGGGTGGCTATTCTTATTTTATATATGGCTCTTTAAAAAGGATTGTGATGTAATGCACTGCCCAAATCAATCTATTTATATCTCTTTGAAAGTTAACATCCTTGTAATGTTTAATAACACTTGCAATAAGTGCTGGATTAATATTACCTGAAGCTTGCATAGAACTACAATACTGTTTCATGAAATCATCATCCTTCCCTAATGATTCTAACAATATAAAATATTTACCTTGCAAATTAATGTTCAATCTAAGAGATATTGTATCATTTGATTTATAATCATATTCATTTGAAAATTTCCAAATCTCATTGAAAATTTCTTGATTTTTTAACATGTCGATTAATGATTTCACATTAGCTAAACCAACACGTGTTCTTAAGTCTTCCATAGACTCCGAGGTATTTATATTTTCAAAATATTCATGGTATTCTACATTAACATCCTGTTCCTTTTTGTTCGCAACTAAAATACTATCAAAGAATTTCACAATTATTTCTAGGTTAGAAATTTCTTTTCTAGTAAAAATTTTATTTAGGTTAGGTTCATCATTAAGTTTTACAAGATGATTTGTTGAACAAGAAATAGTAATGACAAATGTTAAAATAAATAGAAATGCATTTTTCATATTTTTAGTTTTACATGTAGAGAAAATTATAAAAAGAATCAAAGTTGGTATCCGTTTGTATCATCATTATGGGTAAACTACCTCCTGCTCTGTTTAACTCAATAAAATCCCAGTAACCATTTTTAATAACACCTCTAACATTAAGGTTATTAAAAGGGCCAACTTGACCCACTCTTGCCGGATAAATATTGATATTCATATTGTCATATATAGCTATAATCATATGTATACTCAATTTGTCTTTGCCAATCATAATGCTACCAGCAATATTAAAACCATCACCATATTTAGGAAAATTGGAAAATAATCGTCGCAAATCAATATACTCATTTCCGTTATTATTGGCATCTCTTATATTATTCATAATATGAATAATTTTCTCAGTATCTGTGGATATTAAAAAGTCAATACTGCTACCCTCTGATTGGTTTTCCCCAAGATTTTCCAGAACATCCACCAACGTCCCATAAAACATCATCCCAGATTTATTATATAGGACTTTATAAAATTTCGCAAGAGAATTTGAATTATTTTGGCTCGATCGATTATTTTTTTCCTGAAAAAAATTATTCAGATAGTAGCTATAAGGAGCTCCGGTACTATTGGGTACAACATAATTTACGAAGACTTCATTCCAGGATACTACTTCACCTCTATTATTGTAATATTGTCCTGAAGTCCAATCATATGTATATGATCCAGGCAGTGACATGTTGGATGATATATTGTCGCTCCAATGATCTCCGGAACCAGGGCCGATTGGACCCATGGGACCTGGATTGTAATAGAAAAGCGAGCCAGTTGGTTTCTTATCCCAATCATCTGGTTTGTAAGTATATCCTGAAGGATCAGTATACTTCAGCGGATTGTTCAGGCAATAGGAGTACCTGTTATAGGACTGGCTGTAGCCGGGGGATTGCACGAACGGGTCCGGACTAAGGAAGCGGCCAAGCCAGGGGTCATAGGCCCTGCCATTCATGTTGATCAGGCTGAAGATGTCCAGGTGCTCATGGCCGGTGTAGCCGCGGTCGAAGAGGTGTGGTGAAGGAACGTTGTTAAATGTCCAATCGGTGGGGTTTCTCCTGCGGCCCCAAGGGTCGAAGCTTAAGCGTTCCTGCACATTTCCTTCCTCGTCGGTGATGACGTCGTAAGATCCCAGGTAATCCTTGTGGATGTAAAAGGTGGTGTCGTGAGTGCCATTCATATAGGTGAGCGGATTTCCTGATCAAATTTAATGATAAATGAGATGCCATCTCAATTTTCGTTAATATCCTCTTGTAAGGCTTGATTGTCAAGGTAGATAAGAGTTTTAGGAACTGGTTTGAAATGCCATCTCAATTGCTTATCAAAACGGCCTGTATCAGCCGGTTATCAATAAAACGCCGAATTTTCAACCTGATTTTGAGATGGCATCTCGATTCAGATTCTTCCATTATCTATACTCGTTTAAAAGAAATTTAAAGATTTCTTTCAGAAAAACGTTGCTGCATTATAACAACAAAGCCCACACTAGCGGGCTACTTTCACCATGTAAAATTTTTAATATCAAATCTCTCTAAATATGATATTTTCCAAGAACCATTTTCCTTTTTTGTATTGACTGAATAATAAAAATTATCACCCCAAGTCCATTGAAACGTTGCGGTATCATTGTCTATTTTAATGTTTGTAATTTGTAAACGTTGCCAAATATTGGAAGGATAATCTTGACAGTTACACCATTCGTTTGCCTCATTCCCGTATGGTGGTAATTCTCCTATACGGTATTTAATTTTATTCTGTTTTAATTCTTTGTCAAGGTGTAATGCAATAGCCTGATAGTTTTCCAAAAAATCCTTGGTAAAAAAATTAGTTTCGAAAAGCTCTCTCATTCTTTTTTTGTTGGCTGTCCAGTCCAATCCTGAATAATAAACAGTGTCTTTAGGATTGCTTATCATGAGAAAATCTCCTGAGCGGTCTGCTTCATGCCACTTTAACATTTTTTTTATCAACACAGCAAATGCAGCACTGTCCGAATCTGAAGTATTATTTTGTGCTCGTATACAACTATAGTTACTAGTAAGTATTACAATAAATGCAAGAAGAAGATATATTAAGGATTTCATACTTTCTGTTTTTTAAAGCAATTGTTTTTATTGATTTTAATTTCTTTTAGGGGATAGTGCTACCTGGCCATCTGAAAATTTGATAACTCGAATTTCGATAACCAGACCCAGGAAAAGCATTATTTTCTCTAAAGTCCGACATCCATTGGTTTCCGTTGTACATATCAATGTGTCCAGCAGAGTTGCCATTGGGATAGGGTTGGAAAACTCTTATATCACCCTTGACAGGTGAATAATTTGTAGGCTCTACGTTATTGAAGCCCCACCCTTGTAAAAAAGGGCCATATTCCCTTGCTGTACCTGGGTGTGGATTTGTATTAATTCCTCCAGCTTCTAATGCTTGCCTTACAAAATATGCGCAGCGATGCTGAGATTGTGCTTTTGCATTTTCATTCAGGTAATTCACCGCATTGTCAATATTAAATCCATTACCCCCGTTACCTTGGGCAGCAATGGTAACCTCATTAATCATCCAACTCAAGGAAATAGCTCCACCATTAATTAAGGAATGACCCGATAGGATATAATCAGCATCATAGTTCTTACCGCCTTCAAGAAGCACATAGTTAATTTTCCCATATGCATAAACCTCGTACAAATCTAAGTTATTATTAACAAGACCTTCAAAGACAGCTTGAGCTGCTGCACCTGTGAAAGTTATGCTATTAGAACCTACAGTATTCCGGAAAAGCTGCTCCTCATATTTTTTAGCATCATAGAAATTGATAAAAGTCTCGCCCGACATCAACATAAAATTACCCCATTCACTCCTTAAAGGATCGCTCCAATGATTTCCTGATCCTGGGCCGATATTGCCTCTGTAACCTGGGCCAAAATATGGGGCTGTGCTACTTGGCTGCATATCCCAATCATTAGGTTTATATGTATATCCTGAAGGATCAGTATATTTTAGCGGGTTGTTCAGGCAGTAAGAGTACCGGTTATAGGATTGGCTGTAACCGGGCGACTGCACAAACGGGTCCGGACTCAAAAACCTTCCCAGCCAGGGGTCATAGACTCGGCCGTTCATGTTAATAAGTCCGAAGATGTCCAGGTGTTCATGGCCCGTATAGCCGCGGTCGAAGAGGTGTGATGCGGGGACGTTGTTGAATGTCCAGTCGGTGGGATTTCTCCTGCGGCCCCAGGGATCGAAGCTTAACCGTTCCAGCACGTTGCCCTGCTCGTCGGTTATGAGGTCGTAAGATCCCAGGTAATCCTTGTGGATGTAATAGGTGGAATTGGTCGTGCCATTCATTACATAGATGGCAAACAAGCCGTCACCGCCATAAAGATAATGCAACCGGCGTACTCCCTGGTCTGTATGCTCCTCTTCGTAAAGACTGCCAACGAAATATTTAGTTTTCACCAGCCGGTCATCCCGGTAAAGCCGTGTTCTTTTGCGCTGTTCATCCGGGCCATAGGTAATATCTAACCTCCAGGTCTCATCCCCTGGATCATCGCTGGGTGGTGCAAACTCCTGGGTGATTTGTTTCACTTTATTAAATGCGGTATAAACAATATCTTGCGGAGTACTATGCAGGCGATATTCCGGCGTGGGATTGGTGATACCGGTCACTGCGTGAGGGCCGGCTCCCTGTCCGTAAACATACATGCCATAATTCTGTCCTCCGGAGGTAATCCCGGATTTCATCAGGATATTGCCGTTTGGATGGAAAAACGCCCCTTGTCCTGCCTGTCCTTCCACCTGCCAACCGGTCAGCCTTGAACGAAGCAGATCGTCGTAATAGAAATTTTCCGTCAGGTACGGTCCGGTCGTAGCAGCACTACGTGATGATAAATTGCCTGTCACAGGATCAAACTGATAATTTAGATTTTGGAGGACTTCTCTTATATTATCACCAGGTTCGGATGGTTCATATTTATTATTATCATTTGTATATCTCAAGGTATAAATATTACATACAAATCCGAATTCATCATAACCTTTATAGGTCGTTAAAACATTTCCCGAGGTATAGCCAGTGAGTTGACCTCTTGCATTGGTTGCATTAGCCTGCCATAAAATCTTTCCTTGCTCCCTGTTTGAGACCATAAATAAATCGCCACTAAAATTATCATAGCCGTAAATAAGCTGATATCCCGTAGGATATGTGATCCGGAAAAGCCTTCCATCAAAAGTGTTATAATCATAACTGGTTATTGCAGAGGTTCCGTCAAATTCCTCCCTGATTGAATGTAACCTGCTACGATCATCGTATTCGTATGAATAAATGATTCCATCCGTTCCGTCAATTCTTTCCGGCATTCCATATCCGGGGGTAAGAAAATTATCATAATACGAATAACGTGCTTGTGTACCTTCTCCAAGCAATACCTTTTCGCTCAGACGGTTCAGTTCATCGTAACTAAGAGTATAGGTATTGCCTTTTGCATCGCACTGCCTGGTAAGCAAGCCGTAAGCATTATAGGTATATTCGAGATTTCCGGCATCGGGATCAGATAAACTTTGCTGGTTACCTGCGGCATCATAGGTGAACTCCGTCAGATTACCCAATGTATTGATGCTTTTCACTAACCCTGAACTATAATAATCGTAATAGATATTCCCTGACGGATCAATTGCATCAATCACCCTTCCCAGCGCATCAAGGGTTTTGGTAATTGAAACGCCTGTGCCTTCATCCAAAGTCGTGATGTTTCGGCCATGATAACTTACTTGAATTGACTTAGCAGGAAGGATTGTTCTGACCACTCGTCCCAGTTCATCGTAATTATATTCTACGTAATGAGCAGGCGCTGCATTGCTGAAGTATGGCTCAAAGACCTGCCACAAACGGCCATTCTGGTCGTATTTCTTATCCGTGTATATTATTGTCTCGTTCAATCCTCTGGTCACTGTTCTGATATCCTGTCCAAATATATTAAAAAATGTTTTAACTTTTTCCGATTCAGTTGGAATTGGCAAATTAAGTATTTTTTGATTAGTGACAGAAAACAAGGCACCATCTGGCATATCCTCATCACCGTTACTCCATTCAATCAGGGTTTGAATTTTGATGTTGTCAGGCGGCGTTACTTCCATTAGTCTTCCAAAGGAATCATATTCATAAGAAGTCTGCAACCCCTGTGGATTTGTTTCAGACATAAGCAGACCGGTTATTTCATCATAATGGTACTCTGAAAAAAATGGCTGGTTTCTCGTACCTTCCCTTTTCAGGGTGAGAAATCTTCCCCGGTAAGTTTCATCAAACTCATAATATGTTGTAACAGCGGGTAAGGCAGGATTGCTGTTGGGTGCACTTTGCTCTGTTTTTACAACATTACCGTATCTGTCAAAGTCATAAGTTGAGCTCAAGGCCATTTGAGCTTCGTTGTTTGGAGTAACGGTTTTTTGTTTTAAATAAGGCCATGAAACCACTCCATTGCTTCCTTGTTCTCCTCGTTCATAATAAATATATTCTGTATAAGATACGTCATTCATGGGATCAGTTGCGCTTTTATTAATAATTTCGACACTGGCAGGTCGCGAGACCAACCAATTTTCCTCATCGATCAGGTATATCACCTGTTTAGTGGAAGAAAAATCATAAACTTCCGGCGGTGCAAAAGTGGGGATTGGATCCTGATCAGCGCAGGAAATATGCTTCGACAGGTTTCCGTAATTATCGATATCATCCGTCGATACAAAAGTTGCTGACGTTTTGATATAACTATGTTCAGCATCGTTTTCCCAGGAATTGGTCTGGCTTATTGACATCACAGGCCTATATACGGGAGGCTCTGTGGCATGAAAAACCTTGATGGACATGGAATTCATGGTTTCGGATAGCAAGTCGCCTTGCTGACCACCCACTAATGAATAGGTTCTACTATATTCAGGATAAGAGAAAAAGTAGTGCATGCCTTGATGAAAAACGGCATTTTCTGTGATGGTAAACGTGTTGTCCTGAGAATTTATTACCTCAACTTTTTCAAAACCAAGGAATCCTTTTCCAATCCGGTGCATTAATGGCAGGCTGAATTTATAGCTCATCCTGTTATAAATATTTGATCCCCCATCCGAAAGCCAGCTTGTGCTTACCAGGTAATTTTTTTCAGTAGATTTTGTTACAGGATACTCGCCATAAATTTCCGGTTGTTGGTTTGAAGGTATATAACGTACTTCGGTTTTTGCGCCTAATCCATTTTCAAATGATGTAATTAGATCCGAGGAAAAACCATCATCTAAAAGAGAATATAACATCAGTAACTTACCGGACGGAGGAGGATCAAGATCCGGAACATCGCTTCTCGTGGCAGGATCTTCAACTTCTATTGATATTGGACTTTCCAATGGTACATGCCGGTAAAACTCTGTAACGAGATCCTGAACTCCATTTCCGTCTATATCGGCAAGAATCATATCATAAATGCCATTAATAATTTGATTTATGGTCAAATTAAATTCATAATCATCTGAGCAGCTCAGCCCGTCCGGCATTCCGTAAGCTATTTTTAACGTAGTTCCATTTTCAAATAACTGGATAAAATCTGCACGCCCATCATTGTTCATGTCCATAACCAATGATGGAAGCCATTCAATAACCTTATTAATTCCTGGTGTTATGAAATAATCTCCATATGAAAAGAAACAGTCTTTTTTCTTAACACCCTCCTCCTGTTTTGTAAAGCAAAGATCTGTTTTCATATCTCCGTTCAGATCTACATAAGAGGCCAGAATTGTAATTTCAGGGTCAAAGGCGGCATAGAATAGTTCTGTTAAAAGTTGAAATCCATCGTCAGGCAAATACGAATATATCTCATAATCATAATCAGGACACTTTCTCCGCATTATATCAGCCTTTCCATCACCGTTGAAATCAGCGAGAGCCTCGAACTGATCTTCATTTTCAAAAGGCAATTCTATATTTTGAATTTCAAAAGGATTTTCTGGCATTCCAGTCCCTTTATAAAAATAACAAGCTGAACCTCCTACAAGAAAAAAGTCCATCAATCCATCTCCGTCTATATCGCCTATTTTCGCTTTTCCTTGATAATTACTGTTATACACCATTGAAGCAATCCATTCATTGTTTTGTTGCAATTCGAAATCATAAATTTTTACACCATCATCATCGGTGAATATCAATTCTTCATCACCATTGAAATCAAAGTCGATAGCCATGGGTTCTACAGGAGTAGCATTATTTACAGGAATTATGATCTCTTGCCCGAGATTATTATAAAACAGGCTGATTATAGCGGTAAAATAATCTTGAATATATTTAAGCTTGCTCACTGCAACATCATCCTTGTTTGTCCCGGAAATATTTATTTTGCAAATCTTTTTTATCCCGTAATTGGCAACTATTGTCGTATCGGATTCCACCTCTTGTTGTGACTTATAATCAGGATGATAAAAGGACCAATTAAATGATGCGCCTTTCATCACTTTTTCACCTTCATCCGAAGATACTTTTACATTTACTCCAGTTAAGAAGTATTCGTTTAAGACATTGGTATTTTCATTAGAGTAAATAAATTCAAAATTTTTAATTGTCTCATTCTCATCAGCATATTTGATATCAATATTTTTAAGGATGTGAGAAGTTACGTTAACATATTCAGCGGTACCTTTTTGAAAATAAGAAGTTTGCCAATAAGGATCGTCCAATATTTCATAATGGAAGCTGACAATATAGCTTCCTTGGTTTATCTCCTGCCCATTTTCTTCATAACCGGTATATTTAATTTCGAATGGATGAAGCTCACCTGTGTTAGGATTTCTACCGTAACTAAATACTATTTTGTTCCCGCTCGGATCTTTAATTTTATTTATGTGCCATATTAGAGGCCAAAAATCAGGGCCTTCCGGAGAGTATTCTTGCCGGCTATCTTCTGAATTCCCATATTCTTTTACCAATCCATTTCCATAAGAAACTTTAAAATAATCATCAAAATCCCCAACGAGGTATTCAATCTTTATTGAAGGATCATTCTCAAGCCGGAATTCGCTTTCACTGAGCGGAATCATTTTCTGTCCGTCGAGAATTAGTTGATCATTTACAAAATCAATATTATCTGGTTGTCCATTGTAATAAATTGTTGGATTTGTCCTGGAAATGGAAGAAAATCCGGCAAGCCCCCAGCCTTTACCTAATATATTTCCTCCCTGCTGGCTGTTATAAACCAATGCCAGGTTTGGGGTCATACCGGCACGCCCGGCAGGGACATCCAATGGAATTGAATACACTGCAGCCCCATTAACTGAAACACTAAAGGAACCAGGTAATGTGCCAGGTTCTACTCCCGTATTATCAACAGGTTTCTGTCCCATCTGACTGAGTGCAATAGAATTAAAACCAATTGCAATAATTATACTCAATAAAGTTGATAGATTTTTCATGGCTCTTTATTGTTTGATGATTTTCCACGTGTTGATTGCATCTCCGATGGTAATGCTCAGGAAATAGATCCCTGGTTTGAATGATTTAAAATCAATTCGCGTTTGCGCATCAACTGATTCGTTATAATATATTGATGTACCGTTCACTGAACAGATTTCGATCCGGCTGGCTTCAGTAGGAATTTTGCCATCAATTTCAATGTTCAATATACTTTTAACAGGGTTTGGAAAGATTGTAATTTCCAGTGAAGCTTCGTCAATCAGGATTTTACGATTGAGTGTGTCAATAAGCGAAATTCCAGTCTCATCGGATAATACCGTTTTCAGGGTGATAATCTCCTGATCGGTCCGGTTTCCGTTATTGTCGTAATTAAAGTGCACGTCCTGTGCACATGCACCATCTGCTGTAAGAAAAACAAGGGCCGAAAAAATGATGTACCTGATCATAACTTTTGTTTTTAGAATTATTAACTGAAAAATAACCAGGTAAAGGTATTGGGACAAGACGGAAATGCTTAGTCAGAATTTACCGACTTTAAGTCATAAATGACTGAATTTAGTCATACTATGACTAAAAAAAAGAATAAAGCTTTCAGGGCTGAAAAAAAAGTTTTCAACAAGACGGGTATATTTTCAATATTTTCCGATTAACAGGTATAGAGAAATCAATAATGGCTGGAGCGCTGAGAAGAAAGAAATCTTAAATGCACCAATCAGCATGTTCCGGTAAGCCAGCATTGATGGAATTAGTTAATGGATAAATCTGAGAAGTTTCATGATGTCAGAAACTAATCTTGGAAGCATCATCCGCCGTATCAGGGTGGGAAAAGGATTCTCTCAAGAGTATATGGCCATCAGTTTGGGAATTTCACAAAAGACCTGTTCCAGGATTGAGCAGGGTGGCGGAGCATTGAATGTAGAAAGACTGAGATTTATGGCAAAGATATTGGAAATAAGTATGCAGGAACTGATAAGCCTTTGGGAATGCACTTCTGATGTTAACTTGACGATTAGTCAGTTAACACAAGGAAACAGTTTGAGGGACAAGTATCTCTGTTCACCATCCAATTGCCCTTACAAGGAGAAGATAAGAGAAATGCTTTATGAAATCGAAGAGCTTAAAAAAAAGGAACCATCTGATTTTTGAAAATTACAAGAATTGTGTTCATTTTCCACTTATTACATCCATAAGGATTACCTGGGATCTTACAACGTCATCACCTACGAGCGCGGCGATATGCTGGAACGCTTAAGCTTCGACCCCCACACGGAAAAGAACATGTATACTATTATTGCAAAAATTAAATGTCAACTAATGATACACCCTCGATTCAGGGGAAGGGGTGAGTTTTTAACATCCGAAAGTTAAGAATTATCAAATTTCTATTGTTATCAGCCGAATAATAAAATCTACTTTTATAACTGAAATATAATTCTATGCTTCGTTTTATAGGTAATATACTGATAAATAGGTATTTCCTGACCCTGGTGGCTTTTGCTATCTGGATGATCTTTTTTGATAACAACAGCCTGAAACGTCAGCGCATATTAAATGCCAGGATCGATGAGATCAAGGGGATGAGGGCGTTTTATATGATCGAAATTGCCAAAAATAATAAGGCTATCTATGAACTTGAGACCAATCTTGAAACAGTAGAAAAGTACGCACGGGAAAAATATATGATGAAACGCGACAGCGAAGACGTCTTTATTGTGACAAGGAACTAGCCGGAAGGGATTTACAATTTACAATTTACAATTTACGATCTTAGATCTTAGGTTGTAAATTGTAAACCGTAAATCAAGCCGGATCAACATCAACAATAACCCTTACCTGCCTGTAGGCGGGGATTTTCTGCAGAACTTCGATTTTTGCCCGTATCAGGTCTTTAAATCCGGAAACATTAGGCCCTCTTTCTATCTTTACCAATATATGCTTGATATACCAATTCTGTATCCTGGAAACCAGCGGGTATTCAGGGCCAAGGATCCTTTTGCCAAGGTCTGCCCGAAGGTCCTGGGCCAGGTCTCGTGCTGCCTTGTTCAGCACATGCTGGTCACGGTGTTTTAACCTGAGAATGATCATCCGGTAATAGGGCGGATAATGGAATTTATTGCGGTCCTCCAGCTGTGACCGGAAATATGCGTGGTAATCATGCATGACAACATACTGGATGACCGGGTGGGCCGGGTTAAAACTCTGGATGATCACTTTGCCCTGTTTGGCTTTACGGCCTGCCCTGCCGCTGACCTGTTCCATCAACTGGTAACTCCGCTCATACGAACGGAAATCTGGGAAATTGATCATATTGTCGGCATTCAGAATACCGACCAGGCTTACATTATCAAAGTCAAGGCCCTTAGTGACCATCTGCGTCCCCACCAGTATCTGGATCCTGCGTTCTTCAAAGTCGTTGATGATACGCTGGTGGGCATATTTTGTCCTTGTGGAATCGAGGTCCATCCGGCGGATATTGGTTTCCGGGAAGATTGCGCCCAGTTCCTCCTCCACCTTTTCCGTGCCAAACCCTTTCATCAGTATACGGGTACTCTGGCATTGCGGGCATTTATCCGGCAGATTTTCCGAATACCCACAATAGTGACACTTGATTTTATTCTCTTTTTTATGATAGGTCAGCGAAATATCGCAATTTTTGCACATCGGGACCCAGTCGCAGGCATCACAGGCCAGGTGTAACGAAAACCCACGACGGTTCTGGAATAGGATAACCTGTTCCTCTTGTCCGAGTGCCTCACGGATCTTGTTGATGAGCAGGGAGGAAAAATGTGATTGCATGGTTTTATTCCGTGTTTCCTCCCGGACATTGGCCAGAAGGATCTCGGGCATGCTCACCCCACCGTAACGTTCCGACATTTCTACCAATCCGTACTTGCCGGAAAGGGCATTAAAATAAGTCTCTACTGCAGGTGTGGCCGATCCGAGGAGCGTTCTGGCCCCATGCAGCCGGGCCAGCATGATGGCTGCGTCACGGGCATGGTATCGCGGAGCCGGATCGTACTGTTTATAAGAAGTATCATGCTCTTCATCGACGATGATCAGCCCCAGGTTATGAAAAGGCAGGAAAAGCGCAGAACGCGCTCCCAGGATAACCTGGAAACGGCCTGTATAATAATTATTTTCGTGATCCAGGCAGAGGTTCCATATCTCAACACGCTCATTATCGCTGTAACGCGAGTGATAAACCCCTACCCTGTCGCCAAAGTAGCGTCGCAAACGGTTGATGATCTGGGAGGTCAGCGCAATTTCCGGAAGCAGGTAAAGCACCTGTTTTTTCTCCAGGATGGCCTGATTGATCAATTTGACGTATAGCTCTGTTTTACCGCTGGAAGTAATACCGTGCAAAAGCACTACTTCTTTTTCAGCAAATATTTTCTGGATATCATCAAAAGCTCTTTGCTGATGCAGGCTCAGGACAATGCTTTCCGGATCATTCAGTGCATGTGATGCTGCGAGTCTGCTGGCTTCTATTTCTAAGATATCCAGTATGCCTTTATTGACAAGAGCTTGCAGGGACTGAAGCGTGACTTCTTTATTCTTTAACAAATCGCTCTTTTTGACATCGGCGGCTAAACCATTTGCACCTTTCGAAAGCGTCAGGTAAACCATTAGCACCTGCAACTGCCGGAAGGCACGTTTGCTCAACTCGTCAAACACTTCTTTCAGTCTTTCTTCATTATCAATCAGTTCCTGACTTAATCTAATGAAAGATTGTTTAAGCGGCTTATATTTATTTTCAAGCTTTTCTTCGGCACAAACGATCCCTTTTTCAATCAGCGTATTGATCAGCGGGATGATCTTGCGTTGATCCAACATATCAGCAATAAGATTGACCGGTAATTTTTTCTGCGCCAGCAAGGCTTCGATGACCATGATCTCTTTTTCATTCAGGTTGGCCGTTTCGAGGTCGGCTTCAGGATTCAGGCAGATCATCGATTCGCTGGCCAGTTTGAAACCCGAGGGCAGGGCGGCATTCATTACCTCGCCAGGGGTGCACATATAGTAATTGGCAATCCATTCCCAGATACTGAACTGTACCGGAAAGACAACGGGACGGTCGTCAATAACTGACAGAATGCTTTTTACCTCCATAGATGAAGGGTTTTGGGAATGAAGCTCATGAACAAGGGCAGTGTAAATCTTTTTCTTCCCGAAAGGCACGACAACTCTTTTACCAGGGCAGATGACCGGCTGAAATTCTTCCGGCACCCGGTAGGTGAAATAACCCGGCAAAGGCAGGGGCAGCAAAACACTGGCAAACAATGCTCCCAAGGTGAATACAGTTTAAAATGATGGCTGTAAGATACGAATTAATGGAACAGGTCAGGTCGAAAGCACTTCTGCAATTTCCAACAATTCCATACTGATTGTCTGGTGGTGTTTAATGGCCTTTTCAAATGGTGTATAGCTGACTTTCCGGTTGATCGAACCCACCATCACCCCGCGAACTCCGTCTTTGAGTGCGAGTACGGCCTGGAAGCCCATGGCGCTGGCCATCACACGGTCAAAAGCCGAAGGTGAGCCGCCCCGCTGGACGTGGCCCAGGATAGTCACCCTGCTCTCGTATTGCGGACATTGCTCTTTGATGACTTTGGCCACTTCAAATGCTCCTCCGAAATCATCCCCTTCCGACACGATGATGATGCCGGATGTTTTATTATTGCTATAATCTTTTCTGAGCTTCTCGATCAGTTCATTAATATAGGTGGGGCTCTCCGGTATAAGTATCTTCTCGGCACCTGTGGCGATACCGCTGCGCAGGGCAATAAATCCCGCGTCACGGCCCATCACCTCGATGATGAACAAGCGGTCATGGGAATCTGCTGTGTCGCGGATTTTATCCACTGCTTCTACGACGGTATTCACGGCCGTGTCGTAACCGATGGTGTAATCGGTGCCGTAAAGGTCGTTATCTATTGTTCCCGGGAGACCAACGATCGGGAAATTGAACTCGTTCTGGAAAATGCTGGCCCCTGTAAAAGTGCCATCGCCCCCGATGACTATCATAGCATCGATTCCGTGTTTCACCAGGTTGTCATATGCTTTCTTCCTGCCTTCCGGTGTGCGGAACTCTTCGCTTCTGGCTGTTTTGAGGATGGTTCCGCCCCGCTGGATGATATTGGAAACAGAACGGCTGCCCATGGGTTCGATCAATCCCTGAATCAAGCCCTGGTAACCTTTGTAGATCCCGTAAACTTCCAGGCCGTTATAAATCCCTGTACGGACAACGGCACGGATAGCAGCGTTCATCCCGGGAGCATCACCGCCGGATGTGAGAACGCCAATGCGTTTAATGTTAGGCATTTTTTAATCAGTTTTTGCTGTGTGCAAAGTTAGGGAAAATATGGCTTTTTTCGTGTCCCTCCGGGTATATTTCAGAAATTTTCCGATGAACAGTATGAAACGTCAAATCTTTTTAAGGTCTTAAAAAATAAGTTGTAAAATCAATTAAATTTGTTAAATGCATGCCTAAAGTTCCGGCAAAAAAATCCTGGAATGAACACTTCAAATAAAAAAGGGGGATCTCCATCCTCAAAAGATCCAATTGATATCCTGAACCAAACCATGATCTCATTTATTTATATACATGATCTTTGAATTAATCGTTTTTTAATCCATGTAAGCATAAAAACATGAAAACCAGGAGTTTTATCCTTATAGTAATTATGTGGATTGCCTGCCAGCATGCCTTTCCTCAGGATTACGACAGTTTGGTCGTTGAAAATGCACAATGGAAGGTAATTTTGGATAGTGATGATCCTCCCTGGGCAGATGAAATGTCAGGCTGGTTGTTGAGAGGAGACACTGTAATTAATAATTTGCAATACAAGAAATTATACTCCAGAGCTTTTGAAGAAGCCCAGTCAAATATTATTATTTCACAGAATCTCTACGGTTTTCTCCGGGAAGATGTTGAAAATAAAAGGGTCTATGCACTTGAATCTCAAAATGGAGGATGTGATTCTTCAGGTACAGAATACCTTTTACTTGATTTTTCCTATGAAGTTGGCGACACCTCGCAATTATGCATCCATACTGAAGAGTTAGGCAATGTTGTTTTATTAGAAAAATATATAGGATTTGTTTATGGGAAGGATCGCAATATCTTTCAATTCGGAGGTTCTTCCGTAGAATTAATAGAAGGCGTCGGTCATTATCAAGGGCTGATGGAATCTCCGGTAATAAATATCAGCGGAGGACCAATTATATATCTTTTTGATTATTGCAGGGGAACGGATGAGGAGTGCAATGTACTTTATGTAAAGGTTGATGAAAATCTTGGTAATAATTATTTCTCAATATATCCAAATCCCGCGACAGATCAAATTCGTATTCACTTTCACGACAGTAACTTACAGAGTCAAATGATTCTAAAATTTATTATTAATGATGTTTATGGAAGAAATATTTGTGAGATGAATGGTTTGTCTGATGATAACAAATTCAATATTAGTACTTCTCATATTCCGAATGGCCTTTATTTCCTATCCTTAATTGATGCAGGGAAAGAACTGGCAACGAAAAAACTTATTATCGCCAGATAAGAGGTTAAACCTCTACAAGGTATTTTGATTTTTAACGGCAATTCTTGTACTACAAAACTATATCGCCTACGGCGAAATCATTGAAGCATAGTTAATGCCTACCGTCTTACCGTCTTACCGTCTTACCGTCCTACCGTCTTACCGTCCTACCGTCTTACCGTCTTACCGTCCTACCGTCTTACCGTCTTACCGTCTTACCGTCTTACCGTCCTACTCCCTCATATTTCTTCCCCTCATAAAGCTCGAACTTCACCAGCCTGCATTCCAGCGGCCCGTTCATGACCCTGATCTTCCGGCTGGGCCTGAGCCCTATGAATTTCAAGGCTTCAAGGTCCGATCCAAGCAGCCAGGCTGTGTAACCCGCATAGTTTTTTTTCAGCACGTCGCCTAAATCCTGGTAAAACTTCTTGATGTCATCGACTTTTATCCGTTCACCGTAAGGCGGATTGGTTAGCAAGAAACCTCGTGGGTATGGTGGGAGTCCTGTTTCAAAATCGGCTTTTTCAACCTGGACGAACTTTCCCACGCCTGCTTGTTCAATATTGGTCAGACAGGCCTGAACGGCCTTTTCATCCCTGTCATAACCACGTAAAGGTACCCCTGGCTCCACTATTTCTTCTTCACATTCCCGTTTCACGATATCCCAAAGTTTGCTGTCGAAATCCTTCCATTTCTCAAAACCAAACAGTGGCCTGTAATATCCCGAGGGCACTTTTCCAGCCAGCAATGCCGCTTCAATAAGCAATGTACCTGAACCGCACATCGGGTCGACGAAGGGGGTTTTACGGTCCCAGCCGCTCAGTAATAACAAACCGGCTGCCAGGACCTCATTAAGCGGTGCTTCGGTCGAAGCTTTCCGGTAACCCCTCAGGTGTAATGACGAACCGGAACTGTCGATGGAAACTGTACATTGCTCCTTGAACAGATGGACATTGATCCTGAGATCAGGATCCACTGTATCGACATCAGGCCTTTTACCGAAACGGTCGCGAAAACGGTCGACGATCGCGTCTTTCGCCTTGAGGGATACAAAGCCGGAATGGGTAAAAGGGGAATAACTGATGACACTGTCGACGGCAAATGTTCCTGAATGATCAAGATACTTTTCCCAGGGTATGCTTTTTATCTGGTCATACAGCATGGTTTCGCCGGTTACCCTGAACCGCGCCAAAGGAACGAGAATCCTCAGAGCTGTCCGGCAATTGTAATTTGCCATGTACAATAACTTTTTATCACCCTTAAATTCGATACCTCTTTTTAAAAGGCCGATGTCTTCAGCACCCAAGTCACTCAATTCCTTTGCCAGGATTTCTTCAAGCCCCTCAAAAGTTTTGGCGATCATATCTATCTGGTTATCTTTCATTGGATAACTAATGTGATATATTGTAGTCCGACGGGTAAATCCGTCGGTTCAATTAATATTGCTATAATCAACTGTAAAATTAAGTAATTAAATGAAAACCGACGGATTTACCCGTCGGAGCATGGACCTTTGACCGACGGATTTAGCCGTCGAAAGAATGTTAAAATTTACTTTCTTTGTATCTTGTTTAAACCTGCCAATCATGCTTTTTAAAATTTTTCTTGAACAACAATGGAAAGAAAATACCCGGTCGTCGATCTGGCAGCGTAATCTCGCCACCAACATCTTCATCGGTTTTTTTCTTTTATTGATGATGGGATACCTGCTGATGCTGGGAATCCTCATCGATCCGATCCTCAGGAAAATATTTCCCGACGATGACCCGATCATCATTTTTAATGGAATTATCGTTTATTACCTTGGATTTGACGTGCTTGTCCGATACCTGATGCAGTCTTTGCCGACTTTCGCCATCGAATCCTACCTTCACCTGCCCATCAGGAAAAGAACGATGGTGCATTTTGTTATTTCCAAATCTGTTTTCCACCCATTAAATTTCCTGCCCCTGCTGGTTTTCATACCTTTCGCCCTTCGATCTCTTGCGCCGGCCTACAGCAGCCTGTCAACCGTGGCCTGGGTTATCGCAGTCATCTTCCTGATTTTCAACAATAATTTCCTGGCCACCTACCTCAAGAGGCAACTCGTGTCGAAGCCGCTGATCACCTTGCTGGCCGGTGTTGTCCTGATCGCCCTCGCCGTGATAGATCATTTTGGTTTTATTAAACTAACCGCAGTTTCTTCAGCGTTCTTTGCTGCCTTGCTGAAGTACCCTGTCCTTACAGCTCTTCCTGTCTTACTGGTCTTATCTTCTTACAGTCTTAACTTCTTCCTGCTAAAAAGCAAGCTGTACCCCGAGGAGATCATCAAAAGAAAATCCTACCATGTCCAGGATATCCCACGGATCAAATACCTGACTTCCCTCGGTCTTACCGGCGACCTGGTGATGCTCGACATGAAGCTCTGGTGGAGGCACAAACGAACTCGGACTATGCTGTATATGTTCCCGATTTTTATACTTTATGGCTTTATGTTTTATCCGATGCCGCAGTATCATAATGAAATCGGCTGGCTCATCTTTGTCGGCACCTTCATGACAGGCGGGATGACAATGAATTACCTGAACTATGTATTTGGCTACGAGAGCAATCATTTCGACGGCATCCTGACCAGCAGGGTGGATATGGACATGTACATCAAAGCCAAATTATCCATCGGCATGCTTATCTCAACGATATGCTTCATCATAACTATCCCCTACTTATTCTTCGACCTGGAAATCCTGCTGATCAATTTTGTCACTTATCTTTTTAACCTGGGATTTATTTCTTATGTGCTCATATATATGGCGACTTATAACAAGAAAAGAATGGACCTCAGCAAGGGCTCAAGCTTTAATTACCAAGGAGTTGGGGCTGCTAACTGGCTGGTACTGCTTCCGGCCTTTGTCCTGCCTATCCTGATCTATGCCCCTTTCGGGCTGATGGGTTATCGCTATGCAGGCCTGGCAGCGATTGGCTTTATCGGTATCATAGGATTGCTGACCAGGAAATATTGGGTCAAAGCGATTGAAAGAAATTTTTATAAAAGAAAATATATTATGGCTGATGGATTCAGAGAAGGTGGGTGACTGGGTGACTGGGTGACTGGGTGACTGGGTGACTTGGAGAAAAGGTGAATTTTTAATTTTTAATTTTTAATTCAGCAATGCTAACCATCAACAATCTCAGCAAAGTGTACTCCGGCGCTACGGTGCTGGATATAAAGGAACTTTTTATAGGAAAAGGCGAAAGTTTCGGTTTGGTCGGAAATAACGGAGCGGGAAAAACAACCTTATTCCGGTTGATCCTCGATTTGATACGACCGCAGACAGGATATGTGTTGTCGAAAGAGAACAATGTTTCTAAATCAGAAAGCTGGAAATATTACACCGGTTCTTATCTCGACAGGAATTTCCTCATTGATTTCCTCACCCCGGAGGAGTATTTCGAGTTTAACGGCAGGATACATGGCATGTCGGCGGAAGATTTAAAATCCTTCTTATCATCCATGGAAGATTTTTTTAATGAAGAAGTGCTGGGCAGGAAAAAGTTCATCCGCGACCTTTCAAAAGGGAACCAGCAAAAGATCGGCGTTGCCGCGGCCCTGATGGCGGAACCCGAAGTGATCATTCTCGATGAGCCTTTCAACGGCCTGGATCCTTCTTCACAGATCCGCCTTATCAATATGCTCAATAAGTTGACAAAGGAAAAACAAACTACCATGCTGATCTCAAGCCATGACCTCAACCACGTAACAGAGGTTTGTAACCGTATTGCTATCCTCGAAAAAGGGATCATTGTCAAAGATCTTAAAACAAGTGAAAATACACTTAGAGAGCTTCAATCTTACTTTTCGGTTTGAAGATTTTCCTAATTTTGCTGGATGATTTCTCAATCCGGAAAGTTTATTCTTCTCATCCTCTTTCTCGCTTTTATCAGCCTAAATCTTAAGGCTCAGCAAACTTATACGATCTCCGGTAAAGTCTTCGATGCCGAAACAAAAGAGCCGCTTGCATTCGTCAATATTATCCAACCAGGGACCAGGACCGGCGTTTCTACCGATATTGACGGGAAATTCTCCCTGCGTTCCGGCCACCCCATCGAAACCATCCAGTTGACCTATGTTGGATATTATCCCTTTAACTTCACGATCCCGGGAAACAAAAAAGAGAATCTCGTCATAAGCCTGCAGCGCAAGACCTTCGATCTCAATGAAGTGATCATCCTGCCGACCATCAATCCAGCCCACCGGATCATCGACAGTGTAATGGCCAACCGTTATCAGAATGATCCGGAAAAGCTCAAAACCTTTTCTTACACTTCCTATGAAAAAACCATATTCACGGCCAGGCTTGATACTGCAGCATTTCAGCCTAATACAAGTGCTGTTATTATCGCTGACACTACTATCTCTGATTCTTCCATGGCAAAACTGAAGGATTTCTTCAACAATCAGGATATCGCGATCATGGAAGCGGTGGTTGAAAGGAAGTTCATGGCGCCGGACCGGAACTATGAGAATGTCAAAGCCAACCGGATATCGGGTTTTCAGGACCCTATCTTTGTTTTCCTGGTTTCACAGGTACAGTCGACCTCTTTTTACCGTGAATTTTTCCAGATCCTCGACAAAAGCTATATCAACCCGATCAGCAACGGCAGTAAGACCAGGTATATTTTTATCCTGGAAGATACGCTGTATACCGAAAGGCTGGATACCGTCTTTATTATCTCTTACCGTCCCAAGCCAAATACTAATTTCGACGGGCTGGAAGGCGTGCTGTATATAAATTCCAACAAATGGGCCATCCAGAATGCCATTGCCCGCCCTGCCCGGGCAGAGGGTCTCAGTATCAAGATCCAGCAGAAGTATGAGTATATCAATGACGAACAATGGTTCCCGGTTCAGCTTAATACCGATATAATTTTGCCTGGAATGGTGGTAAAGGCCGGTGATGTCACGGCAAGACTGGTCGGGATCGGAAAAAGTTACATCCGCGATATTGTCATCAACCCCGAACTGGTCAGGCGGCAATTTGCCACGCTGGGCGTGGATGTTGACCCGGCATCTCATGAAAAACCCGGCTCCTTCTGGAATTCCTACAGGCTAGATACTTTGTCGGTACGTGACCAGCGCACTTATTTCTTCCTGGATAGTATCGGGCGAGAAGCTAATTTCGACAAGATCGCCAACAGTTTCGAAACTCTGATGAGTGGCAGGGTCCCCTTTAAGTTTATTGACATCGACCTGGACCGGATCATAAAATACAATCCTTACCAGGGGCTTTACCTGGGGTTGGGCATTCACACCAATGACAAGCTTTCCCGTAAGTTTAAGGTCGGTGGTTACTGGGGATACGGGTTTGGTGACAAGTCGGCCAAGTACGGGGGCGATGTTAGTACCGTGCTGAACCGAAGGAATGAAGTTACCTGGGGAGCAAAATACAGCTTCGATTTGCAGGAAACCGGCGGTGTTCATTTTTTCGATGACAATGAAAATTTCCTGACCGGGGAAAACTGGCGTATTTTCCTGATCCAACGGATGAACCCTACCCAAAACCTTTCAACAACGCTTGGTTTCAGGCTGTTTCGTGATTTTAAATTCGGATTAGGGTTTAAAGTGATAACCAAAGAAGCCTCCGATGGTTACCGCTACGTCCTGGCCCAGGATGGCCCCATCGTTACCCAGGATGAATTCAGGTTTACCGAAATCAGTGCAGGTTTCCGGTTTGCCTTCCGGGAAAAGTTTATCGTGACCAAGCGGGTACGGATGTCTTTAGGTACAATATATCCAGTGCTTTGGATCGAATATACCCATGGGATTGATGGATTGTTTGACGGTGAATATGCTTATAATCGCATCGATCTGAAGATTGAAAAGTCGTTTTACACGAAGTATCTTGGAAAAACCAGTTTAATGGTGAAAGGAGGGTTTATCGACCGGGCTCTTCCGGCAACAGACCTTTATAATGGCAACGGCAGTTACCGCTTTTTCACCATCTTCGCCCCTTACAGTTTTGCCACAATGAAGATGAACGAATTCCTCAGTGATCGCTATGTGGCATTATATTTCACGCATAATTTCGGTAAACTGTTAAAAAGGTGGGAGAAATTCCAGCCTGAATTTCTCATATCCACCAATGCAACTTTCGGATGGCTCAGGTATAATGAAAACCATCTCAAAATCAATTACAAAACCCTTGAACAGGGATTTTACGAAAGTGGTTTTCTGATCAATAACCTTTTAAACCTGAGGATTTATTCACTTGGGGTTGGTGCCTATTACCGCTGGGGGCCTTACAGTTATCCTATGTTCAAGGACAATATTGCGCTGAAAGTTACGATTACTTTCCCGCTGGGTAGTATGGGGCAGGGGAATTAGCGGTCGGCGGTCAGCGGTCGGCGGCCAGCGCCAATTTCCTGAAACCGGCCATAGAGATAAAAGTCTAAGACCAATTCTCCAGAAGCAGAACTTTCATTCATCTTCACCTGGGATGTAAGCGTATTGACCAGCCTGCGGCTGTCAACCAGTTCTTGAGTAATAATTGCATTTTGCAATTCTTCCTTAAGATACATTCCGTGACCAATAAGCCTGGCACGAATGAAACGCCATTCTAATTCCTGATCAGTCATAACAGGACAAAAATGATACGTCTCAGGAGGGCAACAATGGACAGATCAAAGAGGCTGTACTTGAGTTCCTTTAAATTTTTTGTATATTTACCCCAATGTTAGCCGTCGCCCACTACGAACGAAATAGATATGCACAAATATGATTTAAATAGAGTCGAATTTTTCTCAAAAGAAGATATGGCAGGAGGACACCATTTGTCAATAAGTGATCATATTTTAAGAAATGATATAAAATCTGATTATGAAGATATTAACGACGTATTAGAAATGTATAACATTAAAAAATATATTGATAATGAATTGTATTTAAAAAGTTGGACTCATTATGATATTGCAGATTTTAGGCAAAAGGTAACTGAATATGGCAGAATTGTAGGGCAGTTTATGTCAAATATAAATGACAGTAATGTTATTACTTATTATGAGCAATTATTGAGCGGATATATTGATTCTTTTTGGGAATTGGTTAATAATCAAAAAATATACAAAAAAATATCAGCAGATAATCTTGTAACTATTTTATCGAATGAGCCACATATAATACGGGGTATTTTAACCTATAAAAGTTTAGTTACACATTATAATATTGTTTTAAAAGATTTCTTACTAGCATATTCTCAAAGTGCAGAAATATTGCTTTCAATTTATGAAGAGAAAAATGATTTTCATAATAAAGAAATGTTTCTGCCCAAAAGTATTACAATTCAGGATAAAGAAAATATTATTTATAATTATATTGATTCCGACAATGCAAACTCAAATTATTTTCAACTAATACAGAATGCAAGAGATAAAAGAGATTTCAAGATTTCCGATAAAACACGATTGAAAGCAAAACGGCGATATGAAAAAGAAACAGATAAAATATTTCAAGAAAAAGGAAATAATTCGTTTTTAAAATATGGTATATCAATTTGTTTTCCTGAGAACGCAAAAAAAATTAAAGAAGGACATATTGATAATCTCGTTGCAAATTATTCGTATAGTTTAGACTTTATCAAACAAAATAATGATTTTTATTCTTTGTTCCTCAATTTCAAAATTTTATTTGAATTTCTTGATATTCAGAATAGAGTAAATTTAGTTAGCAAGAAAAATCAAATGGGGGTAATGGAAACAGTTATGGGTGTTCATTCACAAAATGAATATAGACGTGGAATTGCGTTTAGCTTGTCTGAAATGACCTCTAGAGCTCAAATATTTGGTTACAGTAAGATAATTAATGATTTAGGGAACTCAGTAGAAAATATCTTACAACTTGTCTTTACTTCAATCTTTCACGAAAAATACAATTTTGCAAACAATGCTCGACTTTTAATGCCTTCGGCAAATGTTTCTTATTTTGAAAAAGTCAGATTATTAGCTCCTGAATTTGAATCCGCATTAAAACAATTTAAACTTTTTGTTGAAGATGGGAATATAGATTCTGAATTATTGCAAATATCATCCGCACCTTGCTCATTTAAAGAAATTCCAAGTTCAATTCAAAGCAAATATATTTACTTGAATGAGGATAATAAAGAGATAGTCGGGTGTTCAAATTTATTCTTTTCCGATCAAACTTTGCTTGCTTATATAGAGCCATATAAAGAAAAATGTTATCATAGTTTCTTTGATTTACTTGCAAATGAACAGGCAAATTTCAATAATTTTAAAGAACACCAAAAACCACAAATTAACTTTCTTATTGATAAGGGTTTTATTTTTATTGATGGAAACAATCTTGTACAAGTAACAAATATAAAAAGAGTGTTAATACTCAAAGATTTGTACGACAATGAAGTTGCCTCTTTCTATCATTATCCAACAGACTTTCAAGAAGAAGCAAAGCAAATGGCAACTCAACATATGATTTACTTTGAAAGTTCACTATTCTCAAAACCAGAACAATGTTATTTCAATTATTTTCTAAACAAAAGCGAATTCACAAATGGATTAAATTTGAGAAATAGTTATTTACACGGAACGCAAGCAAATCCAGAAGAACTCCAAAAGCACGAATACGCATATTTTACATACTTGAAATTGTTAGTTTTAGTTTTGTTGAAAATAGAAGATGACTTATTTATTTCACAAGTAATAAAAAATAGAGCATAAAAGGGCGAACGGCAAAGGTTTGTATCGGTTGATACAGACGAAAGCACGCAATCCCTTACGTTTTATAGCCTCGAACTTTACCAGCAAGCGTAGGACAGACGATTAAACAGAAAATTTAATGTAAGAAAAAAAACATGGCAAACAGTAACCTCACAAGTGCTAAAAATGCAAAAAACGACGAGTTCTACACACAGTACCACGATATAGAAAAGGAAATCGCAGCGTATTTAGAATACAACCCTGATGTGTTTCTGGGTAAGACGGTGCTGTTGCCTTGCGATGACCCGGAGTGGAGCAACTTTACCAAGTTTTTTGCCCAAAATTTTGAACGGTTCGGTCTTAAAAAGCTCATAAGCACCAGTTACGCAGCGGATAGTAAGAACTACAAAAGTTACTATCAACCAACCTTATTTGAAGTTAACGATCCACAATTCGATAGTTATAAAACTACCAAAAACGGCAAAATTTTTACCCTGACTCACGACACGACCGGTGATGGCAAAGTGGATGTGAATGATTTAGAGTGGCATTACTTAGCAGGCGATGGCGACTTTAAAAGTGATGAGATCAAAAAACTGCGCGACGAAGCCGATATTATCATTACCAATCCGCCTTTCTCACTGTTTCGTGAATTTTTAGCGTGGGTTATTGAGGCTGATAAGCAGTTTGTAATTATAGGTAACAAGAATTGCGTTACCTACAAGGAAGTCTTTCCATTGTTCAAAGAAAACAAGATGTGGTCAGGGCGAACAGAATGGTCAGGAGGTATGTGGTTTGAAACAAAAAATCAAGATGATATTGATAAAATTATTGATGGAATAAACATGAAAAACGTATCGTCAATGTGGCTTACAAACATTGATCATGGGCGGCGTCACCAACCTCTCAAACTCATGTCAATGGCAGAAAACCTGAAATACAGCAAGCACAAGGAGATCAAGAAGAAGGAATCTTACGAACGATACGACAATTATGACGCGATAGATGTACCGTTTACAGATGCTATCCCGAATGATTATAATGGTGTGATGGGTGTTCCGATTAGCTTTCTCGATAAATATTCACCTGAACAATTTGAAATTGTTGGAATGTGTGAAAATGAAGACCTGTATGATTATAAAACAAAAATTTATACAACAGCAGAGTGTAAAAAGGCATACTTTGATAAGTTTGGGAAAAAAGGAACTTATGATTTGAATGCAAGTGGGGTGGTTTTTCGTGGTGGTTTATTGGAAAAAGTCTATCAAAGACTACTTATTAAGCATAAGATAAAGACAATATGAAAACAATTTTAAAGACCGACATCACCGTCAAAGATATTTGTGAAGGATTTGTCTATAACGAACTCGAAGGCAAGGGGTTGTTTGGCCTGTCAGGCAAATTAACTATCCAACCTGAGTATCAGCGGAACTACATCTACATCAAAGATAAAAAAGATGTGGCTGTCATCGAATCACTTCTCAAGGGATACCCGCTGGGTTTAATTTATTTCAACAAAGTGAGTGATAATAAACTGGAAGTTTTAGACGGGCAACAGCGTATCACCAGTTTTGGACGGTTTGTGACTAACAAATTTGCCGTCAAGGATGAAAACGGTATGGAGCAATATTTTAGCGGTATTGCAGCCGACAAGCAGGCCAGGATTTTGGAAACGAAACTAACTATTTACGAATGTGAAGGTAGCGAAAGTGAGATAAAACATTGGTTTCGGACGATTAATATTGTCGGTATTCCGCTCAATGATCAGGAATTACTCAACGCCATCTTCTCAGGACCATTTGTAACACTCGGCAAAGAGGAGTTTAGTAATAGCCAAAACTCCAACATCCAAAAATGGAGCGCGTATGTATCTGGTAGCGCCAACCGGCAGGAGTTTCTGAAATGCGCTCTTGACTGGGTGAGCAAAGGTAACATTAGCGATTATATGAGCCGACACCGCTTTGACACGAACATTGCTGAATTAAAAACTTATTTCAATAGTGTAATTGAATGGGTTTCCAGCGTGTTTAAAGATGTGGAGAGTGAGATGCGTGGGCTGGAGTGGGGGCAATTGTACGAAAAGTATCACAAGGAAGCTTATGATCCGGCTAAAGTATCGGAAGAAGTGCAAAAGCTCTACGGTGACCCGTATGTCAAAAACCGTAAAGGTATCTTTGAGTACATCCTTGGTGGTTCAAAAGACACAAAATTGCTAAATGTCCGAGTCTTTGACGAGGCAATCAAAAGATCCGTTTACTCAACACAGACTGCAAAAGCTGAACCTAAAGGTGAATCAAACTGTCCGCTTTGTGCTATAGGACATGATGCCAACAAGAGCAAGATTTGGAAGTTGGGTGAAATGGACGCCGACCATGTAACAGCATGGAGCAAGGGTGGCACAACAGAGGACAAGAACTGTCAGATGTTGTGTAAGACACACAATCGAGCAAAAGGAAATCTGTAATGGACCACAAGCGATGACAATTGAATTAGTGATTAGGATTAATTTCTATGCCTAATACCCGCACAGGCCTTTGCATAAGAGCGTTTATTGAATCTTTCAACTCCATTTCGAAGAATCATACTCCAAGTCATCAATCAGATTCACCGGAAACCGGTATATAATCGCGAAATGATTTTCAAAAACCGGTCCAATCATTTCCCATCGAACTTGATCAGGATTAAAGTCAGGCAATGCTTTACTGGAAAGAACTTCACGGCCTTCCTGGTCATAACTGATTCTTGATATAATTTTGATCCCAAGAGAAAAAGCATCTTTAAAGATTTGCAATCCAGCAACAAAATCGTCAATCAGTTTGAAATGATCAAGTAAAATACACAAAATGTAAAGCCAGAATGCAATGATTTCGACAATTATATTCACATTATCGAAATTATCAATTTTTCAATTAAACGAAAATCGAAAATGCGGAATGCCGAATCGTGTAATTTTTTAACCCTTTTTTCTGTCGTCCCTAACGGGACTATCAATTTGCGCGTGTCGCTTTCTTACCCGGGACTGGCGTCCCGGGCTACTTTCAATTGTCACCTCCGGGACAAATCCTAAATGACTACCTAATGACTACCTAATGACTACCTAATGACTACTTAATGACTAATTGATAAATAGCATAACATCGTTGACACTTTTTTTCGTAGCACAACATCGTTGACACTTTTATATAGCACATGTTCTTTGACATAATATTTCGTATCGTTCACATAAAAAAATGGACGAACACGAAA
>Ga0268284_1000461_pt1 | contig 27743 bp, 30 predicted proteins | sample saktaG_14_FD_190137 | JGI IMG/M metagenome (GOLD analysis project Ga0268284, IMG submission 190137) | Saline water microbial communities from Sakinaw Lake, British Columbia, Canada - sak_2013_06_06_40m | ecosystem: Environmental > Aquatic > Non-marine Saline and Alkaline > Saline ...
AGTGATGAGGGGATTCTACAGGATCTTTTGGGGAGAACAGAAAGCATAATGTCAAAATTCATAAATCCGTTCAGACGTGAGTTGGACAGAAATATGCTTACCGGAAAAACCCCTGAAGAGAAAAAGGATTTAATCATCTATTATCTCTCCGAATTCATGAGAGTGCAAGGAGGCTTGCAAGATTTTAAGGAGATTGTAGTTGAAATTCCCGGGATGTTCATTGACCTGCACTATCAAAACCAAAAGGGGGATATAACCCGGATGAACCAATATCAGGTATGTCGCCATTACCTGTATGTATTGCTTTTTAATGAGATTCAGAAATGTTGTTTCAACTTCAAAATTCCATTCCTCAATATTTGTAAGGAACTCTGGTTTCCCTTAAATGTAATCGATCTGGAGATCTCTTTAGGCTATGAGAAATTACTGACCAGCCCCAGGGATTCCATGGCTAACAGGCCAACGACAATACAAAAGCTTAAGGAAGAATTGCATCAGAAAGGATTTTTCCAGTTAAAAGCAGTTATGGCACTACCCGATCCTGCTAAAGAAAAACTAATCTGGTTTATCCACACCAACGAACTTCCTTACCAGATCGCAATGTTTGATTTGCTGGGCTTCTTTAACTTCTTTGTGAAGGAATATGGTTATACGAAAACTGTTACCTATTCGAAAATCGCTGAAATATTGTCGGTCACGCCAAGGTCGGTGAGGGGGAATGTCCTTGTTTTACAGGCATACTCAAAAGAAGACAGGGCCCGCTACACGTCCTATAAATACAGAGATCAGGTAAAAAATGACTACCATTTAATAAAATAGGGCGTACTCCCATCTTGGTGCCCCAAATTGCCCCAATTACTATTGCAGCATAAATCTAAAATTATACTGCAATGGAAATGACATTCGAAAAATTACCCCAAGCCGTAAACCAGTTATTCGATAAACTGGAAAACATCGAGCGATTGTTACTGGCACAAAGTAACGATCCCCAGGAAGCTGATAAACTGCTGACCATTCAGCAGGCTGCCGAAATACTCCACCTTTCGGTTCCCACAATCTATACTTTGGTTCAACATGCTAAAGTTCCCGTGTGCAAGCGAGGCAAACGCTTGTATTTTTCAAAGCAGGAGCTGACCACGTGGATAATGTCCGGACGGAAAAAAACGATTTCAGAGATTGATGCCGAAGCACATTCATACATGCACAAAAGCCGGAGGAGGTAACATGGAAGCTCTGCCATCCCTTGAACCATTTCACCAAAAACCAAACTTATTACACGAAAAAAGCCCGCAGGAACGGGCTTTTTTCTTATTCGTTGAATTACAGTCTTAAAATCTTTCAAATGCAAATATATGAACAATGATCCAAATTTATTGATATCCAAGAATCAATCACATCGGAAACAAAAACCAGAGGAGTTCCCCGCAAATACTGCCGATGCAGAACTTGAAGCTGGGATGAAGAGTATTCTCGTAAGAGAAGCCGAAAAGTACATCCGCGTTACCACCGACTATTATCGTTTGAGCCACATTCTGAATGCACATAAACAAAGTACCCCTGTTCAGCAACTCTGGAAGAAAGGTGCAATCACGGGCGACTATGGAAAGACGATATTCAAGTACATCAAAAAATATGTGGCTTTTGTCAACATTCCCGACAATTCCGAATCCTACCTGAAGGAGCACCACCACAATGGTGATGCCTATTTTAATTTGTATGAACAGATGAAATATGTTCCGGCGCCGGGTGATGTGACCATTACCATGAAATTCCTGTCACGCATCTTCCAGGATAAAATTGAACTCGTCATGGATTACCTGAAGATCCTTTACGAAAACCCTACCCAGAACCTGCCGGTCATCTGCCTTGTCTCGAAAATACAGGAGACTGGCAAATCCACTTACATGCTGTGGCTTTGTTCCATTTTCGGGCGAAATGCCATCATCCTGGGCAACGAGGAATTCAGCACCAACTTCAATTCTCTATATGCCAGCAAGCTGATCGTTTGCATCGACGAATCTTTCATCGATAAGACCATCATCAAAGAGAAGATCAAGCGGCTCACAACCAGCGATTCTATCAACATGGAAGCCAAAGGAAGGGATAGCATACGGATGGATTTTTTTGGTAAGTTGGTTCTGTCAAGCAATACCGAAGATAATTTTATCAAAATGGACGACAATGACAACAGGTTTTTTGTTGTAAAGGTTCCGGAACTCACTCGCCAGGATTTCATCCCTGATCTTATGGACCGACTGGTGGAGGAAATCCCGGCATTCCTTTATCTGTTAAAAAACCGTCAGATGGTGTATCCCAGGAAAAGCCGGTTATGGTTTGACCCGAAGGTTTATGAAACAGATGCTTTAGCCCTGATCAAGGTCAATACCAGGAGCATTATTCAAAAGGAGCTCCTCAGATGGTTTGGCGACATCTTTGCTTTTGATGAAGTGGGGGATCAAATCCATGTGACCCCGGTCCGGCTGGCTCAGGAACTTGAAAAAACATTGAAGCAGGTTACCGGGTTACCCAGCCAGATCAGCCATATCCTGAAAGAAGAATGGATGCTCCCTCAGGCAAAAAACAGTAAGTTCGACTTCCCGTCGATGATCGATGAATATAGCGATTCGGAACGAATGATGGTCTCCAGAATTTCTTTCACAAAAAACACCGGCACCTATTATACGATCACCCGTGAATTCATTGATTCAAAAAATTAGTTTCACCAAAATCCCTTTACTTTTTTACAAATAAGCTAAAACATAGATGTATCTAGGTAAATCAGAGGTAAATCAAAAGTAAAAGGAAGGTAAATTTACCGGTTTACCACTGATTTACCACACAATAAGTTAATAATCAACACATTAACACAATAGTAAAAAAGTAAATCAAAAATCCTGAAATTATTTTTTTATAAACTATTTCCTGAAATTACTCGACAAGGCAAATTATCATCTAATATTCAATAACTTATGAATAATTTAGGTTCGGAGAAAACACTTGAACGGATCACACAGTATTACATGAGTGACAAAACTAAATTATCCCGGCGGGATAACCATATCCGTGTCCGATGGGAAACTGCCTATTCCATGCTGATCAACCAGAATGGGGTTGAGCTGGATGTCGTTAGGATGCTCATGAAATTTTACGGTATTTCTAAGATGCAAGCTTACCGGGATGTGTACAATTGCACCCGGTGCTTTGGTCTTGTAGGTGGCATGGACCGTCAGTTTATTCGCCACATGGTAACGCAATGGGCCATTGAATCTCTACGGCAAGCAGAACAATTGAATGATTTCGACGCCATAGACCGATTTCTTAACATAATTATCAAGGCCAACAACCTTGACAAAGAGGATATTGATATCCCTGATCCCTCGAAGATCCAGCCTCCTGTTCAACTTCTTTCTGTCAACTATTCTTTTCTAAAATCGGAATATTTCAAGCTAATTGATCCCAAAGCACAGAAAGCGCTTTTGAACCTGCACGAACAGGTGGTGGCACTGATCGATGCTTCTCCTATTGCTCATTACAAGGAAATCCTATTGGCTGCCTCTGACCCCGCAGAAGAAGCATACAGTGATCTTTACTAGGGGATCAATGTGAGGGTACAGTATTTTGGAAGGTGTAGGGGAGCTTCTCCCCTCCTTCCTTGTTGCATACTCCTGCCAGACAAACATATCTGATATGCTATATATATACCATCAATTCATATATCCTTAAAAAAACGAGAAAGTGCAATTGCATTTTTCGATAGGGCGGGGCGTGCACTCCGTGAGGACTTGATAATTTTAATAGGAATTATTACTATTAAAATTATCATAATCAATGAGATGACAAAAATAATTTGTTACTCGCTATTTCGCCGGACTTCTTTTCTTTGTGCGGATGTCAAGAAACGAAGCAAAAGAAACCATCTTCCCAGCCCACAGTTTTGTTCCAAAAGCCTTGCTATCATTGAGTTTTATATAGTGCATTTTTTTCTTAAAGTCTGCTAATTGCACTTTTATTTACGGCGGACCCGCTGCTGTAATTTTTTCTTTGATGATACTGGTCAATCCTCAACTATTTAACCAAATCTACTGCTAATATAAAAATAAGCAGTACTTTTGGTTAAACTTTTCATCAAATGGATAAGCTACTTCTTGAACGTTTTAATAAAAATGAAGGTTTTCTTCGCACGGCTGACTCATTGACTGCCACGGAAAAATATCATCTTCGGCGACTTATCAGAGAAGGGGTTGTTCAACGGGTGAAACGTGGATATTATCGGCTGAATGATTCTCCCCGGGTTTTCCACGAATCAGAAGTCGCCAAAATGATACCAAACGGAATATTCTGTATGTTCACGGCATGGTCTTATTACGAGCTATCTACCCAGGTTCCGGCAGAATACCATGTGGCAATCCCGAAAACACTTAAAACCGTTCTGCCGGATTATCCCCCCATAAAGCTTTATTATTGGGTTACAGAGACGTTTAATATAGGAAAAACATCGGCAGAAATTAATGGCTCAATGGTCAATGTTTACGACCTTGAAAGATCAGTTTGTGATGCTGTTAAATTTCGCAACAAAATTGGCACAGATACTTTGAGCGAAATTCTCCATAATTACATCCGCCGAAAAGATAAGAATCTCGACAAACTGATGAAATATGCTGACAGACTTCGGATTTCAAATTCCTTAAAACAAATGCTCCAGATAATACGATGACCGATAACCCCTGATCACGCTCCCTTTCCCAGATTAAATCTCCATAATAGACTGTGTAAATTACTGGTCGTACCTCCCGGGTATCCGCTTTTTCTTTGGTGCATCACTGGTAAAGATAAAGCTTAGCCAAAAGAAACCATCTATGGGCAGCTTTTAATTAAAAGCAAGCAAAACCCACCCCACAATATAATACTTGAAATCCTTACAAAGCTACCTGCATCGACAGGACTTCCAGCTGGAAGAGCGCTGTAGCTTGGAACTGTAAAGGGCGACATCTTTTAAGAACTGTCGTACTCCGTAGGTTTTCAGGTTGTGCCAACCAGACCAATCCCCTTGACATCATCCAATCGATCCGGTTTAACGCTTCGCGGTCAGAAAATTCAAGTATTAACCTCAAAACTAACTCACTATGACCGCACTTGCTAAAGAAACCCAAAGACAATCTATCGAAGAAATGTTTGTCCAACACATTGAGAACATTTACTACCCAGGCTTTTCAGAAGAGATGACCGAAGAGCAGTCGGCCCTCTATGACTGGGAATTTAAAGAATTTCAGAAGCAATTCTCTGGAAAAAATTAATCACAGAGCAGATGGTTACAAACTGTAACTATCTGCTCTTTTTTTATGGTCGTACCTCCCGGAATTGGCAGAACAGGTACCCGGCCATCCGCTCCTCAAACTGCAATTGCACTATTCGGGCGACTTTTTGGAAAAGTTGCAAAACAATGGACGGTAGCAAATCGAAATTCACAAAGCTATGCTCGTTAAAATATTGTCTCGCTAAACACGACCTCATTTCAGTAATGTCGCCTTCCAGGTTCATTCAGATTCTTGTTGCACAACAATGCTGACCTGAATGTTTGCTTAAAATTTCCACTCCGCATTTCTCCACTGGCAAATTTCATTCACTCACCGCGGCCATAAGCGCTGCTTAAAACTAACCTACCTATGAAAAAGTCAGACAGAAAACCAGAACTTGCCCAGGAAAGTGGCGAACCTTACGAAAACAGAATCCCCATGCGTTACTGGGCAGAAGATGACATCCCGGGAAAGAAACTCCTGATGAAAGGCACAAGCAGCTTATCGGATGCCGAGCTCTTGAGTATCATCATCGGCACCGGCATCTCCGGCGACAACTCCCTGGACATTGCCAAATACATGCTCTCATCCTGCGGGAATAACCTAACCGAGTTCTGGAAGTGCAGTATTTCAGATATGCAGAAGATCAAAGGCATTGGCGAAAAATCAGCGCTGAAGATCGCTGCCATGTTCTCCCTTGCCCGACGTAAGAACGAATCCGACGTGATCATCCGGAACAAGATCTCTAGGAGCCAGGATGCCTTCGACATCTTCAACTCACTGATGGGCGACCTTCCTTATGAAGAGTTCTGGCTCTTGTTGCTCAACAGGGCGAACCGGGTGATCAGGAAAGTAAAGATTTCCGAAGGAGGTATTTCCGGGACTGTAGTGGATCCCAAGAAGATCTTCCAGATTTGTCTGGAGCAGCATGCCACATCGATCATACTCGGGCACAATCACCCTTCAGGGACCATAACACCCAGCGAAGCCGATATAAAGATCACCAAAAAGATCAAAGACAGTGGCACGTTGCTTGATATTGCGGTACTGGATCACATCATCATCGGGGATAACCGGTTTTATTCCTTTGCTGATGAAGGTGCCATGTAACATTAATCTCCCGGGTACTGGTTGATGCCGGTACCCGGTTTTTTCAACTTTGTGGACATTTTATATTTATCTCAATGCATGGCCGTTAAAGAGGATGCCTATGCAATTGCACCTGGTTCCGAAAATATGTTTTAATTTTACTCTTTCCGAACTTCTGTATAAATTGTTGGCCAAACCATCGAATGAGAATACAATATTGTTCTGATCTGCATCTGGAGTTTCGCGAAAACAAGCAATTCCTGAAGTTAAATCCTTTGCAACCAGGTGGTGATATCCTTATTCTGGCAGGTGATATTATTCCTTTTGCGGTAATGCATAAGCATGCCGATTTCTTTGACTATGTTTCCGATCATTTTGAAACCACTTACTGGGTGCCTGGTAATCATGAGTATTATCAATCCAATATTGTTGACAGAAGCGGAAGGCTGAACGAGAAAATCAGGGGAAATGTATTTCTGGTAAATAATCTCGCTGTAATGCATGCTGATGTTAACCTTATTTTTTCAACCCTGTGGGCTAAAATCAGTCCGGCTAATCAATGGTCCATTCAGCAGAGCATCTCTGATTTTCAAGTGATCAGTCATGATGGTCAGCGATTGACGCCTTTTCATTTTAACAACTTTCATGAAGACTGCCTTCAATTTCTGAAAGAGGAATTAACCCGGGAGAAATCAATTGTCGTCACACATCATGTTCCTACTTTTTTCAATTACCCGGAAAAACATAAAGGAGATATCCTGAATGAAGCTTTTGCTGTTGAATTATTTGATCTTATCGAAGCCTCCCCTGCAGATTTTTGGATCTATGGTCATCATCATGCTGCAATCCCTGGGTTTCACATCGGAAGGACCAGTTTAATTACAAATCAATTGGGATACGTAAAGTTTAATGAGCATTTCGGATTCAACACTTGTGCCCTTGTTGAGATATAAGGAAAATGATCAATAATAATATTGAAGTGTTGTTATTAAACATGTTATCATTATATTTGCACGAATATACTAGCATATGATAATATGCAATTAAGATGATAATATAATAGTTACGAATATGAACACAGTTATACATTATCTTAAAGATGTATTTGGTGATGAGGTTGTCGTTGAACCTGCAGAGGATGATGTGCTAAGAAAAGTCCCATTCATCCTAACTAACACCTATACGCTCTGGAAAGGGAAGATTTTGAACAAACAGGTGTACTTTGCAGTATATAAGGGGGAGGATCTATCAACACCCGACCAGTTCAGAAAACAAACCGATCTGCTTGAAAATATCGTAAAGAATCCGGTGATCCTGGTATTAAAAGGAATGGAAAGTTACAACCGGAATCGTCTGATTCAAAAAAAGTTAAACTTCATACTGGGAAATAAGCAAATTTTCCTTCCTGACTTATTGGTCGATCTTAAAGACTATCTTAAACCAGAAAGAGAAAGACAAGAGTATCTTACACCGTCTGCCCAATATCTTTTATTGTTTCATCTCCAAAATCATATCCTTAACGGATATACCTACAAACAGTTACAGGCAATTTTACCCTATAATTATCTGACATTAAGCCGGGCAGTTGAGGACCTTACCAGCAGAGGATTGAGTAATACCGAAGGTGGAAAAGAAAAGCACCTTATATTTCGGGAGGGCAGAAAAGAGTTATGGACAATGGCCCTGCCCTTTCTGACCAGTCCAGTTAAAAAAACTGTGTATATCAACGAGGAACTTCCAGAACAGTTCAGAATACTGACAAATATTAATGCATTAGCGCATTACACAAATATTGGTGACGCTCCTGTTGATCATTTTGCGATCAGTGCAAAAGAATTCCAACGACTTCATAAAAAGGGGACAATCCTGATGTTCAGCGAGTATGATGGACAGTATAAAGTTGAACAATGGAAATATAATCCGATTTCATGCGGAGACGAAGGTTATGTGGACAGGCTGTCATTGTATCTGATCTTTCGCAATACCAGTAATGAACGGATTGAAGCAGAACTCGAAACAATGCTGGAAAGGATGTCATGGTAAAAGGACTTGACAAATTCAAGGAGTATTTCAAAAACTTCCCGGGCAGTTACGTCATCATTGGCGGCACTGCCTGTGATATTATTATTGGTGCTGCAGGTTTAACGCCACGGGCCACCAAAGACATTGACATCATCCTGATTATCGAAGCACTAACTCCTGACTTTGTCCGGCATTTTTGGACCTTTATAAAGGAAGGGAATTATGAAAAACGTGAAAAAAGTACGGAAGAACGAAAATATTATCGGTTCCTAAAACCGGGTAATGCCGATTTTCCATATCAGCTGGAACTTTTTTCACGGAAGCCTGACATTCTTGATCTTGAAGGAGAACCGCATCTCACCCCGATTCCTGTAGATGATGATCTTTCCAGTCTTTCAGCCATTTTGTTGAATGATGATTATTATCACCTCACTATTGACCACTGCATAATAGAGGATGCTATAAACCGAGCCAACACTGAAGCATTAATTTGCCTTAAAGCCAAAGCTTTTCTGGATATGCAGGCACGAAAAGAAAAAGGAGAAAAGATTGATGAACGGCAAATCAGAAAACACAAAGCAGATGTTTTCCGTTTGGTTCTTTTCCTCACGCCAGAAATGGTATTCATTCTCCCTGAATCAATAAAAACTGATCTTCAATTGTTTGTCAATACTGTTAAGAATAACTTGCCTGATCCTTCCATTTTTAAGGAAATGGGTGCCGGTAACATTGATGCAATTGCATTATTTAACCAATTAGTAAAAAACTTCGATCTGAAGGTCTTCAATCCATAGGCCGCAAGGGCCATCAAGGATTGATCGCGAATTGGTTACACACGACACGCTAATCGGAAATTCAAATAAGCCTTAAATAAGCGACAAAATATCAGTCTCAGATATGATTAATTTAACATCAAATTCCGAAATCGAAAAGTTTCTTTATCGACCCTCCCTTGATTACATCGATGAACAAATGCAAAAGGATTGTCAAGAGTTTTCAAAGATGGTTAATACCAAGGATAATGAATGGATTAGCAGAGTAATGGTGATGGCTGGTTATGTTCATGATAGATTTTAGAAATATTTCCAGTATGTTTGTCTTTTATATTGAAGTTTTGAATTAATTTTACTTTTTGGGAGGTGAACATATCCTTAGAATTTAATTCCTTATATGAATCAAATCAAACCTGATTTACTTCTTAGAATTGAAGAGCTTTTTCTAACAAAATGTTGGGACATAAACAGTGGAAATGAAAACACATTATCACTGTTTGATAGATTTTGTGCACGGTTAAAACTTTTAACAGCAGAACAACAACTTTTCATCATAGAACTTACATATAGTTACACTATAGTTGAATTAGCCTGTTACCTTGAAAAATTTTATGAATCTTTGATTGCTTTAGGTGATGAAATCTACAATTCGAAAGAAAAAATATTTGTTTACCCTCTTCTTAGTCCTTTTATAAAAACAAAATTAGCCGACGGTGTTGAATCAGTAAAAAAGATTAACAAAATTCCAACTTTAAAAACCAAAAGTTCCGGATTCCTACATTACATGTTTGAATCTGACGATTACACATGGCTTAGTAAAAAATTCATTCCAAACCATTCAATTAAATTTTTACAAGCAAAATTTAATAACAAAGATTCCATTCTTTTATTAATTGATGATTTCGTTGGATCAGGAACAACAGCCAAAGGAATTTGCGAAGAATATCTGAAGGAAGAAACAAGTTCTGGAAGAATTCATCCTGACAATCTTAAAATTGTTTCAATAGCCGCACAAAGACAGGGAATAATTGAATTGAAGGAATCTTTAGGAATAGATGTTATCTCATCAATGACATTCGATAAGGGAATTTCAGATAAATATCATGAACCAATTCGATCTGCGAAAACAAATCTCATGGAGCAAATTGAAACAGTATTAGATGTTGAGGAAGAATTTAGATTTGGTTACAAGAAGTCGGAGGCACTAATAACTATGCTATGTAAAACTCCAAATAACACTTTTCCAGTTTATTGGCTTGAAACAAGAAATAAAATTGCACCATTCCCCCGTAAAAAGAAATACTTAATAAATGGATAAGAGTGTCAAAATACTACTTCTAAAAATTATAAAGTTCAATGGAGATATTTCACCACTGCTAAAACTTGGTTACGAATATTCTCAAATTGCGAAATCAATAAATGATGAAATCGCAGAGGGGAATGCGGAGCGGAAAAATGGATTATTAGGTATAACATCTAAAGGAAATTCATTGATTGAGGCAATTTCAAAAAATCAAAAGAGAAAAGATTCAAATAAATGGATAGAGCCGGAAATTGAAAGTAGAGTACCGAAAATTCCAGTAGATTGCGTATTTTTACCAAATCAAAACGAGTTGACGTTTAAGTTCTTTGAGTGAATACTTTACATCAGTTCGCTGATGTCGGGGCAATGAGTCATTGTCCTGTAAGTGAATGCTTTTTCAAGCTTACGTGAACAAATTTCCTCAAAAGTATTTGAGAAAATTTGTTCACGTTGTTCCTAATTTGAGGTGGGGAGGGCCGGCACCCCCACCTCAATTAACGATTTTTGCTATGACTTTTGAATACTACAAAAAAGAATTTACTCGTGAAGCAATCAAATCGGGATTTTCAGACCAGAATATTACTGACTGTTTAGCATACGCCGAGCAATTGTTTGCAAGCAATGTTCCGGTAATATATAATACCTCCCATTTTTCCGGATTAGTTGGATATAAAAAAAATTATCTTAAACGAGCTGCACTCTTTACCCGCTTCTTTTATAGAGAATTTGATATTTTAAAAAAGAATGGTAAGAAAAGAAAAATTTCAGAACCACTGCCAAGCTTGAAAGAAATCCAAATTTGGATACTTAAAAACATCCTATATAGAATAGAAGTCAGCAAATATGCTAAAGCATATATACCGAAAATGAGTATCAAACAAAATCTCATTTTCCATAAAGGACAACAAAAAGTTCTTGCTTTAGATATTGAAGATTTTTTTCCTTCAATTAAACAAGAATTTGTTGAATCACTTTTTTATTCCTTCGGATACTCAAAAATATTATCTTCCCTTTTAGCTAAACTATGTTGCTTGGCAGAAGCTCTTCCTCAAGGAGCGCCAACCAGCCCCTATCTGTCTAATATTTATTTAAAATCTGCTGATGAAAGCATCTCGAGATTTTGTAGGGATAAAGGTATTCGCTATACGAGATATTCTGACGATATGACCTTCTCAGGTGATTTTAATGAAATAGAACTCATAGCATATGTTAAATTGGTTATTGGCAAACTCCAGCTTAAGATAAATGACAAGAAAACAAAACTAATGACACCAAATACGCGACAGACAGTTACTGGGATTGTTGTGAATGAAAAGCTACAGGTTAGTTTTGCTAAGAGAAACAAAATAAGGCAATCAGTATATTATATTAATAAGTTCGGACTTGATAACCACATGCTCAAAGTTAAAATTAAAAAAGCAAATTATTTGGCACATCTATTGGGCCAGATAAATTTTATACTTCAAATTAATCCAACAGACCAAGAGTTCGTTGAGTACAAAAACTTCTTACAGACATTAAAATGAAATTTTAACATGTAAATTATTTTGAACTTATTTTACGCTTAACTATTTTGACATACAGCATCTGCTTTATTATTTACAAATCCATGTGCACCAACATTTTTTTTTAGTACCCTACATTACATAAATTGTTACTGAGCCTAACAGAAAGGGACGGATTTATTTTCAAATTTAGGTAAGAGCATAACCATTGGCTATAAAGAAGCCCCTTCCCATTACTCAATTCTGACAAGTTTTTGAAGAGGTTAAAAAGTAAGTAGAACCCACCCCTTTAAAACTCGAAATTTCCGCAAAGGTACCTGCGAAAAATCCGCTAAAAAGCTGTAAAACTGTAAAGGGCGACCTCCTGCGGGAACTGTCGCTCTTCGAGTGTATTCATTCCGGAAGGCCGGAATGACCTACAACCCTTGACATTATTTATTTTTCTCGGTATTCACTTAGGCTAAAATTTCATTTTTAACCAGGTGGGCCAGAAACCTAAATAAGCCCCGAGGGCACGGGCATCTATTATGAATAACTCACAAATCTATGCAGCCATCACCGAGAAGATCATTGCCAACCTTGAAACAGCCGGAAGCTGGATGAAGCTCTGGCAGGTCCCTTCGCCGGTCAGCATGAATGGCCATTACTACCGGGGCATCAATCGCCTTGTGCTTTCCTCTGATCCATACAAGAGTCGGGTCTATGGCACATTCCAGCAGATTCGCTCCAACGGCGGCCAGGTTCGCAAGGGCGAAAAATCCACCATTGTCGTTTTCTGGAAGACCGGCATGGAACAGGATGAAGCCACCGGTGTTACAAAGAAGACCTTCCTTTTGAGGTTTTACTATGTCTTCAACTCAGAACAGGCCGACTTTGACGAGCAGGGTTTGCAAAGGATCGCCCAGCTTCAAAGCCTGGTTGACGAAAAGGTCAACGACGAACACATGGAGGCTGAATCAATCATCGAAGGCTACACAGGCCGCCCGGAAATCATCTACTCCGACAAAGACGACAACGCATTCTATGCCCCGGTTGCCGATCTGATCTCAGTTCCGGACAGGAAATATTTCACAAGCTCTTCTGCCTTCTACCGGGTACTGTTTCACGAGATGGGACACTCAACAGGTCACCCCAAAAGACTCAATCGCTATGACGGAATGTCGAATAGCTTCGGCGATATCCCATATTCCAAAGAGGAACTGGTTGCAGAACTTTGTTCTTCATTCCTTGCCGGTATCGCTCACCTTGACCCGGATATCCGAAACTCAGCTGCTTACATCAGGGGATGGGCATCGGCGCTATGTGACAACCAGAAATGGATCATGTGGGCTGCCGCCAGGGCTGAGAAGTCTACCGATTATATCCTGGGCATTGATTCTTCTTACACTCCTTCAGAAGAAAAAACCACTGCTGAAGCGACCAGCGAAGTTCCGGTACTGGAGCCTGTCCTGGAAGACTCACCTTTTTAACTGAACCATTCATTCAATAGAGCCATCCCGGGCAACCGGGGTGGCTTTTTTCATTTTTACTAAAACCAGAACCTATGAACAATTTTAACAGTTATTCCGGGGATCCACGCCAGATCACAGCCCGCTTCGCAAGTAAATGTCACACCTGCGGCAAACCCATCATAAAAGGCGAACAAATTATCTACTGGCCAAAGGGCAAACATGCCGGGCATCTGAAATGCGATGAGCCTGACTACCGAAATTCTTTGGCTTCCTTTGAAGATGAGGAGAGGTACAACAGCCAGTACCGGTAATTCAGATTCTTAAGCTGCTGCGGGAAACCACAGCAGCTTTTTTCATGCTCGTCAGCAGGTAAAGTCATCAATTTGCAAGGGGCAATGCGCTTTCGGGGTAACTATCATCTGGTTGTGGAACATTCCGGGATTATTTTCTTTGATCATTCAGGCCGACTGATTTTCTTTTCCCGGATGCAATTACAGAAATCTGATGACTGTGGTCTTTGTTTAATTCCTATGCTAAGCTATTATCCCATTCCAGGGTTAAAGTGCTACTCAGTCAAGAATTTTCCCGGCATATCCTGCAGGTATTCGGTATTCCAGTTCCTACTTGAGTGCCCCTCCATGGTCTTAATTGCACTTGCATATAAATTTCACTTAAAAATCACAGCCATGAAAAATTTTGTAAAAAACTACATCGGAAAAGGAAAGAAAATCGAAGGCCTTGAAATCATTAAGATCAACTTCAAAATCGAAGATCTCGTAAAGTTTTCACACAAATACAAGGATGAAGATTATATCTCCCTTGAAATCGCAAAACTGAAAAGCCCCGACCAATTCGGACATGACTACACCGCTTATGTAAACCGCCTGGAAGAATCCGAAGTAAACGAACCGGTAAAGCCCACTGAAACTCCCAAAAAGAAACGCAATACTTCAAAGAAGGTCTCCAAAGAAACGCCATCAGAAGAATTCCCCTTCTGATAAAACAGAGAAATCCTAGGAAAGGCTGCCCTTCCGGCAGCCTTTTTTGTGTAGCGTACCAGATTACATTAAGCCAATTTTATTCATCCATTGGTAGATGGGTCTTGGCTTTTATTTTACTAACTGCATGCGCTGCATAAAGAACATAATGCCGCCAGTTAGGATTATTTCTTTTGATCAGTTTTGAGTTCAATTCAAATGCATATCTGACTTCTGGATATCGGAAATAAATGTCATTTTCATCAAACAGGTTTATAATAGTTCTAAGTGATACAGGCGAAAGGAGTTGAAAGTATCTAAATTTCATCTTTTTGCAGGCATATCCCAAAGCAAAAGCGTTCCCTGTAATTTGACCGATACCAATAACATATTTAGGCTTAATGACTGTTAAAACGTCTTTCCAAAATTTGATGGATTTTGATTCTAAAAAATTATTTTGAAATTTATTGTCTCTATTCAATTCCCAAGGAATAACATTTGAAACACCATATTCATTCACTTTGGACTCCGGAAAACAAGAAAGCATTGCAAGTTTCAGGTAACCGTCATCCCATGGTTTTACGCCAAGAAACTGATCGGATTTTTTTCCAGTGACGTCCTTGTTCCCTAATCTGAACATCAAATAATCATCACTTAAATTCAATAAACTTTCTCGATAATCCACATCCCCATTATTGTGCACACTTATTTTTTGGGAAATTCCAAGAACAAGAATACCGTTCCAATTCTTTGGAATGAAGGGAGCGTAGGGTAGCGATTGTAATTAACAAGCTCTCCGTTATAGGCCTTGAGTTCTTTTTCAGTTACAGCATGATCCTTGCAAATCTGCCATAATTTCTTTTTTAATTCTGAGTCCATATTGGCCATTAATTATTATCAATGTTAAGAAGATATTTTTTTGAGCATCCTATCGTCAGCAATTATATATTCCCAATGCAATTTAAGAAGAAAATAATAAGTATGGCTTTATTAGATAAGCGCAAATGAAACACTTCATTGAACAAATTTGCAATATGGCAGTTTCATTTTCTGGCGAACAACTATCATACACACACTATTACTCAAAATTTGCTGCAAAGTTAAACTCGTGAAAATCTTTTTCGCTAAGAGTGACCGCCTTCTGGCACCGTCACCCTTCGGGTTCATTCAGATTTTATTGCATAAAATCATGACCTGAACTCTTGCTTAAAATTTTCACTCCGTTTGATCCCGGGGCATAAATTTTTTCTTAAACCCCGGCGAGCCAGATGCCTAAAAAAGTCTGCAGGGCAGCAGCGAAACACAATGACAAAGATCACAGCACCACTACTGAAGCCGACCAACGGCGGAGCATCCAAGGAAGAAAACGCAGTTCTTGCAGCTGCAAAAACGGTTCTCAACCCTGAAGAGACCAAAACTGAAGAGCAGAAGCCTCTCCTGAAGGTTGAACCTGAAAAACCTGTTGTTCCTGCTCCTGAACCGGTTAAGGAAATGACCCTGATGGAGAAGATACTCAAGGTCGAAAACCTCCAGTTGGTCATCGAAAAAAGGGCGAAGCTGGTCCAGACCCGCAGCGAACTGGAAAGGTTTCAGACCGCATCCAACGATTTCAACTGCTCCATGCGGCTGAACGACTCAGATGGGAATGTCTTCACCACCAGTTTCACCCCTGGCATCAAGAAAGTCATTGATTTTCTCAGGTCATCATTCGATGCAAGCATCTCTGATGTTGAAGGCAAAATTAAGTTCTGACCTTTGGTCAAATCTGAGATTTCGGCGTTCAGGCTTAGGCCTGAACGCTTTTTTTATGGTCGTAAAAATCAGATTGTATTGAATAATCGAGCTGATTAACGGTTTATTAAGAAATAACATTTGGTTTTATGATAACATCCTACAATTTGAACATTAATCGCCTTTATTTATTATAACTTTTACTACTTTCGTTCAATGATCAACCGGTTATATAATCCCTGGCAAATCACCAATGATGGCGAACGTGAGGCTGACAGGCACTTATCCCTTCCTGCGAACATGGATGGCGAGGTGGTTTATGTGCTTCACAGTTTGCGCATTTCATCCCGTTATCACCGGGTTCAAATGTCGGGGGAATGTGATTTCGTGATCTTTTGCAGACTTGGCATCATGGTGGTCGAAGTCAAGGGTGGAATTATGGGTCATGGCGAACAGGGTTTTTACCGCTTTAAAGGCGATGAACAAACGGAACCCGTCAAGAACCCCTTCATGCAGGCCGAAGAAAACGCCCATGCAATTCTGGATTTTCTTCGCGACAATGGGCAAAACAGCATCTTCGTCGGTTCATTTGTCTGTTTCCCGGAATGCATGTTTGATTGCGATGGCTTGGAATTCAATGACCTTTGGCATCGAGGCCTCGAAGTTGGGTTGCTTCCAATGGTATTGGATTCGTTGCAGGAACAGATAGCGAATTTTTATCAAAAGCAGGACGAGCGGAATGCTGCGTTTCAAATAAAATGGGAAACACTTGACGAAACCCGGATCCAACACCTCACGGAGATTCTGAAGCCGGAGTTTGATCCGCGTCTTTATCTTTCACAATCAAGACTAAACCTCGGAGAATCGGAGCGCAGGCTGGAAGAGGGATTGCACATTCTCCATGGATTAAGTGAGAACCAGCGCATCATGGTGCAGGGTCCTCCGGGAAGCGGCAAATCAACATACGCGCTTGATCTGATCGTGCGGGTGTGCAAATCGAAAGAAAAACGAGGGCTATATCTGTGCTGGAACGAATTCCTGGCGGCCCGGATGCAGGCTAAATTACAGAATGCTTTACCGGATAACCCACCCGGGAATATTCGGGTAATGCCATATTTCCATTTTGTGGAGGAACTTGCAAATCTCCTGGGGGATAAATCCCTTCTTCCCACTTTTGACCATGTATCAAAAGGAGAGATCAGGCAAGTTGTTAATGAATGCCTTGGAAGACTTCATAAGGCGAAGAAGTTACCCTGGTACGATTTTATTGTGGCTGATGAGGCACAGGATCTGTTCGATAAGGGCCTCGACCAGGTGATTAAATCATTGCTAAAAGCAAACAATCCCCTTCAAAAAGGAACCTACTACATCTTATTTGACGACAACCAGGCTTTTCCAAAGTTTGCAAACCTCGATGCTTACATCCGCACGCGCGAGGCACTCAAAGAAGCGTCTGCTTATTACATGCAATTCTCCAACCTTCGTGTGAACACAGGCCATGGCATCACTGACCTGATTCAGGATGCTGGGCATGGCCTTGCTGATCCACACAAGGTCTACGGGAACGATGTGAAATTTATCTCCTGGAAAACACCATCTGAGGTTCCAATTCTTTTAAGGCAATACATAACCCAGGAAAAGATGTTGAGCCAAGGCACACCTGAAAGCATGGTCGTGCTCCTCACTGCTGATCTTATGAAGGAGGGTTCTCCAATCAAAGACCTTCTTAAAGAAGAATCAGTCCTGGAAATGTTAACGATTGAAAACCTGGATAAGCCCTCTGATAAAGTTCACTATACCACTGCCCTGCGAGCAAAAGGGCTGGAATGGGACACCGTATTCCTGGTTTCCTCATCCCTGACCGAACCAAAAAACCTGTTTCAACTATTTATCGGAGCATCTAGAGCGAAGGGGAAAGTGTATGTAATTCATACGCATATTGAATAGAATAACCTCCCAAGGGATTTTGTCCAATAAAACAGGGCAGATATCGAGTTTATATAATTGTTACTAATATACAACGTCACAGATTGGCGTTGTACGATTCTATCTTTACAGTTCATAACAAAACGGAATACGAATCCTATGGAACACCGTCTCATCTCCAAATCTTCCTTTATCCGTGGCACGCAATGTCCCAAATCACTCTGGCTGCACCTTAATCAATCCGATGAACGGGATGAAACCAGCGATGCCCAGCAACAGATCTTCGACACCGGCCACAACGTTGGATTCCTGGCCCAGCAACTCTTCCCCGGTGGCATTGATGCCAGTCGAGGAGAACATGCGCAGGTTGCCGAAGCCATCGCCTATACTGCCGAACTGATCAGCAACGGTGCGACAGTGATTTATGAAGCTGCCTTCAGCGATGGGGAGACACTGTGTTATATGGATATCCTGGTGAAGGAGTCTGATGGCTGGGCAGCCTATGAGGTGAAGGCATCTACGCACGTCAAAGACTACCAGGTGAATGATGTAGCGTTCCAATATTATGTGATCACCCGGTCGGGGTTGCCTCTCCGGCGTGTATCCCTGGTCCATTTGAACAACCAGTATATTCGGTATGGAGAATTAGACATACAGCAATTGTTCACCGTTGAAAATATGACTGACCGGATCCTGCCGATGCAGGAGGCCATACCCGGGAGACTATACTCACTGACGGATATGCTGAAGACTGGTATGATGCCGGAAATACCCATGGGCCCCCAATGCGGGAATCCGTTCCCCTGTGATTTTCTGGAATTCTGCAGGCAAAGCTGCACCGAAGATGAAAATAAGAATGAACCCCGGCCAGCCAGCCGAGACCAGGATGCACTTGACGAATTCCTGGACGAGCTGGAATATCCTTTTTATTTCATGGACTTTGAGACCATCCAGTTTGCCGTTCCCCTGTATGACGAAAGCCGGCCATACCAGCAAATACCATTTCAATATTCATTGCATGTCCAACAAACCAAAGATGGTCCCGTCGAACATTACGAATTCCTTGGAACTCCCCCGGTTGATCCCCGTCCTGAGTTTATCGAATCTTTGCTAGCTGCCCTGGGTGAAATCGGGAGCATCATCGTTTGGAACCAGGCCTTTGAAAATACCAGGCTTCGGGAGATCGGCCGGGATTTCCCGGAATACGCTGCCAGGATTGATTCCTTATTTGAACGGGTGTCAGATCTGATGGTTCCTTTCCGGAGAAAACATCTATGCACGCCAGAGATGAATGGGTCATACTCTTTAAAGGCTGTTTTACCGGCTTTGGTGACTGATCTGTCTTATGAGGAACTTGAAATACAGGAAGGCGGAACGGCCAGCATCATGTACGAAAGTCTCTATCAAGATGACGATCCCAGATCGGTGCAGCAGAAACGAGAAAATCTCCTGGCCTATTGCAAACTGGACACCTACAGCCTGGTGCGGATCCTCGAACTTCTCGAACCATGATTCAATCCCTATCAAACATTCTGGCCAATCCAACCCCATTGTCATTCATTGTACCGGGTTATAAAACCGGCTATCCCTCGCTGGACGATCTCCTGGGCGGGATTTCAAAGTCTGATCTGGTGCTCCTTGCCTCTAAAACCGGGAATTGGGGAAGTAATCTCATTCTAAATCTTGCCATTGGGTTAAGCAAACGATATCGTGTTTTACTGATTCATACGACAAAAAAAGCATCTGTTGTCGCCAGGGAACTCAGATCTGCTCTCCTTCCCGACGATAGCATCCCTAAAAATGATGGACAGTTGCTGGACGAATTAAACCATTTAGCCGCCAACATTTTTATCGAAGATGAGGCCCGCTTCATGGAAGAAATTGATTTATCAATTTCAACGTTTCAATCACAATCTGGCGAAGATGCCATCATCCTTATTGATCAGATTAACAACATATTCTTATCGAGAGAGATCAGAACCTATTCCAAAGATCAGGAAGAAAAAGATATTGCTGTAAACCTGAAAATGTTGACATTGAAGTACCATGTACCGATTTTATTGCTGGCAAGGATTAAATCGTCAGAGGCCATCCACGAAAAAGAGCCACTAACTTTCCTGGCCATAAAACACTTGCTGGGAATAAATTGCCCGTTCAACAAGATCATCGGGGTACACCGCCCCGAATACTACCGGATAGAAAAGGATGAACAGGGAGAACCTACCGAAGGCAAATTATTCCTGAAAATCCTTGAAAACGGTCATGGAAGAAGAGGTGTGATACGTTTGGCAATTGATAAGTCGAATAGATTTCGGTTGACAGATGAGATTCAAAACCAATTTGAATAACAGAATCATCAAATTTTATTTTTAAAACGATATCCTTTGGCGGGTTGCAGCATTATTTTTGAGTCATGCGCTTGTCGGGCCAAGCCATGTCCATAGGGAACACTGACAAAACAAGGCAAGAGAACTGAGTGCTACTTGGGAAAGACGATAACACAAATAAATTATGATGAATAAATACGACAATCTATTTTTGAAGCAGGCCCGTATGGGCTATTCTAAATTTTTCTCCAGATACCATCGAAAAGGCCATGACAATGAACTCAATGATCGTAAACATTTACTGAATAAGGAATTTGTGTTTTCCGATATTAACGTCAATCGGCTCAGTGTTGTCAATGCAATATTGACTGAAAAATCCGAAAAAGCATACCAGCACGCCGAAAAATTGGAAAACTTTGTGTTAACCATAATGCAGAATCCAGATACTTTTATTTCCGACTATGAAATACAATTTAAGCTGAACTTCTTTTCCGAAAGAAAATATTCCTGCATCCCTAATCTACAAGGCAACCCATTTTTCGAATGTGAACCAATCTGCTTTGCAAAAGCTGACCGCAATGAATCTGACAGGAAGTGGCATAAAGATTGGCTGTTCAACACTGATCATACGGAAGTAATCCATGAGGGCCATCCATTAAATAGTTTCCGCCATTGTTATTTGTTTCATAATCTGATTGACCATACGATCCTATCCTATCAAGATATTGTTGACATTGAGGATATCTGGTTTGAGGTAGTGTTAACGGTTCAGAATTTTAAAGCTATTTCGATAGAACCTTCTTCGGAATCCGGAAAGTAATGTTTCCTTTTTCTGTCCGCCTGCAGATTCAGTTAGCTTTATTACTTATTGCAAGTAAGCGTATTGTCATTCTATTTGATACTGTTTCCAACCCTTCTCGTGAAGCTTCTGTACCTCTTTGATTAGACTTTTTGGAGAAATTACCGTAATGTCATCCGCATAAGAGAGTATCTCCATAACTAAGTCCTGGGTAATTAACAAAAACAGCCTGATCCTTAATTCATCTTTGTTGTCCACCAGGATTGACTGCGTTTCATGGAGGGGATAGCTTTTCAGGTATTTACCCTGATCAGGATCAATGGAGAGAATGATTTCCTGGGGCTCAACATCAGAAAGATTGATGATGCCGAAACAGTATTTGAAATCATCATTCGCGTTGTAATTATCCGGTGGCGAAAAATGTTTCCTGGTGATATCAAAATCAAGAATACGATCTAACCCAAAGGTCTTTACCTTATCCTTTCCGACTTCTTTCGCCAATAAATACCACCTGCCTTTGGATTCCTTTAATCCGTATGGTTCTACCAACCGTTTTGTGGGTTCATCATATTCAAACTTCTGATGGGTCAATTCAATGACAAACCGATTTCTGACCGCATGAAGCAACCCGTAGAAATGATTGGTCCCCTGAGCTTTCCGTTTTTCAAAGTAGATAAACTTTGTCAGGCCTTCCGACATCTTCCATGTTGAAATAAGATCAAACGCTTCCATCAGGCGGCTGTTCAAACCGGAATTCTCATCTTCCTCAATGAAATAGACCTTCCGTGAACGGTCAAATTGAATTTGAATATTGTACAGTGATCGTATTGCAATGATATCACGCTGGAAAGTTCGTTGCGATATCAGCAGATCGTAGCCATGAAGCTCTGACTGGTTTTGCAGAAAATCAGATATTTCATCAAAAGTCAGCTCTTTACTGGCCTGAAGTTTACTGATGATTTTACTTTGACGTAATTGTGTCTCCTGTTTTGACATATTTTATGATTTGGATGTACAGTAGCCGATTTTTGTGTAGGTTGATTTATCCAGCAGTTCTTCATTACAAAAGGTGATCAATTCGGGGAGGTCAGGCATCCGCCCTTCCAACACTCCAACAATCTCATATTTGCGAACAATATTATCAATCTGTCCTCCAGAGAAGTCAAACTTTTCGCCAAGTACAACGCAGTCTGGTTCCGAAATGCCAGGTAGTTTGATTTTCCAAATTTGTGACCTGGTTGAAATATCCGGTTTTGACAATCCGATTTTATACAAAAATCTTCGTTCAAAAGCTTTATCAAAGTTAGATGCCAAATTTGTTGTAGCAATCAAAATTCCAGAAAATGTTTCAAGCTCCTGAAGAATAATGTTTTGAATTGTGTTTTCGGTTTGACCAACAGTAGAATTCCCAACATTCTTCCGTTTGGAAAAAATACCATCTGCTTCGTTAAATAACAGGATCGGAGTATTGTTACATCCTTTGGCATAAGAATAATAATCGGTAAATATTTTCTTCACGATCTTTTCACTTTCGCCGAACCACATTGATTTTGATTGACTCAGGTCAACAGACATAATTTCGCGACCGGTTTCACGGGCCATTTGGTATACTGATTCCGTCTTACCAGTCCCTGGCAATCCCCAAAGCAGAACGGTAAATCCAAATGGAAGTCCCTTCACTTTCATTCTTTGTTGGATTTCCAAAAACTTCACCTCCTGAAGAGAATGGATCAATTGATTGATTTGTTTAGATTCCTGTTGGTTAAATATCAGTTCCTTTCGTGTTATTTCCTGGGGACTGATGATGTTTTCTTTTTTCCCTTTGGTCAGTGTTAATTGTAACCCGTCTGAAACCAGCAGTTCAACTGTTTTATCCTGCAATTTTATCCAGGTGTTGTTAAATATCCTGCTTTTTTCAATTTCGATCAAATTATTCTGGATAAGCGGATGTTGATTGAGCATTAGCTCCTGCTTATATTCAAACCTCTTTCGAGTCATATCAAATATCCCGTTAACAGCCGTCTCAACATCAACATTGGCCACCCCTGTAATATGTTTCCACAACAAGTAACAAAGCAAATAAATATCGCCATCGGAAAGATTTATTGCCAGAATTTGTTTGACCAAAGGGAAATCGGCATAGTGTGATAACAAATCCCTTGATGATGCGAGTAGTTCCTGTGTTGAAATCCTTCCACTTTCCCTGTCACATCCGAAGATGTAAAGTCTTTCCAATAATTCAAACACATCTTTACACTTTGTTGCTGCAGAATCCGGTATGGGTTCATTGTTAAGAACAGCATCGAATATATTATCCGGAGTATACAGGGAAACAATTGTCGGGCCTTTGTAAACCTTTCCTCCAATATCTTTCTTTTCCTTCATCAATAAACCCATTTTTACCAATTCATCAATATCCGATTTGAATTTCATCATTTGTGCAGGGGTACAGTCAAACGTTCCGGCCAAATCATCAAGGCCGACCACTCCCTTTTTATAGTTGTAATCCAGGACGTTTGACAGGAGAAAAGCCTGGTTTGTTGTGATGTGAAAATATCCTGCAATTTCTTTCAGGGTTAATTCGACTGACATAAAAAACCCCCGGGAGAGTTTGCTGTTTTTTGACTTTCCGGAAATGAAAAGGATACTGTCAAAAATGTGCTTCCGTTTTCTATAGTTCATTGCTCCTTGAACATATTGTTTCATGAGGCAAAAATAGTATCGGTAAGCGTCAATTGATGTCGTTGTGTCATTTTTGTTATTGGTTTCAAAAGCAACACACTTTGTCCTTTGGCTTCTATTTTTGTTTTAAAAAATCATAGATAAAAAAGGTGGGGAACTCCCGTTTTTTATAATCGTAAAGAGGGTGTATTGTAATTTGATAATTCTAAAATACTCTATACAAGGAACACTATTCTTTCAGCGGACAAAGCCATTCCAGTGCGTATAGTTATTCGTTCGTCATGGATGCCGCTATTACAGAAAGGAAAGTGAAGGAAGCTTTCATTCTGTTAGAGTAGTAGATGCAATTATATAACCAATCCGATCCATTTCAGCTTTTATTATTTTCAATATCTTTGATATATATCAAGTCTTCGACTACTCTCGGAGTACTAATTGACTGACCTACTTGCTCGGCGGCTACCACTATAGCAAATTCAGTTGATTTCTTTATTTTCCTTGCAACAAGTTTAGAATTATCAATAACTACTGGGTGAAGATCATCATACTCACTATTAAACAAGGAAAAACTTTTAATTGCGGCAGTTACTCCAATAGTATGACATCCACCAATCAAAATAATTTTCTTTGAAGGATTACTTGGATTATTTATTCTTTCAAAGTAACCATAATCTTTGAATGAATCCTTTTCATGAAATTCAACATTAGAACGCTTATTATATATTACAATTTCATCTGGATTATGTTTTGATGACTCCTTCAAATATGGACTTCTGTAATAGAATTGTGTTATTTGCTTTGCAAGAATTCTTTCCGTAGTTACATTGTAATCTGGCCCTCCAATTAAAATACATGTTTGATACAGATCAAGTTTTATCCTTTCAGCTTCTCCAGAAGATAAAATTCGAATTTTTAATCGAGGATATAACCGTAATAAAGTAACAATGACTTCAAAGTAGGCGTCAATATCGCCATATTTTAAGTTGTAAATATATTCTCTTGGTTCGACATTTTGTCTGATTTCCTGGTCATCCAATTCAGAGCAAACGACTATTACATTTTCTTTGTCTTTAATCCCCCATATTTTCCTCAATTTCCTTGTTTGCCACAATAATATTTGTTTCTTAGTTAACTTGATTGCACCAATTATAGAAATTATAATTGTATAAATTGTAATCCAAAATTTAAAATCAGTTAGGTAGGCATTGAGGTTCAATGCAACATTCGTGGAATCAGGTGTTGTCATTTAAAAATATTTGAATTTTTCAATTTTGATATACTTTTTGAATGATGTATTATTTTATTTACCCCTGGTTCAGCAATAAATCCTTCAGGTACACTTTTTGATATAATACATCCGGCACACACATATGCCTTTGGTCCTATGGAAACATTACCAATAATTATAGAATTAAAACCGATAAATACTTTATCAAATATTCTAGCGGGTCCTTCCATGGAACTATCTAAATCCCAACCATTCCCTGGATTATTTTGTGCATGAACAATGTTTCCAAATATTTTACAATCATCCCCAATGATCGTATTCTCTCCTATTAATCCTCCGATAACACATCCTTTACCAATTTTCACCTCATTACATATATGGGAACTATATATTAATAATGATTTTTGACCAATTTCAACTTCACATTCAATTGTAGTGTGATCATCCAAAATGCAATTATCCATTAAATAACTTCCTTTTCCAATAATACATGAATATCCTATGTAAACATTGCTCCCAATGATCGTTGATTTTGAAATGTGATAATCTTCATTAGTCAAAAGCCTCCTATAGGTCTTGCCAATTACAGAAAACGCCATGATAGTTGCAGTAGGATCAATTATAGCAGCTTTGTCAACAATTAGAAAATCCTGAGTCATCATTTAACACGATTTTTTGAATTAATTTATATATTTTCAATCTATTTGCTGTTGATTTGTAACTACTTCCAATTTCATCATTTTTATCAGTAAATCCATGATCCATATCTTTAAATGTATATAAAGTAATATTGGGACAATGTGTAGTGATTTCTTTTGAAATTTGGTATGGAATCATTGAATCTTCATCTCCATGAATAATTGCAACTTCTTTGTTTACATCTTTTATTGATGCTTCAGGATGAACTATTTGCATTTCTTTTATAAGATTCATACTTATTGCAAAATTGTCATTAAAAAAAAGTCGATTAGTTCTATTTAACTTTGATATTGTCGACTTGTTGAACAACGACTTTGCCCATTCTGATTTGGGATGCAAAAAGGTCTTTTGATAGGATATGACAGGTGATACTAGAATGATTGATTTTATAATGTTAGGATATATAATGGACGCGAAAATAGCTGGTGGTGCTCCAAAACTACAAGCCACAATATTTAAATGCAATTTCCTTCCCTTATAAAATTTTTTTAAATATGCTATGGCGGTGTCTACATCTATCATTTGGCCCGAGATGGTTAAATCTATTGAACTTCCAGAACTTTCACCATGTCCTCTAAAATCAATCCGTAGCGAATCTATCCCAAAAGATGCAAGGTAGTTAGCTCCCTTCTTGAAAAAACCTAAGTATTCATCTTTATTGACAGTAATTCCATGCAGCCATAAAACGATTACATTTTTTTTTGCAACTGTATGTATTCCAGCTATTGAGAATCCATCGACAGTTTTAAGAACTATTTTTTTAGATTCCATCGAAAATATTTTTAAATTTAAATATATCTTCTTCCCACATATGTATAAATTTCTTACATTCTATTGGTGTAATTTGCTCACAAATATGCAAAGATTTCTTTATTAAAGGAAAATATTTCAAATCAGCAAAATCAAACAGTTCATTTATATAGTCTTTTCTAAAGAGGATAAAATCATCCCAAAAATTCAAATTATATCTTTCATTAAATGATGATTCAGCAATAAGATGAAATAGTCCTTCCACAATTACTTCACCGAACTCCTGCATATTTGCTCTATGCAAAGAAAAGGGATTATACTTTCTTTGAATGGCCACATCAATTGCAGATATTCTTTTCCTTTCAATTGACGGTATCATGAAGAGCCAATCTTCGTTATAAATAGCAGGGAAGAAACTTTCAACCGTCGTTAAATTTATGAAAAGAAAGCTTCCACTTAAAAATGGGACATAAGTTTCACCATAGATATATTTTAGATGACCAACTAATGATGTATCTGGAAATCCACCAATATAGCAACCACATATTTCATTGACTGATAGTGCTGCTGTTCCAGTATTAACCTTTTCAAGGGTAATATTATCCATATCATCATCTAACAGTAAAATTTTAGAGAATCCGACTAATTTGGAATATAATAACGCAAAATTTCTTTTTAATGGTAAATCCCAATTTGAAATACTCTTGTCAATTTCTCGAGGAAGAAATGTTTTCAACTGTTTTATATCCTGGGTAAAAAAATAATCCTGGTAAAATATAGCTTGTATTCTTTTATTCTTATAGAGAGATTCAATTTTTGTCTTATCATTAAGACTTGAAACCAATATAATGATCTCAAGATCAAGGTTAAGGTCTAATAAATTGGTAATTAGATTAATTAGGTACTTGTATCTTTTATAAAATGGAATATAGATTGCCTCTGGGACAATATCATAGTTTGCATTAATTGAAAATTGTTGAATACTAGATTTGATTTCACTCTGTGGATTTATTCGCATGGTTTGGTAATATATTTCATTGATTTTTACAACTCTTAATATGCAAATGTATATTCCGGTCGATCCTGACCCCCCATTCCGGAGCAAGCTGACCCCCCATTCCGGTGATACTGACCCCCTCTGGTTCTGAGAAGTGCTGTTATTCTTCTTTATTTCAATAAGGCATTGA
>Ga0268284_1000465_pt1 | contig 27656 bp, 25 predicted proteins | sample saktaG_14_FD_190137 | JGI IMG/M metagenome (GOLD analysis project Ga0268284, IMG submission 190137) | Saline water microbial communities from Sakinaw Lake, British Columbia, Canada - sak_2013_06_06_40m | ecosystem: Environmental > Aquatic > Non-marine Saline and Alkaline > Saline ...
TATAAATCCCATTTTCGGTGGCAGCATAAAAATTGGTTTCATTGGCTGACAGATCAAAAATATTCAGATAACTCCCATTTACTCCTATGTAATAGGTGTCCTTAATTTCTTCTCTGATAAAATCCAGCACAACGATGCCAAATCCACACGAGAGGTAGGCCAGATTATTACGAATAAATATATTATGGATGGTTTTGTTCCCTAAAATCTGCTTTCGTTTGATGTCAGAAATATTGATGATTTGATTATTCTTTATTAAATCAACATTAGAATTTGTGTAGGCTACGATTAAAATACCTGAATTTTTATCAAAGCTAATTTTACTAATCCCAACATCCGACAATCCATTTACTTTTGAAAGTTTTTCGACGCTGTTATCTGTTTTTTCGTAATAAAACAAGCTATAAGGTGTAGCACAATAAATTCTTGATCCTGCCTCTGCAACAGAAATACCACTTTTATAAGGTAAATGATCGCGCCATTGACCAATTCCTATCTGAGAAAAGACGGAGTTAATTGATAAAAAAAGAATGGTAATGAGAATGTATTTCTTCAATGCCCTGATGTTTGCTTACACAATATTAGCAATTCCATTTTTAATGAAAGGCATTTGAATCATATAAAAATGAAATCTGAAAAGGATCAGAACAATTAAGATTGTTCTGTTGTGATTTTATTTCGACAACCCTGCTTCAGATACCAACACAAGAAGCGCATATTGAATGGCTATGTACCCATCTTTATTTATCCACCACTCGCCGAGCGAATGATTTGCTCCACCTTTGCCTCCTCTACCAATGGTAATGGCAGGAATATTTCTTGAGATCGGAATGCTTGCATCTGTAGATCCAATACTTAATTGTGGCTCTTCACCAAAAAATCTGGATGCAGCCATGGCTTTTTGTATCAATGCTACAGAAGGATCAATACTTCCAGATGGACGTTTACCAACAGGTATCATTTGAAGGGTTAGATCGGGGCCACTTCTTTTCATTTTATTTTGTTCCAATAAGGCTTTGTTAGTTGCTTTAAGCAGAATAGTCTCAATTGCATCAAGACTTTTCGAACTTTCAGATCGCATATCAACTTCTGCCCAAGCGTTGTAAGGGATAGAATTAATGCTTGTACCGCCACCAATTCGACCTACATTATAGCTTGTTTTAGGTCCAGACTTGGTAAACTCATTTGCATCATTATCAAAATAATGAATGGCTGCCGAGAGCGCATGAATAGGATTTACATATCCAAAAGCACCCCACGAATGTCCTCCAGGACCTTCAAAAACAATTCTATATCTTACCGAACCCAATGCTTCATTAACAATACTCCCAATACTTTCTCCATCAACTGAAATCCAGGAATCAATTTGCAAATCTGATTCATTAAATATATATTTAGAACCACGAAGATCCCCTAAACCTTCTTCACCAACAGTTCCAACAAATAAAATATCTGATTCGGTTTTAACATCTGCCGCTTCCATTGCCCTCAGGACCGTTAATAAAATCATTAATCCACGACTATTATCACCAATACCGGGTGCATAAAGTGTATCGCCTTTCATTTTTACTGTTACGTCAGTGCCTTCAGGAAAAACCGTATCAATATGTGCATTAATTACAACTACCTTTTTGCCCTTTGTGCCGTTTCTTAAAGCAATGACATTACCTACCTTATCAATCCACACACTATCAGCTCCTGCTACTTTTAGCAGTTCGGCAAATTTTAATCCTTTCTTGGCTTCCAAAAGATTTGGTGCAGGTATTTCATTAAGCAGAATGTGATCTTTTATCGTCTGAGGTTCCAATTGTAAAATCTGCTTAAAAGCGTTTTGAATATTCTTCTGTTTTGCTAATTTTTCAATTTCAGAGGAGTATTTATCAAAGCTTGTTTTTTGAGCAAATGCAGATGTACATAGCATCAATACCAATAAAAATGAGGAAACTTTAATCTTAGTCATAAGTTAATTATTATAGAATTTTTTTCTATTTACAGATATAAACTCCTGACTTATTGATAACTGAATATGTTTATGATTCAGAAAGTTTATGCATATAAATTAAGGTTACTAATTTAACTTTTATACAAGTCAAAACAGCATAAAAAGCTAATTTTTATATTCTATGAAGTATAAATATGCACACTGTTTTGTGCAGCAGGTAAATAATTGAGCCCAAACCAGCATATCAATAGAACAATAAATGCGAAAGTAAGAATCCAAAGTGCCTGCGTTGTATTGCTTTTTTTCCTTATTCGAAGATGAATATAGATAAGATAAACCAACCAGGTTAATAAGGCCCATGTTTCCTTAGGATCCCAGGTCCAATAATTGCCCCAAGCTTCTTTTGCCCATAAAGCACCAAATAACAAACCAAATGTTAAGAAGGCAAAACCCAAATATACCATATTATCTGCTAATTTTAATGTTGGGTCATAATCCATATTTTTCTTCATCAAAACTAAACCCTTCAATGCAGTTAGGGACGAAACAGCCAGAAAAGCGTAAGCAATTATGTAAACCACAACGTGTGGAATAAACCAGGGCGATTGTAATGCAGGCATCAAGGTTTTATCAAAAGTTTCGGGGCTCATAATGTTTATGAACATAAACAAAACCGCCAAAGTCAGGGTATATGCCAACATCCAGAATATCTTCCATCGATAATAGATGATAATTCCTATCACTGATAAAAATATCGAATACCACAAACGGGTTTCACCAAGGGTTCGAAAAGGAGGTCGATCAAGACTTATCCATAAATTGATGGTAAAACATGCCAGACCACCAACTCCAAGTACCAGAAATACTGCAGCAAACCAACTGTATGTTTTTGATTTTACAAATATTAAAAAGAGCAATCCCACAATCCATAAAGCAGTTGTAAGATAAACGTATAGCGGAAAACTTGTCCAAGTCATAATTTAGTCTTTATTAGTTTTTGATTTTCCGGTTAGTGCAAGGTAAAGTGAGCCTGCCAATATCATAAATATTCCTGTATAAACAGCAGGCAACCAAGGATCGCGAATGAGTTGAATGGCACTCATTTTTGACCATTTTCCCATTTTCTCGTCATATCCAACCTGATAAATTTTATACCCAAATGCTTCAATAGGTTTGTTTACAATAATCTCAGCATCTTGGTATTCACTTACCGTTTTAAAAATCCGAAGTTTTGAGCTGAATTTTTTGGGGCTTTGAATTGTCATTGCTAAGGATAACGTTTCATCTAATGGCATCAGTTGCTTTTCATACATGAAGTTACCTGCCGAAATCCATCCTGATTTTTCAGTACCGCTATTTACATTTACGGCTTTTACTTCAACAGCAGGAGTTGCACCCATAATAGATGAGCTTTCGTATTGCCCATCTTTATATTTTGCTTTAGAAATATATTGCAATATTTCGAATTGCCAAGCATCCCAATTAAACTTACTACCGGCATTTACATCAAAAAGCTTATCCCCTTTTTTTGTAACAATTTTTGAGGATTCATTATCAATGATTGCAAGTGAAGGTGGATATTCTTCAATATCGAATTCAAGTAATTTAATGGCAAAAGGAAGTTGTTGCAAGGTTCCATTTTCATCCTCTGCCATAAAAATAGCTCGATCTAATACCAGATTCATATTGAATATTTTTAAATCGGCTGCCCCTAACGAAGCAGATGCAATCAATATCCATAATCCGGCATGATTTAAGAAAAAAGCAATATTTTTAAGATTGAATTTATTCAGCCTTTTAAAAATTGTATGGCCAAGAACCGCCAACAAGTAAATGGCAGAAAAAAGGTAAGGCCAGCTATTTTTTAAATGAGTTAATCCCCATGTTTGTATCCAACCTTCCTGCCTTTGTTGAGGAATAAATGCCATTAAAAGAACCAGGAACATCACAAAACTGATAGATATAACAGCTGCCGGAACACTGGACAGAAAAGAAGTAATGCCTTTATTTAGAAACCTACTACTTATCCAAAAAACGACAATGAGTCCAATGGCTATAACCAGATTTATCGGCCATCCCGGAAGGGTAATTTTGTATTCGGATAGTACAAATTCAAGAACAAAACCTGCGATTAACAATGCAAGGTTTATTAGAATGCTTTCCTTGAAGCCCCAAGGTCTTTCCCATATTTGTTTGCTGGTCTTTTCAGAGTTATCAATATCTGTATGCATAAAGTTATTTTAGTGTACTAAGGATCATTTAAGTCTAATGCGGCGAAGATACGAGTTTTTCAAACTAAAATTATTATGTTTTTTATGACAAATTCGGAGGAATTTTCGAACGTCGCGCTAAGCATTAAATCTGATATTCGTCATTAAATTTTTGATATATAGGTAATTTACCGATATGATTTGCCCTACAAATTCTCATCTTTGATTTAAAAGTATCATGAAATACATGATAAATATCATTCAGATTAAAAATTATAGGTATCAGAATTGTATATTTTTGCACAATAATCTAAACCCATTATAATGAAACTACCAAAAACAGCATATAACTGGACATCCCTCATTGGAGCTACAATTGCAATTATCTCATTATCAATGATTGTATTCCTGTTTACGATCTCAGTAATGTTTGATAAGGGAGGCTCTTATCTGGGAATTTTTATCTACATGATTATCCCTATTTTCTTGATTTTCGGATTAATTCTGATTCCTTTCGGAATGTGGAAGAGACACAGGGCAGAATTAAAGAATGGTGATCTTAAAAAATTAAAATGGCTTAAAATTGATTTTAACGATCCGAAGCACAGAAATGCAATGTTGATTTTTTTAGTTGGATCGGCCATATTTTTATTTTTGTCCTCTGTTGGAAGTTATGAGGCTTTTCATTATTCTGAATCTGTTGAATTTTGTGGTACCATTTGCCATGACGTAATGGAGCCTGAATATGTTGCATATCAAAACTCTCCCCATGCAAGGGTTGCTTGTGTTGAATGTCATGTTGGAGAAGGAGCTGATTGGTATGTTCGTTCAAAACTGTCAGGTATGTATCAGGTTTATTCGGTATTGTTTAAGAAATATCCCACACCAATTCCTACACCTGTTGAGAATTTACGTCCTGCCCGTGAAACTTGCGAGCGTTGTCATTGGCCAGCAAAATTTTATGCACAACAAAATCGCTTAGAAAAGCATTATATTGCTGATGAGCAAAATTCAGAATGGGATATCAGTTTGCAGGTTAAAACAGGCCCAAGCTATAGTGCACTCGGCTTACAAGAAGGCATCCACTGGCATATAAATCCTGACGTTACCATTGAGTATATTTCAAGCTCATCAAACCGAGAAGAAATTCCATGGGTTAAATACACCAATAAAAAGACGGGGGAAATTTATATTTACGAAGACACTGAAAATCCGTTAAGTGAAGAAGTAATCAGTTCGTCGGAAACCAGAACAATGGATTGTATGGATTGTCATAATAGACCCTCACATAATTATTTATCACCATCAAAGTTTGTTGATAATGCAATGACTGCTGGCTTAATATCAGCCTCTATTCCGGAACTAAAAGCAACTGCCATGAGTTTGCTATCCACAGAATATCCAACCAAGGATAGTGCTTTTAATTCTATTGAAACCGGGATAAACGAATTTTATGCAAATTCTTATCCTGAATTTTTAGCAGAGAATAAAGGTTTAGTCGATAATGCAATTACTGCGTTGCAGGATGGGTTTCAAAAAAATATTTTCCCTTTCATGAAAGTAAGGTGGGATAAATATCCAAGTCATATTGGTCATATTGAAAGCAATGGTTGCTTCAGGTGCCACGACAATAATCATCAAACAAAAGAACAAAGAACCATTCCTAAAGATTGTAATTTATGTCATGTCATCAATGCTCAAGGATCTCCTGCTAATTTAGAACGATCATTAACCTTTGAAGCACTGGAATTTAAACATCCGGTTGATATTGGAGAGGAATGGAAAGTTACAAATTGTGCCGAGTGTCATTCAGCATTATTTTAAACGTATGAATTGGCTTGCTGGTATGTTAGAGCTCAGTAAGATATTATCACAAGTTGACGGTTTAATATGAATCCATTTCAAATCTTAAAGAACTCAATATTATTCTGATTCAGGCATAAAAAAACTCCTTTAGAAAATAAAGGAGTTTTTTTATTAAGTATTAATTATATTTTAGTTCGCAGTTAGAGGATGAGCAATTTTTGCGGCATATTCTTTATAATTAAAGCCTTTAAAGTTTGGGCTTTCTGAATTATGACATTTAATACATACTGCTTCTTTTGGCTCAATCATACCATTTTCCATTGCTTTTGCTTTATCTTTCATAATGGCGTTTGGAAAATATTTGCTACCTGGTCCATGACAAGATTCACAAGATACACCTTCAGTAATTTTTAAAGTAGAAACCAAATCCGCTTTAACGCTTCCAACGGTAGAATGACATTTAATACACTTTGGATCTTTAGCTTCAGTAGCACTTAAAGATTCCATTGCTTTAGCATGTTTTGATTCTTGCCACTTAGCATATTGAGCTCCGGTTGCTGGCTTATTATGGCACATTTTACATTTATTTGCTCCTACATACTCAAAATCTTGAGCGACCAAGTTGCTGCTTCCTAGAAACACAACTAAAGAAATTAACATTAGAATTCTCATAATCATCGTTTTTATAGTTTGACTGTTGTTTATTTTCATTTTTATTAATACTTATACAAATATAAGACCATTATTTTAGTTTAGTACACTCCTGCAATCATCGAATATACGATTAATATAATAATTGCAATCCCAGTGGCTAAGAATAAATAGCCAAAGAATTTAATTGTTTTCAGGCGCGATGGCGAAATTTCTTTCTCTACAACCACTTTATCCAGATTTCCGGATTCTACTAATTCCTGATATTCACGGGGTCTGTCTTTTTTATATTCTTCTAAAGGTACATGTCCGGTAAAAATAACAGTGTCCATTGGAAATGATTCAGGCCTTAAGTGGGTATTAAAGAAGTGGATAGTGAATATAAATCCAACCGCTAATAATGCCTCGTCACTATGAATAATTTGAGCAACATTGATTGCCCAACCAGGAATAAAGAGCGTGAAAAATTCAGGGAACCAAAGAATCAAACCTGAAAATCCAATCACGGCAACACCCCAGAAAACAGCCATATAATCAAATTTTTCCCAATAAGTCCATCTACCATATTCCGGTCGAGGACCTTTGCCTAAAAACCATTTTATTGAAGCACCTAAATCTTTAATGTCTTGTTTATTGAACATTAATGAATTTTTTCCGAATACGAAATCCATGAATTTAACGCCATCCCTGGCTTTTAGTTGGAATAAATTAAATAAATGAAAAATAAAATATCCAAAAGTAATAATTGCTCCAAAACGATGAATACGTCCAGCCGAATGCACTCCTCCGAGGAAATCGGCAATTCTTGAAGCCCATTCCATATGTGCAAATTTCAAAGTCATTCCGGTTAATGCCAGCGTAATAAAACTAATTATTACAAAAATATGGGTGGCTCTTTGTTTCGTGTTAAATCGTCGATAATACTTAGTTGGCCCGACAATATTTTCTTTCTTGTGAAGCCTTCGTTGCTTTAGAGATCGTGGTAACCAAATGAGGGTATGAATTCCAAAGAAACCAAAAACAAAAACCAACAATGAGGTCATTCCCCAAAATGTATAAAACAGCACTTTATTATCATTGTGAGTAGCATGGGTCAAATAGCCCGTAAACTCAAGGGTTGCATTACTGTGGCATTGCTTACAAGTTTGAACTATGTTTTTATATCCAACTGCAGAGTTAGGATTATCAACCGATAAAATATGATGAGCCCCATGACAATCAGAACAACGTGCAGCTCCCATGTCACCTAACTGATATGCTTTTCCGTGATAGGTGTCCTTGTATGTTTTGGATAGTTTTTCATGACAAATACCACATTGAAAAGTTACCTCATTCATAAATTTATTGCCTTTGATATCACTAATCTCGTGAGCCGCATGACAAGTGGAGCAAGTAGGATATACCAAGTCTCCTTTATTTTGAGCAATTGAATGATCACTAGAAGCATATTCATCATAAATACTCTTATGACATTGGGCACATGTTTGTGCAACATTTTTAGGATTTACCGAGGATAATGAATCGGATTCTTTTAATTCATGATGAGAAGTATGACAATCGGTACAAATAGCACTTACCAACAATCCTTTACTGGTTAATCCTTGCCCGTGTGTACTTTGTGAATAATCTGCATAGGCATTCACCTCCTTCAATCCCGCCATCTTATTTGCCCTTCCATTAGTGGCATGGCATGATCCACAAAGTTGTGGTATTGCAGCTCTGTATGTCGGTGAATTTTCATCAAATTTTGATTTAGTTTGATGGGTTCCATGGCAATCAGTACAATAAGGTGCGTTTACATCTTTATTTAAAAAGGCCTTCCCATGCCCACTATTGTAATATTCATTTGAAGTTTCGATATGGCAGTTAGAACAGTCAACCCTCTTAACTGTTTCACAGGGTCTTTTCAATTTAGGAGAAACGGTAGTGTGACATTCCACACATTGGATTTTCAAGTGTACCGAATTTGCCAAATGTTTATTATCAAATTGGATGGTATCACCATCAAGCTTGATAATAGAACGACCATTTCTAACACCATTATCGTGGCACGATAAACAAGTTTGATTTGAAACACTAGGTTTATCCTTTTGATACTCTACCTTATGAGGAGGATGACATGAAGAACATGAGGGAACGGCACCCGGTTGTTTTTCCCATAATTCGGTTTTAATTACTTTTTTATGTGTTTGTTCAATCCTTACATGGCATTTCATGCAAGTATTTGCTACTCCCGATGGAGAAACTGATGAACGTTTATCCTTTGAAGGAAGAATTTCATGGTTTCCGTGACAGTCATTACAAGTAGCTGTTACAAACAAACCACTCTCATACAGACCCCTTCCATGAATACCCTGACTATAATTTTCAACAATATTATGTTCAGTAATATTATACATCCTTGCCACGGGAGCACCTTCTTTATGGCAATTACCACAAAGAATCGGAATATTCATTTTATAAGTACGCGACTCCGGTAATGCTGAAGACAAAATATCATGTCGTCCATGGCATTCTTTACAATCTGGAGCATAGGGGCCATTTTGGCTTAGTACTTTTCCATGAATTCCGGCATTGAATTTCGTCATTTCATCAGGGTGACAACTGCCACAATTAACTACTTTTAATCTTTCAGGATGAGGAAATTCTTCGACATTAGCATCCTCATGGCAAGATGCACAATCAACATCCTTGTGCACAGATTTGCCAATTATGGAAGCTTTAACAAATACAGAAATTGTTTTGCCTCCTTTAACCATTGTTAATTCCTGGTCCTCGTGGCACATCATGCAATCTTCATTCGATTGCGAGTAAAGCGCATTGACTCCCATCAATGCGCAAAACATGGTGATTAGAATTAGTTTTTTAAATAGTCTATTTAGCATTTTCATCAATTTCGTAGTCAAATTAGTTCAAATCAAATATTTAATAATTATCAATGTGTTTCGTGATAGCCATTAATCATGCCCTTAAAATTACTGAGCGGAGTATGTCCGATGGTGCAAAAGTAGATATGGACAATTAAAAATAGTGAGACAATAAATCCCATCATTACGTGTAAGATATCTGTTATATGTAATGCTTTATTTCCAAAAAAATCTATTACCAGAAAGTCGGGATATAAAAGCATGATTCCTGTTAAAACAACAAGCGGAATAGTAACATACATTACAAAAATGTAACTGAACTTTTGTAGTGGATTAAATTTATGCTCTTTGGTGATTGGAAATGGAGGATTTTCTCCTTTAAAAATTCCAAAAGCATAATATCTGGCTTGTGCAATTAAGTTCTTCACAATACCTTTTCTAAAGAAATACTGACGACCATTTGGTGTAAGAATATTTCCCAGAAAAAAACCGATATAACTTAAAGCCAGAATAATTCCTGCAATATTATGAATTGCTACCGACCAATCAAATCGAATCATTGGATATGCCGGGTCAGAATATTGCATACTGATACCGGTGATAATCAACAATAAACAAAGAATTGCATTAAACCAATGCCAAAGCCTGATCCAAACGGGGTATAAATATATTTTTTCACTCATGGTGCTTAATGTTTAATGATTACACGTAGGAATGCATGAATGCACAATCCCAGAAAAACTAAAACGAATAAGCCAATACTAATTACATTCAAATAGTAATTTCTGTTAGCTCCAATAACATATGATTCTTTAAGCATTGCCTCATTTGAAAACCCGGCAATGCTTCGTTCGTTGGTAAATTGATATTTGTAAAGAGAGGCAAGCAATCGAGAGTCTTTAGAATGACATTCCACGCAAAGGCTTATGGCTTCTTCTTTAGGACGAACATTATGTGCAACCAAAATATTATCATTAATCTGAGTATGACATTCAATACACCTCACTTTTTTAAAGTGTAGAACCTGATTAGGTAACCAATTATGAGTTTCTAAAACATTTGGGTTTTCCTTTGTAGTCAACAATTGATATTTGGAAATATTAGCATGGCAAGTCAAACAAATTTCATTATCATATTGTATGAAATCAGCCATATTTTCATTGGTACGTGCATTAATTTTATAGCTATGCGGATTATGACACATCCAGCACGTAAATTCTTCTGAATGTTTTGATGAGTGAACACTTTTATGAAAATCTTCTTCGATTTGTTCAAAATTGAACTTGGCAAATTGTTCATCGCCGGCATGACAGTCTAAACATGTAAATTTAGGCTCCATGCGCAATTGACCTGAGTGAGGAAATTTACCATAGTCGGCCGAATGGCAATCTCTACAACTAAATTTCCAATGATTTGATTCGTAATATTCTGCCGAATCCACGATAAAATATGGATTCATTCGTTCTTTCACTTTTTTCTCTATCCAGTCGTTTTGATAGTAATAGTTTGCCTGTCCGTGACAACTAAAGCATAGTTGATTGTCTTCGGCATACTCAGATATTCTTTGAGCTTGATCAGTTTGTGCTAGTAAATTATTAGGCTGAAATAAAAACAAAGAGAAGAAGAAAAAAACACTTAAAATATGATATATATTCCTTTTCATTCTTTTATTTGTTATAAAAGGGTGCCATTTATTATGATGACACCCTTTCAATTATATAATCAATAATGAGTAATAAATTAAATTGATTTGATGCTTTACAACTTGAATTAATGAAGTCGGAAAACCTGGTTTCATTTTACAAATTTAGAAACCCCACAACCTTGTAATATTGAAACCAATAAATAAAGCGCCATTTTGCCAATCATTGATGTTGGTCATCATATTGTATTGTGGGCTAAGAGTATTGGCAGTTCCCATAAATATTTGGAATGCGTGAGTTCCGGTTGAAAATTCAACCCCTACTGCCAAATTTGGTTTTGCTTTAAGATCCAAAACAGTATGTTCTTGAATTCCTTTGATGTGTAAAGGAGCATCGTAATTAAAAATGAAAGATCCTTGTGTGCTGAATTTTACACGACCACTAAAAGAAATCGCAATTTTATCATGTTCTTGTGTTGATTCTACCTTATTAATATGTGAGATGCTTGGGGCAACCTGAAAAGAGAATGCATCGCAGAATTTTCGACCAATAATGATTTGATTGAAAAATGAAAAACGATCTGTTCCCCTGGAAGGTTGACCTGCAGAAACAAATACCTCTTTATTTCTGCCATCAATTCCAAAATTACTATAATAGGTTATGGCTACAGGACTTCCGCCTTCTCGGGCTTGTTTCAAAATACTCCATTTTAACCTAAAATCAGTCATTTTATGGTATTTTATGGTTCCAACACCAATCATGATATTATTGCTAATGCTATAATTCAATCCAAGTCTGATGTTCGAAGGTGCATAAAGACCATACATATCTGTAAGTCCGTTTTGAACGGTTCCAAAATTATGCTCAATGATCAATTCAAGTGTTCGTGCATCTGGAATTACTCCGGTTTGAGCATTGATTAAAATCCCACTTTCAAATGGTGATCTTACCGGTTTAACTTCAACTTTTTCTTCTTGTGCAAAGAGAACTCCAAAACACATCAAAAAAGCCAGTATTATGCTATATTTTTTCATCTTTTTCTAATTTATAAGTTAATTATTTTTAGCACCCTCTGTAATCCATTTCAGAACTAATTCACTTTGTGAATCAACCATCTTCTTCCAAGCGTGGGTACTGGTACCAGCCTTAACATAAGTATATAATTTACTGGAAGCTGGATTAGCTGTATTTACAAGACCCATTGAAGTAATTTCGCTATAGGCTTTAGCAGCAGTTAAAGTAGGACGGGTTGCGCCGTCTCCATGACAAGCAGTACAACGATTACCTGTAGTAAATATGGGTACAATCATCGTAGAAAAACTGGTTGCGTTAGGATCAGGAGGATTGTCCGGATCAATTGGATCGGCGATTGGGTCTTTTGGATGATAAATAAAATCATATTCACAACCCGTTATAACCATCAATCCAACGAAAACCAGTACTAGTATATATATTGATTTTTTCATTGCAGAAATTTTAAGATTCAATTTAATCAAAAAAAGGCACCTTAAATAACCGATGCCTTTTTTTATATGGTAAATTACATAACTTATTTAATTTTCGCAATCGTATTTTTCAGAATGCCAATTACATATTGTGGATTGTGAACTCCTAAACTTCTATCTTCTTCAATCAACTGATAGTTAATATAAGCAGCAGCATAGTTTGCTTTAAAAGTTCCTGGTTTAGCAAGGCCGTCAGCTGGGTTATAAACTCCCTTAGCTGTAAGGATGTCTCTAAGTTCAACTATTAATTCTTCAACCTCTGCTTGAGTATCATCCCATGCTTTTACAAGATCAGCAGTATTGGTATGACATGAAGCACAACCAGCGGTGTTTTTGGTAATTGTTCCGTGATAATCATAAGCCATTTTCATGGTATGACCACCTGATTGTGTACCATATGCTTCAGCCATGTGGCAAGTAACACATGCGTCTGTTACAAAAGTACCGTGGGTATTAATTCCATAACTTGTTGTTCCTGTGAATTTATACAAACCATTACCGGTTAAAATATTTGCTTGTGGGCCATGGTGACCACCAAAACGATTGGAGGTGATTTTATAATCAGGACCATCAATTACAGGAGCACCAGAAATAGCACGTGCTTGATGACAAGTGGCACATAAGTTACCTTTTCCTAAATTAATAACATTTCCACCAACTTCTAATTGAACATTTGCTGTTTTGGTAAAGCCTAAATCAGCAGGTGTGAATGTTTTGTGAATGTTATGGCAAGTGTAGCAGTTAATCGGGTTTGGATTACTAACGGCGACACCATCATAAGTTCCTGCAACGTTAGCAAGAAAACCTTGACTTGTATGACAGGTAGCACAAGGATTAGTATTTCTTTCAAAATTTCCGCCAGTTGCGTGAACTGAATGTTCCCACTGGTTAACCTGAGCAAACATACCTTGCTCCTGGCCACCTGTGTGACACAAAATACAACCTGCTGTTCCATCTGTTCCGTCAACACCTGCTTCGCCTCTTGGACCTGCTGGACCAACTGCTCCATCAATTCCGTCTTTTCCTGCTGCACCTTCTTTAGTACAACTTGTAATCATTAACACAGAAAACAGAAATGCTGCTGTTAAAAAAGTTAAAAATGTAAATCTTTTCATTTGTCGTAGTTTTAAGTTATTATTTTTTAGCGCTTGTTTATTCTTTCACAATATTAATCATTTTACCTAATCCCCATTTTTAAAGGGAAATGAGATATTTCAAAGCGAAAATTGAAATAAATTATACTTTTGCTTGACATTTATCAACCAAAGTTGGATATTTGTCACCTTTTGTGATTGTTAAGATTCTTAGCTAATACTGTTTTTGCTACTATATTTTTGATTTTTAATACTATATATCATTTACTACTTTCTTATTTGATTACATTATAAATAATGTACTATAAATCAGTTAACTAAACAACTTAACTATGCCTACCTATATTAACAGTGCATTTTGCAAAAACTGCTCTAAAAAGCTTAACATTTTTCACTTTTTAACCGACGATGAAATGGACTTTATCAACGAGCATCGTCATGAAGTTAAATTCAATCCCGGGGAAACAATTTTCAAGCAAGGAGGTGCGTTCACTCATGTTGCATGTATTACATCAGGTTATGGGAAAGTATATATTGAAGGTATGAATAAAAAAAATCTGGTTCTTAACATTTTACGACCTACCGAAATGATTAGTGGACCCGGATTATTTAACGATTTTCGTCATCATTACTCAGTTTCAGCAATTAATGATGTTGTAGCATGTTTTATTGAAGTTGAAGCATTTATGGAAGTTTCAAAGCAAAACAATGAGTTTGCTTCAGAACTATTCAAATGGATCAACCAAAGAGGGGTTAATAATTTTGAAAAGCTGATCAACCTCACCCAAAAACAAATGCCCGGAAGAATAGCTGATGCCTTACTTTATCTTTCAAATTCAGTTTACGAAAGTGATAAATTTACCGTCAATATTTCACGTCAGGATATTGCCGATTTAGCTGCCATGTCGAAAGAAAGTGCAATCCGGATAATTAAGGAATTTAAAGAATCGGGCTTTATCACCTGTGAGGGGAACGATTTTAATATTCTTGATCCAAAGGCACTGCATAAAATTAGCCAGACCGGTTAATGAACCCAATTGGACATTTATTTTCTAACTTTGTAGAAATAAGTTAAAAATAAATGGCTGATTTCCTGCAAACATTTCCTTCTTTCGTTTCCCGAACTATTCATATTGGCAATCTTGCCTTGGGTGGATTAAATCCAGTTCGGATTCAGTCAATGACTTCAACCAATACCTTAAATACCAAAGAAACAGTTAATCAGTCTATTCGTATGATTGATGCCGGCTGTGAGATGGTTCGCATAACCTGTCCGGGAATAAAAGAGGCTGAAAATTTAAGAATTATCAAAAAAGAATTACAGCTGGCAGGATACAAAACGCCGCTTATTGCCGACATTCATTTTAATCCAAATGTAGCTGAGTATGCAGCTCGAATTGTTGAAAAAATCAGGATAAATCCCGGAAATTATACAGGCACAATTTCTAAAAATTTATCCGGACTAAGTGAGTTTGAATATCAGCTTGAACTTGAAAAAGCAGCCGATAAACTTCTTCCCCTTCTAAAGGTTTGTACAGAATATGGAACTGTAATCAGGGTCGGGGTTAATCATGGATCTTTATCTGAACGCATCATTCATAAATACGGAAATACCCCGGCAGGAATGGTAGCTTCTGCAATGGAGTTTATACAAATCTGTCAGGAATTTCAATTTCACGACTTGGTGCTTTCCATGAAATCAAGCAATATAAAAATCATGGTGCAAGCTTATCGGTTATTGGTGAGTAAAATGCTTGAAAATGGTATGGATTATCCGCTTCACCTGGGAGTTACAGAGGCTGGAAACGGATTGGACGGACGAATTAAATCAACTGCAGGCATTGGCACTTTGCTTCAGGAAGGAATAGGGGATACCATAAGGGTTTCACTAACTGAGGCTCCTGAAAATGAAATTATTTATGCAAAGACAATGCTTAAAGTATTGAATAAGCCTAGCCAAAATAATATCAACATTTCTGAATACTTATCAACAATTAATCCTTACGAATATCATCGCAGAAAGACCAATCCTATTGCTCAATTTGGAGGAGGAAAACCACCGATTGTAATTTCATCGTCACAAAACGAAGAAGCTGATTGGATTTTTGACAAAGCACAAAATATGCTTGTTGGAAAACAAAATAATTTCAAAATAACCAGGATTGAAGAAGGCATTAAATATCAAAAATCTGAAAATCAAAATAAATTTATTGAATTGAATTTGCCACTTGATCAGAAGAGGTTTAATTTAATTTTAGAACGAATCGTTGCTGATGATATTATATTGTTTTCCATGGGTAAGGATCAGGAGATGATTGAGGTTCGAAAACTGATTTCATCTTTACTAAATCGGGAAATTAAAAATCCCGTCGTAATTAAAAAGACCTATGAGGATGAAAATTATGACGAGTTAATCGTGCGCACCTCCACTGATTTTGGATCATTGCTCATTGATGGACTCATAGATGGGGTTTGGATAGAAAGTCTTAAACACGAAGATAAAAGCACTTTATTAAGTTTTCGAATATTACAAGCATGCGGTTCACGAATCAGTAGCGCCGAATTTATTGCCTGTCCCTCATGCGGCAGAACTAAATTTAATATTGAACAAGCTTTTGAAGAGGTAAAAAAAGTGACTGATCACCTTTGTGGTTTAAAAATAGCAGTGATGGGTTGCATCGTAAACGGACCAGGTGAAATGGCAGATGCGGATTATGGGTATATCGGTGCAGGTAATGGCAAAGTAAACTTGTACAAATCACGGGATTTAATAAAACAAGGGATTGACGAAAAGCAAGCCGTGGCAGAACTCATCGCCCTGATTAAAAAATATGGCGACTGGAAAGAAAAAAATTAATTTCCTCTTATCAATTGAATACTTTTAGGGATAATCGTAAACTCAAATGGTGAGTGCCCAAGAGATTCACCATCTGTTTCCAGAAATAATGAAGCTGAAGGCTTTGATGTAATCTCAATTCGTTTTCCTGTAAATGTTTCAACTTCCGGAATTTTAACAAATGATCCGTCGTATAAATTTTTAATATTTGAAATGACTTTAAATTTTGAAGTCTTACGAATCATGGTAATATCGAACAACCCGCTATCAGGGATTGCATAAGGAAGTTGCATCATACCACCTCCGTTATATTTACAAATTCCGATACTTAAGCTAAATATTTTTCCAGCAAAAATCTCTTGATCATCGATGCGCAAATTAATTTCAGTATGTTGGTATTGAACTAATCCGAGGAATAAATTGATGAGATAAGCAAACGGCCCTCCGCCACCTTTTTCCTTCATCAAATTGGTCTTTTTTGCAACGAGTGCATCATAACCCATCCCGGCCATATTTACAAAATACCTTGAAATAACCTCTTCTTTATATGCATACTTAACCATTCCGGCATCCTGAATAAAGGTATTGTCTCTTTTAATAATGCCAATAGCAGCCTCATAATCTGCAGGAATTTCGTACATTCTGCCCCAATCGTTACCTGTACCTATCGGGATCATCCCAATTTTTATTTCTTTCGATTCGACAATATTTTGTTGAAAAATTCCATTTACCACTTCATTAAAAGTGCCATCACCACCAACCACAATGATATTAAGATAACCTTCGGTTATATATTGAATAGTGATTTCAATGGCATGATTCTTATGTTTGGTAAAAACATGTTTGAACGAGAATCCATTTTTTTCAAGAAGCGATTGAATCTGACTCCAATCCTTTTCACCTCTTCTTTTACCGGAATTAGGATTGACAATTACCAACCAATCCTTTTTCAAATCTGATTTACTTTCTCCCAAAATAAATGTTGTTAACTAAGTTCGAATAGGATCAAATTTAGGATAATTTTTTATATGGGTTCAAAATGATCTATTTTTTCCAGAATGCTGGTGCAAAAAAGATGAGTACGGTGAACAACTCCGGGCGACCTAAAGCAATGATCTATCCCGTAGAGATTAGATTTAAAATCAGTTAAAAAGCTTATCAACTTTCGTAATGGCATGAGGCAAACAAAAAACAACAACCTTGTCACCTTCCTCGATCTGAGAATTACCCATGGCTATAAAACTTTCGTTACCTCTGTGAAATCCGCCGATTAATGCGCCATCCGGAAAATTTAAGTGTTTAATTTGATTTTTAGTTATTGCCGAAGCGGGTTTGGCAACAAGTTCAATTACCTCTGCGTCCACCCCACTTAAGCATTTTAGTGAAGTAACTTCTGAACCCATCGTAAACCGAACAATATAACTTGCCGTGATTAGTTTTTTGTTAATAATGGTATCAATACCGATGTTTTGAGAAATGTCGATATAATCAATATTTTCGACCAATGCTATGGTTTTCTTAACCCCAAATTTGCGAGCATGTAAACAGGTAAGGATATTTGTTTCCGAATTATTGGTCACTGCAATAAAAGCATCAACTCCCCGAATGTCCTCTTCTTCCAAAAGTTGAATGTCACGCGCATCTCCATGAATAACCAAAGTATCTTCCAAGTAATCTGTAAGGCTTAAACATCTTTCTTTATCAACTTCGAACAATTTGATATTCATCTCTTTTTCCAATCGCTTACATGCAGTTCGTCCAACACGACCTCCCCCAACCACCATAATTTTCTTTATCTCAAAACGTGATTTTCCACAAAATTCCATCAGGTCATCAATACCTTCAGGTTTAGTAATCACATAGATCAGGTCGTTTGGAAGAAATTTATCATTTCCTTTTGGAATAATTGTTTGACCGCTTCTGTGTATTGCTACAGCTCTGAAATTCAGGTGCGGGTTTTCCTTTGCAATTTGAAACAGACTTTGGTACATAATCGGTGCATTTTCTTCCAACCTTATCAAAAACAAAGAAAGCTTTTTATTGGTAAAATCGAAAATTTCTGTTGCTCCGGTCTGATGCAAAAGGTCTGTAATTTCGTGTGCGGCAATTTCTTCCGGACAAATCATGGCATCGATGCCAAGGCTTTCATAAATCTGTTTATTTTCTTTACTTAAATTTTCCAAACTATTGACCCGGGCAATAGTTTTTTTGGCTCCCATTTTTTTACCTAGAATGGCAGTAATGATATTTATTTGTTCGTTATGGACAACAGAAATAAGCAAATCTGTTTTGTGAATATTGGCACTTTTTAACACAGAAATAGAAGTAGAATCACCCGTAATGGTCATCAAATCAGTATGCGATTCTACCATTTTTAATAATTCTTCGTTGGGATCAACTATGGTAATATTATGGTTTTCACTGGCTAATTGTTTCGCCAGATGTAATCCCACCTCGCCATCTCCTGCGATAAGTATATTCATAAAAATATTTTTGCGGCTGCGAAATTAATGCAATCTGATCAAATATAGCAAATTATAAATTAAAAAGACTGCTTTTTATTTTTAAACGGGAGGAAAATGGTAAATATGATTATCTCTTTAATCGATCGTAAATTTATCCCAGTCAGGACCTACATTAAATTTTCGTCTTAAATCAGTTAAAGTCGTCAGAGATAATTCAACGATGGCAATTTTTTCAATTTTCGGATTTAGAGAAAGCATAATTTCACCTTTTGGATCAATAAGTAAAGAGTCTCCCGAATATTTATTCCCACCACCATCAATACCGATTCGATTTAACCCAATTACGTATGCCTGATTTTCAATCGCACGGGCAATGAGTAATTGTTTCCAGGGATAACTTCTGGAAGCAGGCCAATTTGCTACATAAATCAATAAATCATATTCAAATTCATCGTCGGTATAGGTGTTTTTACTCCAAACGGGGAAACGTAAATCATAGCAAATCAAAGGGCGGATTTTCCAGTTATTCAAATTAAAAATCAGTCTTTCATTACCTGGGCTGATCGTGTCCGCTTCATCACCTAAATGAAAAACATGTCGTTTTGAATACTGATCAAAAGTTCCATCCGGTTTCATTGAAATTAAAGTATTGAAATGGGCATTTTTATTTTTCAGCAGCATACTTCCGGTAATCGTACAATTAAGTTGGATTGCTTTTTTATGTAACCATTTCATGGTTGAACCATCCATATTTTCGGCGAACCTGTCGGGATCAACCGGAAAACCGGTATTAAAAACCTCCGGTAAGACAACTAAATCAATGTGTTCGTCAATTTGATTCAAAAGGGAATCAAAGTGGTTTAGATTACCCTGAATATCTTCCCATAAAATATCAGACTGTATGAGTGCTATTTTTAAATTTTGCATAAAATTTCGGCAGCTTTGTTTAATGTTTCTTTTTGTTTGGCGAAACAAAATCTGAGTCTTTTTGATTCCATTCCATCGTGATAAAATGAAGACACAGGAATTGACGCAATTCCAAATTCTTTAATTAATTCCTCTGCAAATTCCATTTCGGGTTTATCCGAAATATCGCGATAATCCAATAACTGAAAATAGGTTCCAAAACAAGGAACTATCCGAAAACGAGAAGTCTTGATTTTATCTGCAAAATAATCTCTTTTTTGTTCGTAAAACGAATGAAGTTGATTATAGTTTTTCTTCTTGCTTATAAAATCGGCGATGGCGTATTGGATTGGCGTATTCACTGTAAACACATTAAATTGGTGCACTTTGCGGAATTCAGTCATTAGTTTTTCCGGTGCTAAAACATAACCCATTTTCCAACCGGTGGCATGAAAAGTTTTTCCAAAAGAAGCAATGACAAAACTTCTGCGTGCCAGCTCGGGATATTTACAAACACTTTCATGTTGCAAATTGTCAAAAATCAGATGCTCATATACCTCATCACTAATTACAACAATATCGGTATCATTAGTTAAAGCTTCTAATTGTAAAATATCCGAAGATTTTAATACACTTCCGGTGGGATTGTGCGGGGTATTAATGATGATAAGCTTAGTTCGATGCGTGATTAATCGGGGTAATTCGTCCCAGTCTATTGAATAATCGGGCAAACGAAGTCTGGCATATTTTACAGTTCCTCCATTCAATCGAATTGATGGAGCATAACTATCATAAGCCGGCTCAAAAATAATCGCCTCATCTTCTTCTCTTATTATGGCAGAAATGGCCGTATAAATAGCCTGAGTGGCTCCTGCTGTAACCGTGATCTCAGAATCAGCATTGTATTCGGCACCATAAGTGTCTTTAATCTTTTTCACAATCTGTGTTCTCAAAGCCGGAACGCCTGGCATAGGTGCATACTGATTGTATCCCTGTTTCATGTAATGATGGATCAGTTCAATCAATTCAGCAGAAACCGGAAAATCAGGAAAGCCTTGAGACAAATTAATTGCATTATGCTCATTAGCCATTTTGCTCATGACCGCAAAAATTGAAGTCCCGACATTCGGTAACTTTGTATTCAGTCTTCCTTCAAAATCTACCATTGATATATTATTTAAAGCAAATTTAATTAATTTAAACAGAAATTGTATTTTTGAATTCCTTTGACACCTAAAAATAAACGGATGAAAACAATTGATCAGTTCAGTTTTAAAAACAAGAAAGCATTAATCAGGGCTGATTTTAATGTGCCCTTGGATGGAAATTTTGAAATTACAGACACATCAAGAATTGATGCCACAATACCTACAATAAAAAAGGTTTTGAAAGATGGGGGATCTGTCATTTTAATGTCACATTTAGGGCGACCTAAAAGTGGCCCTGAAGATAAATTTTCACTTAAACATCTGTTAAAGTATTTATCATCCTCGTTAAAACTTGAAGTTCAATTTGCCAACGATTGTATTGGTGAGGAAGCTAAACAAAAAGCAGTAAACTTAAAAGCCGGAGAAGTGTTGCTTCTCGAAAATTTAAGGTTTTATAAAGAAGAGACTGCAGGGGATGAAGACTTTTCAAAAAAGCTCGCTTCACTTGCAGATGCTTATATCAATGATGCTTTTGGAACAGCACACCGCGCTCATGCTTCAACAGCCATCATTGCTAAATATTTTCCTGAAAACAAAATGTTTGGTTACATCATGAGCGACGAAATTACCAATATCAATAAAGTGATGATTGATCCCAAGCGACCATTTACTGCAATATTGGGAGGAGCAAAAGTATCAGGTAAGGTTGAGGTGATCACAAATCTTTTGGATAAGGTAGACAACCTTATTATTGGGGGAGGAATGATGTTCACATTTATTAAAGCCCTGGGAGGAAATATCGGGAATTCACTTGTTGAAGAATCACTTTTTGCATTGGCAGTTGATACCATCAATTTTGCCAAGGATGAAAATGTTAATCTCTATTTGCCGACAGACACAATTATTGCAGATGGTTTTTCGAACGATGCAAAAACTGCTGTTTCATCTTCTTATAATATTCCGGATGGATGGATGGGTTTAGATATTGGCCCGGAAACAGTTAAAAAATACAAATCAATTATTGAGGATTCAAAAACCATCCTTTGGAATGGGCCCATGGGTGTTTTCGAAATGTCGAATTTTGAAAAAGGCACAAAAGATATTGCACTGGCTGTTGCAAAGGCTACGAAAAAAGGAGCTTACTCATTAATTGGTGGAGGTGATTCGGTGGCAGCTATAAATAAATATAATTTAAAGGATGAGGTAAGTTATATTTCAACCGGTGGTGGTGCCATGCTTGAATATATTGAAGGAAAAATTCTACCTGGAATTCAGGCAATAGAAGAATAAATATGGAGCAATCGATTGAGTCATTTGTAGCTGACAGGGTACAAGAATACGCATGGAAACAAGATTTGAATTGCGCTCAAACCACACTTTTAGTTTTGTCCGAAAAATTTGAGCTTAAACTTAGCCCTCAGATTATTAATGGCTCCTCAGGATTGAATGGAGCCGGTCAATATCAGGCTCAATGCGGTTTGGTTGAAGGAGCCTTGATTTTTATAGGTATTTATTTACACTCACAAAAAAAGGAGAAACAGGAAATTCAAACCATGTGCAAAACATTTGCCCAAAGTTTTGAAAGCAAATTCGGAAGTTTGAGTTGCAGCAGGCTAAGACCAAACGGTTTTAATTTAACCGATCCGCCACATCTTTGTAGTGATTTAACCGAACAAACACTGTTGTTTGCCATTGATTTTATTTCAACCTATTGACCTTTGTAAATGTAATATTCAATAATAATAAAATATATTTGCAATAATTATTCAATTTTTAATCTACTAAGCCATACAGCAATGCTAAAAAAATGCTTTATTTTTCTATTCGTGGTCGGACTCTCTTTCAGTGCTTTTACTCAGGAAGAAGAAAACCCAGAAGCGTTCAACCTTACTACAATTGGTCAGGACGTCCCCAACTTTTCGTTCACCACTATCGACGGTAAAACTTATCAGATGTCCGATCTGAAAGGCAAAACCGTACTTCTTAATTTTTTCGCAACTTGGTGTGGCCCGTGCATGAAAGAAATGCCTAATCTGGAAGCTAAGATCTGGAAAGAATTTCAAACACGGAATTTCCTTGTTTTAGCCTTAGGCAGAGAACATTCAATGGATGAAATTGCAAAATTCAATGAGAAAAAAGGATTTACATTTCCTATTGGTCCAGATCCGGAGCGAAAAGTTTACGGTCTTTTCTTTACAAAATATATTCCTCGCAATGTATTGGTAAATAAAGAAGGGAAAATTATTCTTCAGGAACAAGGTTATACCGAGGAGGGGTTTAAGAAATTGATTGAACTAATTGATCGGGAAACAAAATAATAAATAAATACATTTTGCTTTTTAATCCGCTAAGCTTCTAATACTGCTGTTTAGCGGATTATGTTTTTTTCAGACCTTCTTTATCAATGAAAGGATTTTCAAAGTTTCTTATTTTGTCAAGGCTAAGTTTAGGAACAATCATCGGTGCAAATTGTTCGATGCGGCTATAAAGCATTGACTTTTGTTTTGTGTTTTCTTTGATGATGGATTTGCTATAATCAAAACTATTGATGATCCACAAAATAACACTTAACAAAAATACTGCTTTTATTATTCCGAAAGCAGCTCCGGCTAATTTGTTCACAAAGCCCAACAATATAATATCAATAAATTTTTCGAGTATTTTCCCAATCATAAATACCACAAAAACAACTACCATAAATGTAAAAACAAAGGCAAAAATTGATAAATATTTTTCGCCAACATTGAAATTTCTGGCTAGAAAATCGGAAGCAAAGGAGGAGAAATTGATCGCAAAATAAATCCCAAGTATTAAGGCAACCAGCGAACTAAGTTCAATAATAAATCCTTTTTGAAAACCACGGTACATCAGCCAAACTATGGGGATAATTAATATAATATCTAAAATATTCATTGCGTTTTTAGTCTTCGGGTTAATTCGCTGGAAAAAATAAAATCATTCAATTCAGCATTTTCGGTGTGTAAAATATCCTTATTATTACCTGTCCACGAAAGTTTTCCATCAAAAATGTAGGCAATACTATCGCCAATCTCTAATACCGAATTCATATCGTGCGTATTAATGATGGTGGTAATATTATATTCTATCGTAATTTCTTTAATCAAATTATCGATAACACCTGCCGTTCGTGGATCCAGACCTGAATTAGGCTCATCGCAAAATAAATATTTGGGGTTCATTGAAATTGCTCTGGCAATCGCAACCCGTTTAACCATTCCACCACTTAACTCAGAAGGCAATAGTTTGTTTACATTGTCCAGATTAACCCTGTTTAAACAAAAATTTACCCTTTCCCGTTTTTCTTCCAAGGTCATTTGTGTAAACATCGAAAGCGGAAACATCACGTTTTCTTCAACATTTTTTGAATCGAACAAGGCTCCTCCCTGAAAAAGCATGCCCACTTCCTGACGAATTTCCATTTGCTGTTTATTGCTCATGTTTGTAAATGAGCGACCATCATAAATTACCTGACCTTCATCTGATTTATAAAGACCTACAAGGCATTTCATCAGAACTGTTTTCCCTGAACCACTTTGCCCTATAATTAGGTTTGTTTGTCCTTGTTTGAAAGTCACAGAAATATTGTCCAGTACTTTTTTATCATTAAAACTTTTTGATATCTCCCTTGCCTCTATCATACCAATAACAGTTGGGTTAAAATCAAATCGAAAAAGATAATGAAGATGCTACTCGACACAACAGCTTTTGTACTTGATTTACCAACATCAAGTGCACCCCCGGTAGTATTGTATCCATAATATCCGGATACAGATGCAATAATAAAAGCAAATACGATGGTTTTAATAATTGCATATAATATTGTAAAAGATTCAAAATCCCACCTTAATCCTGTTATAAAATCCTGAGTGGTTACAATTCCCGATAATGAAACAGCAACCCAACCTCCAAATATGCTAACAAAAATACTTAAGATGATTAATAAGGGATTGATAATCATCGAAGCTGTTATTTTGGGTAAAATCAAATAATTGGCAGGATTTACACCCATTATTTTTAGCGCGTCGATTTGTTCGGTAACTTTCATTGTCCCTATTTCTGATGCAATACGAGATCCAACTTTTCCGGCTAAAATCAGACTAATAATGGTCGGAGAGAACTCCAAAACAATAGATTGTCTAACGGCAAACCCAACGGTAGTAAGCGGAATTAATGGGCTATCAATATTATAGGCTGTTTGTAAAGCTACAATTCCTCCGGTAAAGGCAGAAATAAAAAGGACTATTCCTAAGGATTCTATTCCTAAACCCTGAAATTCAAACATTAATTGTTTACGAAAAACACTTCCCTTATCAGGCCGCTTAAAGGTCTCTATCATTAAGAGTACATATCTTCCAAGGGTGCTAATCAACATAAGTTTAGAAACTTTTGGCTAAGTTAATCAATATTTAAGAATTTATGTTTGGAGCCTAAACCAAATTCATAATTTTGCAACAAAACGAATCTACTTATAATTAAATTGTCCAAACTTCGTTTAACATGGATACCATTTATGAAAATCGCAAAAATGAATAAGATATTATTGTGTACTTTCGGCTTAATTTTAATATTCGTATTAGCCTCCTGTAGTTCTGCCAAATATGCTGTTCCTAAAAAACCCAGAAAGACTAAAAAATGTAACTGCCCGACCTGGAGTTATCAAATTCAACAAAAAGAACTGTCCACCCGTTATTATGGATGATTATCAAATTATACTACAAAAATATTTGCCTGAAAATTCGCTTGATCTGATTTTTGAATGGATTAAGCAATATAAAATTCATTTGCGAATTACACGAACCAGAAGAAGCAAGCTTGGCGATTACCGTCAGGCACATAATGGTTCACCTCATCGAATTTCAATAAACAATAACCTGAATAAATACGCCTTCCTAATTACACTTGTGCATGAAATCGCTCATCTTGTGGTATTCGAAAAGTATGGAAATAGGGCTAAACCTCATGGGAAAGAATGGAAGCTTGTATTTCGAAATTTAATGAATCCCTTCATTATTGAAAGAGTTTTCCCTGACGATCTATCAGCTATCATTTATCAATATTTACAAAATGCGGCGGCATCAAGTAACACAAATTTATTGCTGGCTCGAGCACTCAAAAAATATGACAAGAATGAGGTATTGGGTGTACATATTGAAGAACTAAATGAAAACACGGTTTTTAAGCTTTCAAATGGAAAAGTATTTAAGAAACTGGAAAAAAGACGCAAACGTTTTAAATGTATAAACATTGAAAACGGCAAGTATTATCTTTTCGATCCTTTGGCTCGTGTTATTCCTTTAGAGAATGAACTGGCATAAGGATATTTTATATCTTTATATCCTAATTTTTTCTGAAAAACTCAACTAATGGAAGTTAACCAAAACAACTATTGTGTTATCATGGCCGGAGGCATTGGAAGTCGATTTTGGCCAATGAGCAAAACTTCTAATCCCAAGCAATTTATCGACATCCTCGGGATCGGAGCAACGCTGATTCAACAAACTTTTAGTCGTTTTTTAAAAATTTGTCCAAAAGAGAATATTCTAATTGTTACCAATCAGATTTATAAAGACCTGGTGATGGCGCAGCTTCCTGATATTTCTGAAAACCAGGTACTATGCGAACCCATCGGTAGAAATACCGCACCATGTATTGCTTATGCCAATTATAAAATACTGGAAACAAATCCGGATGCAAAAATCATTGTCTCTCCCTCAGATCATATTATTCTGAAAGAGGATGAATTTATAAGCACCCTGCTTTCTGCACTCAAAGCTTCAGCTGATAATGACTGGCTTATTACTTTAGGAATCAGACCAAGCAGGCCTGATACCGGTTATGGTTATATCCAATACCTTGATCATGAAATTTATAAAACTGATAATCGGTTAAAAAAAGTAAAAACTTTTACCGAAAAGCCGATGCTTGAAAAAGCAAAAATGTTTCTGAAAAGCGGTGATTATCTTTGGAATGCAGGTATTTTTATCTGGTCGCTGGCAAGCATCAATAAAGCTTTTGAAATCTATCTCCCAGACGTTAATTCTCTTTTTAAAAAAGGCATTGGATTATACAACACTGCTGATGAATCCTCATTCATCAATGAAACTTATACTTCCTGCCAAAACATTTCAATCGACTACGGTGTAATGGAAAAAGCAGATAATGTATATGTGCTTGCTTCAGATTTTGGATGGTCGGATTTAGGAACCTGGGGTTCACTATATGATGTCCGGGAAAAGGATCAAAACAGAAATTCTGTCATCGGTAATAATGTAATGACTTACGATACCAAAAACTGCATTGTTCATGTACCAAAGGAAAAACTTGTTGTTTTACAAGGGCTCGATGATTTTATCGTGGTTGAGGAGGATGGCGTTTTACTCATCTGCAAAAAAAATGAAGAACAACAAATAAAACAGTTTGTTACAGATGTAAAAGTACAAAAAGGCAAACAATATATTTAATCATTAACCATTTATTTAATTAATTAAAAACATGAGAAAACTAGTTTTAATATTATTTGTTGTATTGCTGGGAATTCGACCGGTAGTAAATGCTAATGAAG
>Ga0268284_1000469_pt1 | contig 27255 bp, 25 predicted proteins | sample saktaG_14_FD_190137 | JGI IMG/M metagenome (GOLD analysis project Ga0268284, IMG submission 190137) | Saline water microbial communities from Sakinaw Lake, British Columbia, Canada - sak_2013_06_06_40m | ecosystem: Environmental > Aquatic > Non-marine Saline and Alkaline > Saline ...
AAATTATAATTACCAGAAACGAATATAATAATATTTTAATTTCAAATTACGGAGAAAACAAGATGAGAATTGCTTTTTTTACCAATTGTTATAAGCCGCTGGTTAATGGAGTTGTTACCAGCATAGTATCATTAAAAGAGGCTTACGAAAGAAAGGGGCACGATGTTTATATCTTTGCTCCCAGGGTAAAAGATTATATTGACCAAAAGAGAAATGTATTCAGATACAGGTCAGTAAACTTAACCAGCAAAGTGAAATACCCCCTTCCTATACCTTTATCCTTTAGAGTAAAAAAAGTTATAACCGAATTTAATCCCGACATCGTCCATTTTCATCATCCTTTTTTGCTAAGCTTTCCAGCTATAATGTATGGCAAAAAATTAGGCATTCCCAAAATATTAACCATTCACACTCAATATGAACAATATGCTTATTATGTTTCTCCTGTACCGGAAAGAGTAACTCAGGAAGCAATTAAAATGATAATTTCTAATTTAGCTTATAAAACTGATTGTATAACTACTCCGTCTGACTCAATGAAAAAAATCATGGAAAATTACGGAATTAAAAATAGAATTGAGGTTATTCCCAATGCAATACATTTAATTTCTTTCCAGGAAGATGATGAATCAAAGAGAGCAGAAATTAAAAAAAAATACAATCTGAAAGAAGATGATAAAATAATTCTCTTTGTGGGTAGGGTAGCATCAGAAAAAAGCATAGATACGATTATAAAAGCATTAGAAATAATTAAAAAGAGGGATAACAATAAAGTTAAATTATTAATAGTAGGCAATGGTCCGGCTATGGATGAATTACAACAGCTTACCCGGACTTTAAAAGTAGAAAAAGATGTAGTATTTGCAGGTACAGTAAGCAATGAAGAAATCCAGCATTATTATAAAATGGCTTACTTATTTACTATTACCTCTACCTCAGAATCATTTGGCATAGTAATTATTGAAGCCTTGGCCTCGGGAATTCCTGTATTAGCAGTTAGAGCTCCGGGAGCAGCAGATATACTGACTGATGATCTGGACGGGCTGTTAGTTGATGATGATGTTGAAAAATTCGCTGATGCCTTAGAAAAAATTATTCGAGAGCCAGAATTAAGGGAGAAGCTCTCTAAGGGAGCATTAAAGACATCTGAAAAATATAATATTGATACAATTTCTGAAAGAATGTTAAATCTTTATCGTGAAGTAATCAAGATAAAAAAATCTAAAACTAAAGAGAAAAAAAATTTTATAAAAGATATTCTGGCCATAGATTATGAGGGGAAAATAAAAAATGAAAAATAGAACTTTAAAAAACATTATTTTACAATCGTCATTATTTTTTATAAATCTTTTTAGAACTGTTTATTATTTTGTTTACAATCCTTTAGAATATTCAGTGCATAGTCAATATCATAAGGGGTATGGTCAGCATTTATCTGAAATCTTATTTCTTCATCACCTTTAGGGACAACCGGATAATTAAGACCGGTACCAAAAATTCCATTTTCAATAAGATAATTTACCAAATCTGTGGTTTTTTTAGTATCCCTTACCATTAGAGGAACAATAGGGTGATCACTTTCAATAATTTCATATCCTAAATCAAGGAGACCTTTTTCAAATTTCTTGGTCATCCGGTGAAGGTGAGTTAAAATGTCTTTTCCTCTTTCACTATTAAGTATTTCTAAAGACTTTAAAGCAGCACTCGCCTCGGCAGGGGAAATAGGATTAGAATAGATATACATTGGTGCAGTTTCTCTTAAATAAGTAATAACAGTTTGGTTGGAAGTAACATACCCGCCATTTACTCCAAATGCTTTACCCAGGGTACCTACTAACACATCAATTCCCTTTGCATTGGTGTATTCTTCTGTCCCCCGACCGGTTTTTCCATAAGCCCCAATGCCGTGAGAATCATCTACCACTAACAGAATATTTTCCGGAAATTCCTGATCGTATTTTTTGGAAAGGCTGGAAATGATATCCAGAGGAGCATAATCGCCTCTCATGCTGAATATACCGTCTGTGATAATGATTAATCTTTTTGCTTGACCGATAGATTCTTTTATTCTATTTTCGAGTTCAACCATGTCAAGATGTTTGTAGATTTTTTTATCTTTTGGCCGGGCAAGTCTAAGAGCGTTGATTATGCAATTATGGTTTAATTCATCACTGATTACAATGGTGTCAGAAGTTATGAGAGGAGTTAAGATTCCAACTACTGCTGAATAAGCTGAACTGAATAACATAACATCTTCTCTTTGGTGAAATACTGCTAATTTCTTTTCCAATTCTCGGTGAGATTGGAATGTACCGCTGATAAAACGGGCTGCACCTGGTCCAACACCATATTCTTTGGTTATTTTTTCTTCTTCCTGTATGATTTCCTCTCTTAAGGACATTCCCAGATAAGAATTAGAATTCATTCTGATAAATTCCTGTTCACCTTTCCCTTTAAGGAAATATCTGGGACCTTTTTCTCCTTCACTTCTTTTGACCTTGGTTATAATGTATTCTTTTCCTTTTAGTCGTCCTTCATTTTTTAGGTCTTTTAGAGTTTGAGAAAGAATTTTTTCTAAATTATTTAATCCCATTTCTTTATCCTCCAATTTTTTAGTCGTTAGTATTTAGTTAGCTAGTTAATTGGTTTATTGGTTAATTAGTTTAAGATTAATTCTTCAATATACTCATTCCCAAACCAACTAACTCTTTTCTTGTTACTCATTACTCATCACTTATCACTGTATTCTATACGCTGTACGCTAGTTCAGCTACACGCTCTACGCTATTTTCAGTTTGACTTTCAGTTTTTCAATCATATCTTTAGTCATTGCTTCTAAATTATAATCCGGGGACCATCCCCAATCTTCTCTGGCTGCACTATCGTCTAATCGATTGGGCCAAGAATCGGCAATTGCCTGCCGCATTGGGTCAATATTATAATTCATTTTAAAATCCGGAATATATTTTTTAATTTCGTTAGCGAGTTGTTCCGGATCAAAGCTTGCTGCGGTCACATTATAGGCATTTCTGTGTTTTAATCGGGAAGGGTCCGCGTCCATCAAGTTAACCGTGGCTTTTAGAGCATCAGGCATATACATCATGTCCAGATAGGTGTTTTTATCTAAAAAACAGGTATATTTTTTATTTTTCAATGCTTCATAAAAGATTTCTACAGCATAATCAGTAGTTCCTCCACCGGGAAGGGCAACATAAGAAATGATTCCCGGAAAACGTACTCCTCTAGTGTCTACCCCATATTTTAAATGATAGTAGTCACAGAGCAATTCTCCTGTAACTTTAGATAATCCATAGATGGTGTTGGGTCTTTGTATTGTCTCCTGAGGGGTGTTATCTTTGGGAGTAGAAGGGCCAAAAGCGGCAATCGAACTGGGGGTGAAGACAGCACATTTATATTCCCTGGCTATTTCCAGCACATTGTAGAGGCCATTAATGTTTACTTTCCAGGCTAATTGAGGATTCTTTTCGCCGCTTGCAGAGAGAACAGCTGCAAGATGAAATATAGTATCTATTCTATATTTTTTAATTACAGAATAAATCTTCTGAGCATTTAAACAATCGATATGTTCAAAATGCCCTTCCTGTTCAATCATTCCTTCGGGTAGTGGCTTAATATCCGAAGCAATTATATTTCCATTACCGTATCTTTGTCTTAAAAAGGTAGCAAGCTCGGAACCAATTTGACCCAGTGCTCCGGTTATTAGAATTCTTTTCATATTTTCCCCTTATTGCTAGTTTAATTCAATTCATAAAAATATTTTTTATTCAGCATATAAACTCATTTTTATCTGATTTATAAAATGAATTGCATGATCTTTCATAATCTGTTCGCTTTTGTTTTGTTCCTTGTTTTCCAATGCCTTTATAAGTTCTTCAAAATCTTCAGGAATTTTCTGTGAGTAAGCATCGTTTTCTTTGGCGAAGAACCAAAGGCGGCCAATTTGATTTCGTAATCTTTTTAAGGTCTCTGCCAAAGCTTGATTTTTGGTAGAATAATTTACTAAATCATGGAATTCTGCGTCTAATTGAATTAATTTTCTTCTATTTTTTTCTTGCTTTATCTTATCAAGCAATTCTTTTAATTTGTTTATTTCTTCCGGAGTTATCCTTTCAGCGGCAAGTCTCCCTGATAATCCAACTAAAAATAGTCTGACTTCAAAGACATCTTTCAGTTCTTGAAAGCTTATGTCGTTAACGTAGATGCCATTATTGGGTATTATGTGAATTAGTTTTTCGCTTTCTAAAAGGATTAACACCTCTCGAATCGGCATAGGACTAACCCCAAATTCTTTCGCTAATTCTTTAATGTTTAACACTTGTTTTGGTTTGTAATCCAGATAGACTATCCGCCTTTTGAGTTCTTTATAAATTTCTTTATTTACCATAAATATCACCTATATATTATTAATATATTGTAAATATATCAGCAAAATATCGATGTGTCAATCTAATAATTTGTATTGCGTATTGCGTATCGAGTATCGCGTCAAGGAAGAAAGGAAATACAAGAAAAAATAACGGATAGAAATATAGTATATAGTACCGAGTATAGCGTAGAGCGTACAGCGTTTAGCGTATAGTCAAGAAAGAAGAGATAAAATTCAGAATCAGAAGTCAGAAAATTATTTCGTCTTTATTCCCTCTCCCCTTGGAGGGAGAGGGTTAGGGTGAGGGGGATTGATCTTCACGCAATACGCTTTACAATATGCTAACGGCTGATTTAATCAGTGAATTATCTCATCTTGCACCTTGTTTTTTATCTTAATTGGTCAATTGTCTTATTTTGTATTTAATACTAACGACTAATCAATATTGAGTATCGTGTGAGGAAAAGAGCTAGAGAAAAAAAGTAGGAAAAACAAAAGTCATAGCTTTTTACATAACTAACGTAATTAAATAATTGAAAAACATTTTTAATTTTGCTATATTAAGTTTATGAATATTTTATTTTGTCTGACCGTATGAAAGTTTTAATATAAAAAATTAAGGAGGGAGTAATCTTGTATAATAATTCTGAAGGTATTGTTTTGGTAGATTTCGAGAGTTTAGAAAATTTTATGGTTGATGTTTTTAAAGGGGTAGGAGTCCCGGAAGAAGATGCTCGAATATGTGCTGATGTGTTGATTACTTCTGATAAAAGAGGGATAGATTCACATGGTATTGGCCGCTTAAAACCTATATATTACGATAGAATTAAGGATGGGACCCAATCACCAAAAACAGATATTGAAATTGTTAAAGATGGTCCTACTACCGCAGTTATTGACGGACACAATGGAATGGGACAGGTAATTGCCAAAAAGTCTATGACTCTGGCCATTGAAAAAGCTAAAAAGATGGGATTGGGAATGGTAGCAGTAAGAAATTCAACCCATTATGGAATTGCCGGATATTATGTTTTAATGGCTATCAAAGAAGGAATGATTGGAATCACCGGTACTAATGCCCGTCCTTCCATTGCTCCTACTTTTGGGATAGAAAATATGTTGGGAACTAACCCTTTGACTTTTGGAATGCCCTCTGACGAAGAATTTCCCTTTGTTCTTGACTGTGCTACCTCTATTACTCAACGAGGGAAGATAGAATTTTATGACCGGGCAGAAAAAGAAATCCCTTCGGGATGGGTAATCGGGCAAGATGGTAAGGCCAGGACAGACACTCATCAAATTTTGCAAGACTTAAAAACAGGGAAAGCTGCTCTTGCCCCCTTGGGAGGTATCGGAGAAGAAACTGCCGGATATAAAGGTTATGGATATGCTGCTGTAGTAGAAATCCTTTCTGCTGCCCTGCAAAACGGGAAGTATCTTAAAATGTTATCGGGAATGGAAGAAGGTAAACCCGTACCCATTAATCTGGGACATTTTTTTATTGCCATTAACATATCTTCCTTTATAGATCTTGAATTATTTAAAAAGATAAGTGGAGATATTCTCCGTTCCCTTCGTTCTTCCAAAAAATCTCCTGAAGCGGAGAGAATTTACACCGCAGGTGAAAAAGAATATCTGGCTTGGCTGGAGAGAAAAGATAAAGGCGTACCGGTAAATAAGAATCTTCAACAGCAGATTATTGCTTTAAAAGAAGAACTTGGATTGATCCAACATAAATTCCCTTTTGAAAAATAAAAAAGAAATAATTACTTTTTCTGTCTTTCTCGCGAAGCTTGTGCCTCTACTTTACAAGGGTAGGTTTTGCGAAAGTAAGCAATGGAAATCCAAAACAAAAATCAGGAGGTAATGAAGTATTTATGAAGCTTAAAAAGAAAATATCAATTTTTATTCTACTAATTCTTTCCGTTTTAATCTTAAGTTCTGTGAATGTGTTTTCCTGGAACAGTCACTTTTTTTATACTGAATTAGCTATAAAAAATAATGATTGGATAAACAGTTTCCCTGAAATCGAAGTAACTCCTTATACTTATAAAGACATAGACCAGGATGAATACAATCCGGAATTTGTAATAAAATATGTTGAGGGGGAGGTTGGAGGAAAAACGAAAGCCTCAGATATTCTTATTAATTATTCAGACGAACCGGATTGGGATTTAGATACTAATTTAGAATTAAATAAATTACAAGCTTTAACCGGGGGAAGTCAAGGGTATCGCCATATGTATTTTTCTGTGTTTGCAGGTTTACTGAAAGCCGGAGATGCCCCCAAAAGAGCTAATCACTTCTTTGAAATGTCCAAGAATGCCTTTGGGAAAGGCGATAATTATTGGGGTTTTAGGTTTGCCGCTCGGGCTATTCATTATTTAGAGGATGTATCCCAACCCTATCACACTTATCCAGCTCCTTTGGATGTCCTCTTTAAGAAATTCTTTAATGTAAAAAAGCTTACTGTACTGGTTTCTAATGCTCATTATGGCTATGAAGATTTTAATGGATATCTTTTCGAACACAAGAAAGAGGAATTTTATAATCTGCTTCCTGAGGTGAAAACTGTTAAGATGGGTGATGTAGCGGATAGTGCTATTAATTTAAGCAAAGAAGCCAGAAAAGATTTTGCTCTTTCTTATCGAGAGACCATGAAATTATTTCCTGTGCTGGATAATGACCAAGCATTTATTATTATCAAAGGAGAAGAAATAATAAGAACAGCCAATTCTCCGGATAGTCAAGAGCTGATTAATTTGATGAAAAAAGATATTCTATTGGGTTTGGGTTATTTAAACGGCTTTTTTGATCTGTTAAAAGAATCGGTTGAGTAAACTCGTATCGAGTATCGCGTATTGCGTGAAAAGAAAGAGCGGATAGTGTTCAGGAGGTAGGGGTTCGATTCATCGAACCCGTTTCGGGTCGAATAAATCCGACCCCTTGATGAAGAAATTACCTCGTCTTTATTCCCTCTTCCCTTGGAGGGAGAGGGCCTGCCCTGTGTAGTAGAGGAAATTACTGCACGGGGTTAGGGCGAGGGGGATAAATCTTCACGCTATCCCCGATACGCAATACGATATACTTACAATTAATATAATTGGTCAATTAGGCAATCGGTAGATTGGCGGATCGGCAGATTAGCAAATTAGTAGATTGGTAGATTTTAAAGTTTTTAATTTTGAATTATGGTTTTACGTTTTTCGTTTTAAGTTTTTAGTTTAAGAAGGAATGTGTATGTTTTTCAAAAAAAAGCAGAACAATAAAAAAGAAAAAGTAATTGTATCTTTTTCACAGAGGTTAGGCATGGTTTGTCTTAGAAGTCTGGAAGCATATATAGAGAAAAATAAAATAGCAAAGTGTTATATTATTATTCCCAATCCTCCCCATAAAAATGTAATTAATTATGCAGAAAATATTAGCCAAATAGGAATAGTTATCGCTCCCGATTTTAAGCAGGAAATAGAAAAGATTAAAAAGTTGTATCCGGGAAGAACAATTGAAATGATTAATTTAGAAGATTTCGGCGAAAGGAATATGATGCGAGATGCGGTATAGAGATATAATAAATAATGTATTAAATAAAGTAGAAGAAAAAAATAAAAGAAAGGAGAAATATTAAATGAAGCAGATTGGGCAGTTAGATGTTACCGATAATAAAAGATTGGTTTTATCTATCGGTGAGTTTCGGGGAGTAGAAAGAGTTGATTTAAGGCAATATGTAAAAGTGAAAGACGGAGATGAGTACATTCCCACCCCTAAAGGTGTAAACTTTAGCGCAGAATGGATAGATGATTTTGTGAAAATGATAGAGAAATTAAAGGAAGTTTAGTAGGGGAAAATAAGACAATATTATTATCCTGTCTTTGAGGAGGCAAATTAAAATGAAAAATGTTAATTATTTATCTATTGCCGAGAAAGTTCTACAACAGATAAAATCTGAAGGGGCATTCCTGATAACTAAGTCCCAAGATGATGCAAAAATAAACGTTATGACTATAGGCTGGGCTTCTATTGGATATATGTGGAAAAAGCCGATAATGACAGTCATGGTTAGGAAGAGCCGCTTTACCCATCATATTATCGAAAAGGCCGAAAGTTTTGCGGTTAGTATCCCTGGAGATGACTTGAAGGAAGCATTGGATTTTTGTGGTACTAAATCCGGTCGAGATTTTGATAAATTCAAAGAATGTAATTTAACCATTGTTCCAGCACAAAAAATAGACACTCCTATTATTAACCTGCCAGGATTTCATTATGAATGTAAAATTGTTTATAAAAGCAAAATGAATCCTGATTTTCTGTGTAAAGAATATAAGGAAGATGTTTATGCTGATAATGATTATCATACTTTTTATTTTGGCGAGATAGTGGCCTGCTATAAAACAATTGGTTAAATAAATTTTGTTGCAAAAGGCGAAAGATTAATAAGTAAAAAAAGAATTAAATTAATTTCAAATAATTTTTACAAAAAAGAAGGATTATTTTAAGTAAATGTAGAAAATAGTAGAGAGATTAATTTTAAATTAAAGAATGTAAGAAAAAATTAATGTCTGCGAGTTTAAGCATTAGATAAGAAGAGGGAGGTGGTCAATTTAGCATAATTATTAAAGATTTAGGTTTAGCGAGGATTTGATTAGTTAGAAAATTAATTAAAAAATATTTAAGGAGGATTTATACAAACATGTTGAGATTTAAAATAACCAAAGGACTATTAATTTCCCTGTTAACTTTCTTTTTAGTTCTAAGTTCAGTATGTTTTATTTTTGCTGCACAAAAAGAAATTGTTGTATTATCAATTAATGACTATCACGGAGCCCTTGCTCCTGCCGGGAAAAATGTCGGGGCAGCGAAACTTGCCGATGCTTTAAAGGTTGAGAAAGCAAAGAATCCTGAAGGCACAATTATAGTATCCGGCGGTGATAATTATCAGGGTAGTGCTATGTCAAATCTTATGTATGGTGAACCGGTATCAGCACTATTTAAAGAGGCGGGCTTAGAATTATCCGCAGTTGGTAATCACGAATTTGACTGGGGAATTGATAGGATCACTAAGTGGGCAGAAGATGGTGAACTAACATTTGTTTGTACTAATATATATGATATAAGAACAAATGAACCGGTTGATTGGGCAGAACCATTTGTAATTATCGAAAAAGCTGGGGTTAAAGTAGGATTTGTAGGTTTGGCTACTCCGGAAACTGCTTACAAAGCGCTTAAAGCAAATGTAGAGAATTATGATTTCAAAGACCCGGTAGCAACTTTAGTTAGCTGGGTGCCAAAAGTAAAAGCTGCAGGAGCGGATATTGTTATCGCTTTAACTCACCTTGGTTCATTCCAGGATAAAGAGGGGAAGATTACCGGTGAAGCTGCAGATTTATTTCAGGTAGAAGGAGTGGATGCAGTAATATCCGGCCACACTCATCAAAGTGTCAGTGGCTTGGTAAATGGTAAGCCTCTGGTGCAAGCTTACTATAACGGCCGGACAGTTGCGAAAATGACTTTCGTTTTTGATGAGAATAATAAGTTACTTAGTGCAGAGCCTTCATTAGATCATCTCTATAACCGACCTGATACTCTTAAAGATGATGTGAATATGTTAGCAATTTATGAAAAATATGAAGACGAACTGAATCCTGTTTTAGGAAAGGTATTGGGTAAAACTACAGTAGAATTAGACCATGACAGATATGCCGGACCATCTTTATTAGGTGAATGGAGCTGTGAGGTAATGAGAGAAAAAGTTGGAGTTCAGATTGCTATGACCAATGGCGGCGGACTCAGAGTTCCTGTTCCGGCAGGAGATATTACTGCCGGGATACTATATGAAGTGATGCCTTTTGATAATACTCTATATACTATGAAGTTATCCGGTGCAGATGTAAAAGCTAATATTGAACACGGTATATTAAATGAGGAAATTGGCTGGATTCAGATATCCGGTGTAATGGTAACTTATAATAAAGAAGCAGAAGCAGGTAACAGGATAACCAGCATGGTTTTAGCAGACGGTACCCCTGTAGAACTGGATAAATATTATACTGTGGTAACTAATGACTTTATGTTCACCGGTGGAGATAAATACAACTTCAGCAATTCTAAAGATGGATTGGATACTTTTATTCCTATAAGGGATGCTCTGATGGAAGCAGTAGAAAAAGCGGGAATTTTGTCACCAGTAAAACAAAATTGGTTGTCTGAAGAGAAAGTCGGCAAGCTTTATGTAGTAGAAGTGGGGGATTCTGTATGGGAAATTGCCCAGAAATTTGGAACAACGGTAGAAAAGATTGCTGCACTTAATGAATTATCCAACCCGAGACTTATTAGACCCGGTCAAGAGTTAGTTATTCCCACAGAGTAATAGTGAGAAAAATAAAAGAGGATGGCATTTTTAATATGCCATCCTCTTTTATAATGTCATTTTCTAAAACGGAATATAAAAGTATAAAAAAAATGAAAAAACATTTGTGTTTTAATAAATTTAATGCTAAACTTTTTATGGTGTTTTGACCCCGTTATGTTAATACTTCTAAAATTGTAAATAAAATAGTTAATTTTACAATAATAATTAGCTTTATAATTACTTACAAGGAGAATATTAAATATTGATACACGCGCCTTTTGAGACGTTGTGCTTGCTTCAAGATACCTTTATCTATCAAGACTTACCGGGAGTTTTTCCACATTCCCACCTTTTCAGATGGGAGATCACACAAAATAAAAATATAAGATAGCTATTTTTAATGAAATATTTAGGAAAAACATTCTACACCTATGTTATAGTACAGAATAATACTTTAAAAATTGCTAAAAATGTTAAGGCAGACAAGGCTCGAGAAATAAGATTGATACAATATATCAATTATACTTATATAAGTGCTAAGCATATAAAAAGAAAGCAAAACATAATCGGAGGTGAATAAAAAGAAAAAAGCATAAGATTTTAAGAATACACGTACTATTAGTCGAAAAGGTTCATATTAAAAAAAGTTTAAATTTTAATAGAAAGGAGAAAGAAATGAGAAAAAGTTTATTTGTTTTAACATTGGCTGTTCTTCTAATCGCTATAAGTACTGTAGCTCTTGCAGCCGATGTGGTTAAAATTGGTATTTTTGAACCTATGACTGGACCAATGGCTGTTGGTGGAGCACTGGGTATGCAAGGATATGAACTTGCCCAAGACCATAGACCTACAGTTTTAGGAAAAACAGTTGAATTAATTCTTGTTGATAATAAAAGTGATAAAGTTGAATCAGCCAGTGCAGTCTCCAGATTAATCGAAAAAGAAGGCGTAGTAGCAATTTTAGGTAGTTATGGCAGCAGTTGTTCAATCCCAGGCGGTGAAGTTGCTGATAAAGCAGGAATACCTATGCTTGCTGCTGGTGCAACAAACCCCTTAGTTACATTCGGAAAAGATTATGTTTTCCGTTGCTGTTTCATTGACCCTTTCCAAGGAGAAGTAATGGCTCGTTATACTTTTGAAAACTTGGGAATCAAAAAAGCAGCTCTTTTAGTTGATATTGCTCAGGATTATTCAGTAGGCCTGGCTAATTTCTACAAAAAAACATATTTAGAACTTGGTGGAGAGATCATTAGTGACATGAAATACAATACTGGTGACCAGGATTTTAGTGCTCAATTAAGTCAGATTATAGCTTCCGGAGCAGAAGCTCTCTTTTTCCCAGGTTATTTCGGAGATGTTGCTTTAATTGCTATGCAGGGGAGAGAATTAGGATTTAAAGGAACATATTTAGGAGGAGATACATTACATAACCCAGTATTAATCGATTTAGCCGGTGATGCTGTTGAAGGTTTAGTTGCAAGTACCTTCTTTGCTGAAGATGCGCCTCCTATTCCGGAATCCGTAAAATTTGTTGATCGCTGGAGAGCTAAATTTAATGAAGCTCCCAATGCAACTTCTATCCTTACCTATGATGCCTACAATTTAATGCTTGATGCTATTGAAAGAGCTGGTTCATTTGACCCGACTGCAATCAAGGATGCCTTAGCTGCAACAAAAGAATTCCCGGGTGCCGGCGGCGCAATTACCATTAATGAAACTGGTGATGCAGTAAAACCTGCGATTATAGTTAAAGTTGTAAATGGGGAGCAAGTCTACAGTACAACTGTTAACCCCTAATATAATTGATTTATTTAGTAAATTACATAGAGGGATAGAAAGGTTACGATTCTATCCCTCTTCACAGAAAGAACCTTTTCGACTAAATTTATTATAGCAAGTAGAACAGAAGGGCAAAATGTCATAATGCGGACACGCATTATGACATTTTGCCCTTCAGGTTAACTAAGTAAAGAAGCTAAAAAATTAAGAACATAGAAGTTATTTAACCGAAAATTTAAATAACCGAAAGGAGGATTCTATGCCATTAAATTTATTCTTGCAGAATTTAGCTAACGGATTATCTTTGGGAAGTTTATACGCCTTGATTGCGATAGGATATACTATGGTTTACGGCATTTTAAGATTAATCAACTTTGCTCACGGGGAAGTTTTTATGCTGGCGACTTACTTTCTTTATTATGGATTTTTAATTTTTAATTTGCCCTGGTGGGCATCGGTTATTATTGCAATAGCGCTAACTGCTATAACCGGAATGTTATCTGAAAGGATCGCCTATAGGCCTTTGCGAAATGCTCCCAGAATATCTGTTTTGATTTCAGCAATTGGGGTGTCATTTTTCCTGCAAAATTTAGCCATTGTTCTTTTTACCGGAATCCCCAAATCTTTTCACCGCCCTACTTTTTTCAAAAGGATATTTCAATTTGGCGAGATTCGCATTCAATCGACTCTTTTTGCTTCAGTAATAGTTTCCGCTATCTTTTTAACCATATTAATATATGTTGTTTACAGAACAAAGACTGGCTTAGCCATGAGGTCAATATCTACAGATATTGAAACTTCCAGATTAATGGCAGTTGATGTTGATAAAACCATTTCCATTACCTTCGCTATCGGTTCGGCTCTGGCAGCTGTGGGTGGTATTTTATGGGCCCTAAGATTTCCACAATTATTCCCTTTTATGGGTATGATGCCCGGTTTGAAAGCTTTTATTGCAGCTGTGGTGGGGGGAATTGGTAATATACCGGGAGCGATGCTTGGCGGTTTATTTTTAGGTATGTCTGAAATATTATTTGTTGCTTTTTTACCTGCATTATCAGGATATAGAGATGCATTTATCTTCGCAATCTTGATTTTAATTCTGTTGTTTAAACCGGATGGTATTCTAGGCAAAAATGTACAAGAGAAGGTGTAGTATAATGAAAAAACAAAATGAAAAAATATTTACCATATTAGCTTTAATTGTACTGGGGATATTAGTGTACCTTGCGGAAAACAATTTAGATGCCTATAAGTTAAGAATTCTTAATCTTAGTGCTATATATGTTACTCTGGGTGTAAGTTTAAATTTAATTTATGGGTTTACAGGTCAATTCTCCTTGGGTCATGCTGGTTTTATGGCAATCGGTGCCTACGTGACCACCTTATTAGTGCTTCCTCCCTATTATAAGGAAATGATTTTTATACTCGAACCTTTAGTTTGGCCCTTTACTGTTATGAAAGCACCTTTTATAGTTGCTTTATTGTTAAGTGGATTATTGTCTGCTTTGGTAGCAATTCTAATCGGGTTACCGGTATTGAGGCTTAGAGGAGACTATTTAGGGATAGCTACCCTGGGTTTTGCTGAAATTGTAAGAATAATCGCCAATAACATCCCTCAGGTTACTAATGGGGCTTTAGGAGTAAAAGGTATTCCGGAATTTTCTAATCTCTGGTGGACCGTAGGAGTGGCGGTCTTTACAATTTATATTATTAAAGGATTGATTAATAGCAGTTTTGGAAGAGCTTTGATGGCTATCAGGGAAAATGAGATAGCAGCCGAGGTTATTGGAGTAAGTCTTACCTATCATAAAGTAATGTCATTTGCAATTAGTGCATTTTTTGCCGGGGTTGCCGGAGGATTGTTTGCCTGTTTGCTTACAACCATAGACCCAAAGGCATTTATGTTCGTAATGACCTTTAATATATTAATTGTGGTTGTACTTGGCGGTTTGGGCAGTATTACCGGAACAGTTTTTGCAGCCTTTTTATTTAATTTTTCTCTGGAATATTTACGTCCTATAGAAGCAGGCTTTAATATCGGACCGATTGTAATTCCCTCAATACCCGGATTAAGGATGGTCACTTTCTCAGCCCTCCTCCTAATTGTTATTTTATATATGAAGAATGGGCTTATGGGAGGTATTGAATTCTCCTGGAAGGGATTAGCCAGATTTATTCGCAAAATATTCCCAAATAAAAAATCATCTGAAGGGAGCGTCATGTAATGGAAATATTGATGGAATTATTAAATGCAGATAATATAACTATGAAATTTGGCGGTTTAACAGCTGTAAGCAATTTCAAGTTAAAAATTTCTCCAGGCGAGCTTGTTGGATTGATTGGTCCAAACGGTGCCGGAAAGACTACCATCTTTAATATGATTACCGGAATATACACTCCAACTATAAATAAGATTTATTTTCAAGATAGAGATATTACCGGAATAAAACCTGATAAAATCGCTAAAGCAGGCATCGCCCGAACTTTCCAAAATATCAGGCTTTTGGAGAATTTGACAGTAATCGATAATGTAATGATAGGTTTTCATCTTCACCTAAAATCAAATCTTGCTTCTGCTATCCTTAAATTTCCCAATTATGTTCGTGAAGAAGAAAGTATTTACCATAAATCAATAGAATTATTAGAGAAAGTAGAATTAGAAAAATTCAAACAGGAAAAAGCAGGCAGTCTTCCTTATGGACAGCAGAGGAAATTAGAGATTGTTCGGGCTTTAGCTACCGGACCTAAACTGTTGCTTTTGGATGAGCCGGCAGCCGGAATGAATCCTCAGGAAACCAAGGAGTTAATGAGTTTTATTCAGAAGATTCAAAATGACTTTGATTTAACCATTTTTTTAATAGAACACGATATGAAAGTTGTAATGGGAATATGTAGAAGAATTTTAGTCATGGATTATGGAGTAACTATTGCTGAGGGAAATCCCGCAGAAATTCAAAATAATCCGGAAGTAATTAAGGCTTATTTGGGGGTGGATGCAATCTATGCTTAAGATTGATAATTTAAATGTTTTTTTCGGTGGTATACATGCCTTGAAAGGAATTTCATTTGATGTTCCCATAGGAAAAGTAATTACTTTAATTGGAGCAAATGGAGCAGGTAAAAGTACTACTTTAAGAACTATCTGTGGTTTAATCAAACCACAGGAAGGTAAAATAAAGTTCGATGATAAAGAAATAACCAATATTCCTACTGACAGGATTGTTAAAAAAGGCATTGCACTGATACCTGAAGGAAGGAAAATATTTCCCAATTTGACAGTTCAAGAAAATTTATCCTTAGGTGCTTTTGCCCGGACTGATAAAAAAGAAACTGCGAAAGATCTTGAATGGGTTTACGAGTTGTTCCCTCAGATTAAAGAAAGATTATGGCAAAAGGGTGGTACTTTATCAGGCGGGGAACAGCAGATGTTAGCCGTAGCCCGGGGATTAATGTCACGACCAAAGCTTTTAATGTTGGATGAGCCCTCTTTAGGGTTAGCGCCTTTATTAGTGAAGGAAATCTTTGATATCATTAAAAGGATTCACCGGGAAGGAATGACCGTACTTTTAGTTGAACAGAATGCTTTTGCTGCATTGAAAATTGCTGATTATGCTTATGTGCTGGAGACCGGGAAGGTTGTTCTGCAGGGAACCGGAGAGGAGCTTTTACAAGATAAGGGAGTAAAAAAAGCTTATCTGGGAGAATAATGATATTTTAATAAAACGAAAAACGAAAAGCGCAAAACGTAAAACTATAGCTCAAAATGTAAAATTTAAATATATATCTCGATTCGTTGATTAATTACTTAGTTAATTGGTTAATAAATTATTAGAATTGTACTATTTAACTAGTTTATTTTGCATCTTGTATTTAAAGCTAACGACTATCGACTATTCACTAACGACTAGTTAAGAGTTTTGAATTATGGTTTTTCGCTTTTAGTTTTAAATTTTTAGCTGTATACTGACAACTAAAAAATTGTATTTGAAAATAACGACTAATTTAATATTATTCTATAGTAACTAACCAGGAAATTTTTCGCTCGTACGAACTGTTTTTACCAAGAGCAGTAATGTTTACAATATAAGACTTTTTAATTAATGGTTTTGAAGAATCAGGGGTAAAAGAAATTTCTCGATTTTCTGGATTAAAATCGAATTTTACTTTTGCCCCTCCTAATTTCATAGACAGAGTTTTTGCATCGTAATCATCACTCTCTAAAATCGCCCCTATCTTAATAAATTGGTTGCTTTCTACTATCCCGTCATAGGGGAAGACTCGGGAGACATTAAGTGGACGTTGGTTTAATGTCCGGATGAAAGAATTAAGTGAACTTTGGCCAAAAATTATTTGCCGGTTCAAGGAAAAAGGGTGGGCATTCAAAGTATTATTCATGCTATTGGCATTAACGATTGCTTCATAATCTGCTTGTATTGCTAAATCTTTGATTATAGAACTGTAGGCACCATAAGGGTAGGCAAAGAATTTTATTTCTCTCTCAATTTTACTCTCCAAAATTTCTTTAGATAAGAAGATTTCTTTTCTAATTCGAGCCAGATAAGTCTCATAATTTTCATTTTCCTGATATTTCAAGAGGTTGCAATGGCTTAGGGTATGAGAACCAATTTCAATATCATTTCTTGCCATCTCTCTAATTTCTTCCCAGGTAAGGCTATAGCTATTTTTTTCGACAAAGTCGGTATATAAAAAAAGAGTTGCCGGGAAATCATATTTTTTTAATACGGGATAGGCTAAAGTGTAAGTAGATTTAAAACCGTCATCGATGGTAATTACGATTGGTTTTGGTGGAAGCTGGCCAGCTCTTAGCCCTGCAAGCAATTCGGAAAGGGAGATTACGGAATAGCTATTAAGAGATAAGAATTCCATCTGTTTTTCAAAATTGGTAATATTAATTTTATAGCTATCACCCTCTCCTGTGGTGAAATTATGATAGGTCAGGATAGGGATATGAATTTCTTCTTCGGCGTAGACAAGGTTATTTGTAATTAAAAAAATACTAAAATAAAAAATTACAGATATTATCATTAGCACCAATAAAAACAATTCAAAAATAAATGATAATTTAACTTTCTTAACAGGGAAGGGATGTAGATTTTCTTGATTTAAAAACATATTGTATCCTTTTAATGTAAATGTTTAGTGTGTATTGTATTATAACATACTGTATTTAAAATATTTGTTATAATATATAGATGGTAAAAACAGGACTGAGGTTATTTAATAATCTCCTTTAGGATAGGAGATATGTCTTTTAAGTCTTTGACTATGAAATCTGCTTTATCATTATCAGTATTACTTCCGGAGAATTTATTTACCCAGATGGTGGTCATTCCCATATTTTTCCCGCCTACAATATCTTTTTTATAAGAATCACCGATAATAATTGATTCCTTTCCCTGACAACCTGCTTTATTTAGAGCGACTTGGAAGATTTTTTCTTTCGGTTTGTAGATTTGAACTTCTTCCGAGGTGGTAATGGAGTCAAATATCTCGCTAATTCCGAAAACTTTAAATTGAAAGTTTTGAAAGTCATTATCGATATCGCTTATAATTCCCACATGAAGATTAGTTTTTTTTAGTTCCCGGAGAATTAATAAAGTTTCGGGAAATAATTTTATATATTTTTTATGGTTTTTTAAGAATGACTTGTTAAACCATTGAAAATCCTCTTTCGAAGGCTGGATATTCCATTCTGCAAGTACCCCTTTAAAAGCTTTTTTAGTAGATTCCCGAAGAGGTGTAAATGATTTTTCTTCCGGGTCGGTATCCAGCAAAGTCATTTCCTTGGTAAATAGGTAAGAATTATATTTAGTGACCATATCTTCCGGGGAAGCAAAAAGTTTGTATCTTTGAATAACCTCTTTCATCATATGTAAATGAGCGGCATGGTCACTTTCAGCACACATCAGTGTTCCCCCAAAATCAAAAAATATGGCTTTGTATTTTTTTCCTTCATTATTATTTAATTTTCCCATCTTATCCCTCCTTTATCCTATATATTTTATCATTATTTTGGTCTATAAACTAATTTTAAAACAGTTTTTTGTTAAGAATAATATTTTTTATTCTTTTATTTTTATAAGCAAGAGAGAAGTTATCAAAGCAAATATCAATCCAGCCCAGAAGGGTGATAAGGGACCAAACTGGAACTTTAAATACCCTCCCAGGGAAGGCCCGATGGATCCGATTAAACCGGTACAGGTACCGATAAAACCAATTACCAGTCCTCTTGATTGTCGGTGAGTAATATCGGCCAGAAATGAACCATAAGCAATATAACAACTCTGAAAAAAAACGTATAATACGGTAAACAGGGCAATAGTCAGCCATAAAGGAGAACTTAAGCTCCACAAGATTATAAATATTCCTAGACCTGACACACTGTACGATAATACCCTTTTACTACCCCATTTCTCAATGATTTTTCCTCCCCAGAGACTGTATATAACTGCCGCGAACCCTCCTAACGCAAAAAGCAAATTGATTTTTGATTTATCCAAATTCATTACTTCCTTGGCATATAAAGAAATAAAAGGTCCATGTGTGGTAAGATTAAATAAAAGAAAAAGGGAAGAAAGAGCTAAGATGATTCGAAGCATCTTTTTATTGAATAAATTTTTAAAAGAGTCAAATTTATTAATTTTTGTACGGTGGTGATGGGTCTCTTTTAACCACAATATTCTGGCTATGGCACACAAAAAAGTAGTTAAAGAAGTAAAATAAAATAAATATTTTATTTCTATTCGAGGAATCAATATCATCCCTATAGCGGGTCCTATGGTAATCCCTAATACAACGAATAGTTCAAATTCACTATAGGCTATACCCCTTTTTGTTTTGGGAACAGATTCGGCAATCATGGAATAGAAAGAAGGTAATTGAAGAGCACTTAAACTATTAGCGATAGTAAGAAAAAGTATTAAAGTGATCCAATGAGAAGAATTGCCAGCTAAAAAATATAGAAAAGGAAAGACAAAGCTTGGGATAATTATTAATAACTTGCGGCCAAATTGGTCGGAAAGTATTCCTCCTAAAAATTGCATTAAAGTAGAAGATAGGGCAAGCAAGGTATACGAAAATCCCACTTGAAAATCATTTGCCCCTAATTCTTTAAGATAAATAGGAAGAACAGGATACCAACTAAAAAAAGCCATGAGGATAAACAGAACTGTTATTGATAATACAGAAACATTCTGTTCGATAAATAGGGATTGACGGATTTTAGTCCAAAAATTCATTAAAAGACTCCTTAAGTTAAATTAATACTAAATTTTTTACATAAATTATGGTAAAATACAGATAATTATATCATAATGGAAAAGATAAGATAACAAATGAAAAGAAAATTTAGTTTAATATCTTTTAAGAAAATAAAAGGGAAAGGATCCTGGGGAAGAATATTATTAAAAAGGGAGGTAAAATGAATGGAATTAAAGACAGTGAAAATGGAATTCCCTGAAGATGTCAATATTATTATTGGTCAGACTCATTTTATAAAAACCGCTGAAGACCTCTATGAAGTGATGGTTAACGCTGTGCCGGGAGTAAAATTTGGCCTGGCTTTTAATGAGGCTTCGGGTCCTTGTTTGGTAAGGGCAGAAGGAAATGATCTAAAGCTAAAGGCTCTGGCTATAAAAAATGTGAAAACCATTGGAGCAGGACATGTTTTTGTAATTATCTTAAAAGATGCTTTTCCTATCAATGTATTAAATGCTATAAAAAATTGCCCTGAAATCTGTTCCATATTCTGTGCTACTGCTAACCCGGTTGAGGTAATTATTGCCCACACTGAATTGGGAAGAGGAGTACTGGGAGTGATTGATGGAAACTCACCCAAGGGAGTAGAGACAGAAAAAGATATTCAGGAGCGAAAAGAATTTCTGAGGATGATTGGATATAAACTTTAATAACAGCGTAAAGCTAAAGGCGCAAAGCGCAAAACTAAAAATCAAAACTTAAAACCAAAAAATAAATTTTAAATCTTAGCTTTTAACTTTAAGTTTTTTGTTAAAAAAGGTAGGGGTTCGATTCATCGAACCCGTAAGAAAAATCGCCCAAATAACACGGGTCGAATAAGTTCGAACCCTACAGTAAAAGCAATACTTTATACGAAAATAGTTTTGAATTTTGAATTATGGTTTTTCGCTTTTCGTTTTAAGCTTATAGTTGTATACTGATAACTGAAAACTGATAAATATAAACTAAAAACTACTGACTAAATTGACAGGTAGATTTTATAATTTTTAAATCAATATAAAAAGGAGTGAATTAGATTATGAATAAAAAACTTTATAGGTCGAAAAAGGATTATATGGTTGCTGGTGTATGTGGAGGGATAGCAGAATATTTTGATATAGATTCTACTTTAGTTAGATTGCTAACAGTATTGGTTGTTCTTATAGGAGGAGCAGGAATTGTTGCTTATATTATTGCCTGGATTGTAATTCCCAAGAATCCTGATCAGGTTTCTGATGTAGCTTTTGAAGAGAGAGAAAATATAAAAGAAAAAGTCAAAAAAGGTGCAAAGGATGCAATTAAAGAGGTTAAAGAACATTTTGAATCAGAAGAACCTTCTTCTAAATCAGAGAAAAACAGGAGGATTTTAGGAGGCATAACTGTAATGGCTATAGGTTTAATCTTTTTGTTGAACGGCTTCTTCCCCTGGGTAGGCTGGAACAAACTGTGGCCGGTAATTTTGATCGCGGTAGGTATAACTATTATGATTCGGGCCTTTAAGAAAAAAGATTAAAATTAGAAAATTAGGATGAATTTATGCCATTAGCATCACAGATAAAAGAATTGGGAGCAGAGGTTGGTTTAGATATCGTTAGAATTACCAATACCGAAAGTTTCCCAGAAACAGAAAATTTTATTATAGAAAGCATAGAAAAAGGTTATATCCCAAAAGACGATTATTATACTTCAAAAAATATTTCAGCAATTACGAAACAGTTAAATCTGAATAAAATTACCAAAAGATGCAATCCGAAAAGTGTTCTAAAAAGAGCGAGATCTATAATTAGTGTTGCTCAGTGTTATTTGATAGAAGAAACAGAAGATATTCAAGATAAAGAACAACTCTATGGGAAGATTGCCAAGTATAATGTAGGCAACTTTTATTATGATGTAAAATTAAAACTAAAAAAGATAGTTGATTTCATAAATCAAAAGGCTGATTTTAAATATAAATCTAAAAGTAAATCTTGTTATGTATCTTTAGCAGAAAAGCCGATCGCTCAGCGAGCTGGAGTAGGCTGGTATGGAAAACATGGGATAATTATTACCGAAAGATTTGGTTCCTGGGTAGTTTTGGGAGAAATTATAACTGAATTAGAATTGGATACAGATGAGTGCCTTCAGCAAGATTGTGGTGATTGTACCATATGTATCGATTCATGTCCGACTAAGGCCATTGTTTCCCCTTATGTAATCGATAGGACTAAATGCCTCCAGTTTATTTCGGAAAGACCAATGAAAGTATCTTTGGATTTCCGGGAAGTTTGGGGAGATAAACTGTACGGATGCACTATCTGTCAGGAGGTCTGCCCAAAAAATTATAAAGTAAAACCTAAAAAATATAGGCCGGAATATGGCTATATCGGCTCAAGGATTCCCTTAATACCGCTATTGCAAATTACCGAAGCGGAATTTAAAAATTATTTTGCTTATAATCAGATTGCTATGAGAACAAGAGAAGTAATTAAAAGAAATGCTGTGCTGGCGTTAGGTAACATTGGCGATACTAAGTCTGTAGTTCCCTTGATTATAACTTTGCAACAAGATGATAGTCCGATGGTAAGGGGATATGTTGCCTGGGCTCTGGGTAAAATCGGAGGAGAAAAAGTGAAATTTGCTTTAGAAAAAGCTCTAAAGACAGAAGAAGATAAAGAGGCAAGAGAAGAAATTGTAAATGCTTTAGAAAGGTTTTAATAAATTAGAGAGAGTGATAGAATTCAGGAGTCAGAAGGTAAGATAGTATCGAGTATCGAGTATATAGTGAAGAAAAGAAGAGATAAAATTCAGGAGCGAGGAGTCAGAATAAATTATTATTGCATAGAGCGTATGTAATTAGTTAGTTACCCGGTTAGCCAGTTTACCAGTTAAAATACAGGTTACAAGTTACAGGTTGCGAGTTACAAATTTGGAAGAAAGAAGTAGGGGCGTATTACAATACGCCCTCAATAATCTATATAAAACCGTAGGACAGGCGTCTCGCCTTTATTGATAGAGCACCTGTTATACTCTTTATTATTAACGCAATACGCAATACGCAATACGAAAAAAAGAAAGGATTTAAAGTTTAAGATGGTTCAAGTAGAAGGATTGACCAAGATATTCCATGATAAAAAAAGAGGCAAAATATTAGCAATTAATAATTTAAAATTTAATTGCCTGAAAGGTCAGGTATTCGGACTTTTGGGCCCTAATGGAGCCGGCAAAACTACCACTTTACGTGCATTAGCAACCATGATACTCCCCACTAAAGGGAAAATAACCGTAAATGGATATGATGTAGTTAAAGAAGCAAGCAAAGTAAGGAGACAGATAGGATTTTTATCCAGCGAAACGGGATTATATGACCGTTTTACCCCCCGGGAAACTGTAATGTTTTTTGGACGGATTAATGGAATGAAAGACAAAGATATAAAAAAAAGAACTGCTGAAATCTTCCACAATTTAGATATGGAAAATTTTCAGGATGTCAGAGTAAATAAACTTTCCACCGGAATGAAACAGAAACTTTCTATTGCCAGGAGTATTATTCATGATCCGCCGGTATTAATTTTAGATGAACCAACAGTGGGATTAGATATAATTACGGCTAGAACAGTAATTGAGTATGTTAAAAGGTTCAGAGATCAGGGGAAGTGCATCATCTACTCTACCCACATTATGCGGGAAGCTGAAAAATTGTGTGATATGATTGCGATTATTCATCAAGGTAATCTCATTGCTCAAGGGACCCTAAAAGAATTAAAAAAGAATTCCTCATCTGACGATTTAGAAGAAATATTTTTTGAATTAATAAATCAAGGAGAGAATCTAGAATGAACTGGAAGAACATTAAGCTTATCTTTATTAAAGAATTAGTAGGAACCATACGAGATAAAAGAACCATAATTGCCATGATAATAATTCCTTTAATCTTTTATCCTCTCTTGTTTACAGGAGTTGGTTATTTCAACAAGATGGGAAGCATGAAATCAGAAGAAACCAACTCAAAGATTATGATATACGGTATGGAATTTGCTCCTCAATTAGTAAAACACCTTCAAGATTCTGAAAAGATTGAAATTCTCACTACCGAAGATGACCCTTCTTTTAAATTGCGCAATGGTGATATTCAAGCAGTTTTAGTGATTCCTTCAGATTTTAAATATAAAACCGAACAGGAAGAACCTGGTAAAATTATCTTAAAATATGATGCCACGGAGGCTAAATCAAGGATTGCCCAAAAAAGGGTTAACCAAATAATTGAAAAATATAAGGGTGAAATAATTTTACAAAGACTTTCTCGTCTGGATTTGAAAGAGGAGTTCCTTACTCCATTAATTTTACAAGAAGAAAATATAGCTACCGCTGAAAAAACAACCGGTTCATTTTTGGCAGTTCTACTCCCTTATTTAATTATAGTTCTCATCTTTGCAGGGGCGATGCATACAGCCGTTGATATAACTGCCGGAGAGAAAGAAAGAGGAACCATTGCTACTTTATTAGTAAGTCAAGTAAGTCGATTAGAAATAGTATTGGGTAAGTGCTTTGCTATAATGTTAATCTCTTTTACTGGTATGGTTTTAGGACTGCTTGGGCTTGCCCTTGCTTTTTTATTGGGAGCTTCTGTTGCCGGGGGAATTGAGGGAGTGAATTTTGGAATATCTATTAATGCTATCTTTTTGCTTTTTTTAGTTTTATTCCCTTTGGTTGGTTTAGCCAGTGCGGTATTGGTGATGGTGGGCATATTTGCCCGTAACATTCGAGAGGCCTCGAGTTATATCACTCCTATCTATATGCTGACTGTCTTTTTAGGAGTAATTTCTATAAGTCAGGGAATGGAATTGTCCAGTAAAATGTTTTTAGTTCCGGTTTTAAATAGTAGTTTTGTTTTCAGAGAAATATTAATGGGTAAGATTTACTGGGATCATATTTTAACTACATTTAGCGCTAATATGCTAATTGCTGGATTAGCTCTTCTGGGGGCTACCCGTCTTTTTTCCAAGGAAGAAGTCCTATTCAGGAGTTAAGATTTTTATTTTACCACCTAAAAGAAAGGAACATAGACTGTAAAATATTTAGCATGAATTTAAGGAGGAGGTCTCAATGCACTATTTTTTAAATGAAGAACAAGAAATGATAAGAGATTTAGTAAAGCAAATTGCCCAGGAAAAGGTTACTCCAGTTGCTGCTGAGTTAGACGAAAAAGGAGAATTTCCCTGGGAATTAATGAAATTATTTGCGGAATCAGATCTCTTTGCCTTATTCGTCCCGGAGGAATATGGCGGGTTAGGTAAGGGTGTTTTAGACTTGTGTATTGTTATGGAAGAATTGAGTAAAGCTTGTGCCGGAGTTTCTGTATCTTATGCTGCGAGCGCCTTAGGGACTTATCCTATTATATTGTTTGGCTCAGAAGAACAGAAGAAAAAATATTTACCTCAGATTGCAAGCGGAAAGAAATTAACTGCCTTTGCCTTAACTGAATCAGAAGCGGGCAGTGATGCGGGAAGTATTCGCACTACTGCAATCCGCGATGGTGATGATTATATTATAAATGGAAACAAACAATGGATTACCAATGGGGGAGAAGCAGAAATTTATACCATAATTGCCATGACTGATAAGAAAAAAGGTAGTCGAGGTGCCTCTGCCTTTATTGTAGAAAAAGACACACCCGGCTTTAGTTTTGGTAAAAAAGAAGATAAAATGGGGATTCGGTGTTCCGCTACCCGAGAACTAATCTTTAACGATTGCCGAATTTCTAAAGAAAATTTAATAGGAAAGGAAGGTATGGGATTTTTGGCGGCGATGAAAACATTGGATAAATCGCGTCCGGGAGTGGCAGCCCAGGCAGTGGGAATTGCTCAGGGTGCTTTGGATGATGCTATAAAATATGCCCGGGAAAGGATTCAATTCGGGAAACCTATCTCTTCATTTCAGGGGATTCAGTTTATGTTGGCCGATATGGCGACCCAGATTGAAGCAGCTCGAGCCTTACTGTATGCAGGAGCCCGCTATATTGATAGTGGAGCAAAAGATATTGCAAAAATATCATCGATGACCAAACTATTTGCTTCTGATGTGGCGATGAAGGTTACCACTGATGCGGTGCAGATATTTGGCGGTTATGGTTATATGAAAGATTATCCGGTAGAAAAAAGGATGAGAGATGCCAAGATTACTCAAATTTACGAAGGAACCAATCAGATACAAAGAGAAGTCATCGCCTTACAATTAATAAAAGAAGCTGTCAAAAACAGATAGACCGGAATAGTCATTAAAGAAACGCATTGTATTTTTGGGAGCAATAGAAACTAAATAAAACAAGAAAAAAGGGCAAACTAAATAATTAAATAAATTTTTTGCTTGCCCTTTTTTATTATTTACCAATAGAAAAGTTTTTCCTCCATTATGGTCCAGGCGAGGGGGGGGGTAAATTCTAATATTTTACTATATTTTGTGTTATTGATATAATAAAGATGTAAAAAGAGTGGAATAATTTCAAGTTTTGAATTAAAAACTTTTACCAAGTAAATTACATTATTATAGAAAGAGGGTGTTTTATAATGAGAAAGCCCCTTGTTTTCACCTTGATAGTAATTCTAATTTTTTGCCTAACCATTTCTGCCCAGGAACAGGAAGAAGATAGAGAAGCAATTTTTACTCAGAGAAGGCAGAGCATGGTAATAAATCAGTTGCAAAGCCGCGATATAATTGATTCAAAAGTCTTACAGGCTATGCTTACTGTCCCCCGCCATCAATTTGTAGATGAACATATCAGAGAATCAGCCTACAATGATTACCCTCTTGCTATCGGTGAAGGTCAAACTATTTCCCAACCTTATATCGTAGCCTTAATGACCCAGTTATTAGAGTTAAAAGGGGATGAAAAAGTCTTAGAGATAGGAACTGGCTCCGGATATCAGGCCGCAGTTTTAGCTGAGATTGTAAAGGAAGTTTATACAGTAGAGATATACGAAAGTTTATCTAAAGAATCAGAAAAATTACTAAAGGATTTAGGTTATCAAAATATCAAGTTTAAGGTTGGCGATGGTTATTATGGTTGGGAAGAATATGCCCCTTATGATGCCATCATAGTAACCTGTGCCCCCGATCACGTCCCCCCGCTCCTTCTTCAGCAGATTAGAGAAGATGGAGGGCGAATAGTAATACCTGTTGGTGGAATATGGATGGTTCAAACTCTAATGAAAATAGAAAAAATAGAAGGAAAAATTAAATCCAAAGGAATTATCGGGGTAAGATTTGTTCCCATGATTGGATATAGCAGATAATTTTTTTTGGTTTGTAGGGAACAGGAGGAGGGAACAGAGAACCGTCCCCTGTATCAATTACAAGAAAAGGTTTTTATCCACTCTGGTTCAGGTGGGGGATTGGAATCCAATATTTTTCTCCACCCTTCATCAGTTAATCTATCTTCCATCGGCTGTTTGAATTCATAATAACTAAAAACCGGTCCGACTCCCAATAAAATATGTCCTTCTGGGTGCTG
>Ga0268284_1000470_pt1 | contig 27209 bp, 19 predicted proteins | sample saktaG_14_FD_190137 | JGI IMG/M metagenome (GOLD analysis project Ga0268284, IMG submission 190137) | Saline water microbial communities from Sakinaw Lake, British Columbia, Canada - sak_2013_06_06_40m | ecosystem: Environmental > Aquatic > Non-marine Saline and Alkaline > Saline ...
GTATCCGCGCGGCCCCACGCGCTACTGGAGTTCCGTGGCCGCCGCTGCCGATGGCATCCGGATGGTCGCGTGCGCCGCCTCGGAACTTCTCTACACCTCGCCCGACGGCGGCGCCACATGGACACCCGGCGTCAGCACCCAGAGCTGGAAAGCCGTCTCTTGCTCGACGGATGGCATGACGCTGGCTGCTGTTGTCGCCGCTGGACAGATCTATATTTCGCCCGATTTCGGTGCCACCTGGGCCATGCAGGACACCAACCGCAACTGGAGCGCAATCGCCTGCTCAGCCGATGGTTCAAAGCGGGTCGCGACCGTCACTGACAACACAATCTACACCTCCGGACTCCTCGGCGCGGGGCTTGAAGGACAAGCCATGACCCTTCAGTGCCGAGCCGACGGTTCCTGGGGCCAGGTCATGGAAACCGGTATCGCGGCCGGCGCGGTGGGCTCGGCGCAACTAGCCGTCAACGCGGTGCAGACAGGGAATATCGGTGCGGGCGCGGTCGGGGTCAACCAGCTTGCCACCGGCGCCGCAGCGTCCAATCTGAGTGCGAGTGGACTGAGTGGTGTCGCGGGCGGGGGTGTCCTCTTGTCTGAGACGGAAAACGCAAATCTCGTGGCTGCGGGGTATGTGAAAATCGGAACAACATCATTTGATTCCGAGTGGCATCAGAGAGTCACTGGGTTTTCGCTTTGCCCACGTATCGAACAATCGGCTGTATGGACGGGGACAGAGATCATCATTTGGGGAGGCTACTTTTCCACAAATGTCTTCAACGACGGAGCCAGCTATAATCCCACTTCCAACACGTGGACCGTCCTTTCGAAAACCAATGCGCCGGATGCACGATATGGGCACTCGGCCGTATGGACAGGCTCAGAGATGATCATCTGGGGGGGCATCAATGGTCCTTTGGCAGGGCCTTACGGGGTTCCCTTGAAGTCGGAGTCTGGAGCGCGTTACAATCCAGCCTCGAACACGTGGACAAGCATGTCTACCACCAACGCACCCGACGGCAGAATTTATCACACGACGGTTTGGACAGGTTCCGAGATGATCGTTTTTGGGGGGGACACCCAAACAGGAGAGACCTATCGCGGAGGACGCTATAATCCCGTTAGCGATACATGGACGGCAATTTCCACCAGCAATGCCCCGTCTGGGCGGCAACTTCACACAGCAGTCTGGACTGGGTCGGAGATGCTCGTCTGGGGTGGGTCTGTTTCCAAAACGATTATTCATGGTGATGGTGCCCGGTATAACCCGTTGACGGATACTTGGACACCCATTTCCATGACGTTTGCGCCTGCATACCGCGAACGACACACTGCCGTGTGGACGGGTTCAAAAATGATCGTGTGGGGTGGCCAACAAGAGTTCTCGACGCTTCGTACGGGGGGATGCTACAACCCAAACACGGACCGTTGGTCGTCTTTGGAGACGAGCAGTGCGCTTTCAGGAAGGGCTTCCCATTCGGCGGTCTGGACCGGTAGCCAGATGATCCTGTGGGGCGGGAGTGCAACGGTAACGGGCACATTACTGAACGATGGAGGTTGCTACACGCCAACGAACGCCACCTGGACCGCGCTGAGTGCGGGTGGGGGCCCTGCTGCTCGTTTTGGGCATGTCGCCGTATGGACCGGATCTGAGATGATCATTTCAGGAGGGTCTGGCTTTGTTGATACGTGGGCTTACCGGTCACCGCAGGTTTGGTATCTCTACAAGAAGCCATGAAAACACTGCACTACATAGTCTTGTTCGTGCTTCCCTGCTTGGTTTGGGCGGGTTCACGCACCAGCACGAACTATACCATCATCACCGACACGCTCGATGCCGGCGGTGGAACGTCGTTTGGCTCGTTCACGTATGCGCAGGTTGGCAGTGTGGGTGGCATCCAGGGCGCGGTTCAGTCTCTCGCAGGCGGATCGACAAACTATTGCGGATATATCGGGCAACTCGAGGGGCCGCTGTTTCGCGTGGCGGACATGGGCACTGTACTCCTTTCGCACCCTGCGTCGATCGGCGAGGGTATGAGTTATTCCAACACCGTGACAGTGTCCAATGGCGGCCCGGATCAGGCCGGGCAAATCGCGCTTGCGTTGACATGGCCGTCAGACGTCGCGTTCGTCTCGGCCTCTTCTCCTGTCGGCGGCTGGTTGCGGACTGGAAACCTCCTGACCTGGAACGTGGGCGTGCTGTCCAACGGGCTCAGCGTATCGCTGACGCTTGTGCTGACCTCGGCTACCCGGGGCGACCGCGTGTCAGTCGCTTCCGTCCAAGGCGCCGTAGCGGACCCCAAAGGCACCAACAATCTGGCCTCGGCGACCACGCGGGTGATTGCGCTGGACTCTGATGAGGATGAGGACGGGTTGAGCTATAGCGACGAGATCGTGCGCGGTACGAATCCGACCCTGCGCGATACCGACGGCGACGATGCCTCGGATGGAGACGAGGTTGCAGCCGGCACGGATCCCATGAACCGCGCCTCGGTGCTGGCCTTCATTGCGCTCACCCCAGTGCCCGACGGAATGAATGTGACGTGGCAAGGTGGAACTCAGGTCACGCAGCTCTTGCAACGTATCACCTGTCTCAATCCTCTGACGGTACAGTCGGTCTACACGAACCCGCCACCCATGGCACTGACCAACACCTACTTCGATATCAAGGGCACCAACACCATGCTCTTCTACCGACTTCAGATCCTGCGCTGATCGCAGGTTACGCGTTGACTATTTGCGGTGTACTTGACATCCGTCCCCCGATTCTGGCATACTTCAAACCTGTTTTAGATGCTTTTTATTTGTTTATTTGGGGGACGATAATCATCTGCGACGTATACAACTTTTTCTTTGGAGGCCTCTAATATGAGCGGCACTCCAAAAATTGCATCGGATACCACGTCAATCGAATGGGTCGAGGCACTTGTCAAGCGTGTTGGCACCACGCCCGACAAAGTGATTCCGATTTTGCAAGGGATTCAGGAGCGTTTCCACTACCTTCCCGAAGACCTGTTACGGCACGTGTGCCAGATAACTGAAATCTCTCCCGCTGACCTGACCGGCGTATCAACCTTCTACTCCCAGTTTCGACATCGGCCCGCAGGATTGCACACAGTCAAAGTCTGCGTCGGGACTGCCTGTCATGTCAAAGGTGCAGGTGCTGTTTACGATGCAATGGCCCGTCACCTCGAATGCAAGGAGGGCGAAGATACCGATCCCCAAGGCCGTTTTACATTGGAGAAGGTGGCGTGCCTGGGTTGCTGCACGCTGGCACCGGTGGTCCAGATCGATTCAATCATTTACGGACATGTCGCACCCTCCAAGGTTCCTGACATCCTAAAGAGTTTTCTCGCGCAACATAATGACAAGGCCTCTAAATCGAACCATACGCAGAGCAATGCCCAGGATGCCGGAGAGATCCGCATCGGCCTGGGTTCCTGCTGCGTGGCCGGTGGCAGCGCAGGCGTCTACCAGACCGCGCTGGACACAGTTAAAAGTCTCGGCATCCAGGCCCGGGTCAAACAGGTCGGGTGTGCAGGCATGTGCCATCACACGCCGCTGATGGAGATCGTGCATGCCGAAGGGGGCGCGTCATCCTTTTATGCGAAAGTAACGCCACAAGATGTTGCTGGAATCATCCGGCGTCAGTTCCGTCCACCGTCGCTTGAGGGACGTCTGAAAGCTTGGTTTCAGAACCGTACTGAGGAACTTTTTGCACCGCATACAGAAGCAACGGCACTGCCTCCGAACGATCTCAACCTGCGGGACAAGCCCGTGGCTGATTTTCTGGACAAACAGATTCGCATCGCCACAGAGCATTACGGACAGCTTGATCCTGTCAGTTTGGAGGAGTATCTCAAGCATGACGGATTCGTCGCGCTTAAATCGTGTCTGAGCTCTTTGTCCCCTCAGGAGGTCATAGCGTGTGTCAGCGATGCCGGCCTGCGCGGCCGGGGCGGGGCTGGCTTCCCCACAGGCCTGAAATGGCAGCGGGTCCGAGAGAGCAACGGCGCAAAAGTGTACATCATCTGCAACGGCGACGAGGGCGATCCAGGCGCCTTCATGGACCGCATGCTGCTCGAATCATTCCCGTATCGGATCATCGAGGGGATGATCATCGCCGCCTTTGCGGTCGGAGCGAGCGAAGGTATTTTCTACATCCGCGCGGAATATCCGCTCGCCCTTGTACGAGTCCGTGAAGCACTCGCGAAATGCCGCGCGAAAGGGCTGCTGGGCAAGAACATTATGGGCTCGACGTTCTCCGTCGACTTTGACATCAAGGAGGGGGCCGGTGCGTTTGTCTGCGGCGAGGAGACCGCCCTGATCCGCTCCATCGAGGGCGCTCGGGGTATGCCGCGCCTGCGTCCGCCTTATCCTGCCCAGAAAGGACTCTGGGGCATGCCCACGCTGATTAACAACTGCGAAACCTTTGCGTCGGTCCCATGGATTATCCGTAGCGGAGCAGATCGCTTCCGCGCCATCGGCACGGCCCAGAGCGCCGGAACCAAGGTTTTTTCCTTGACTGGAAAAATCCGTCATGGCGGCCTGATCGAAGTGCCCATGGGCATGACCTTGCGCGAAATCGTCGAAGAGGTCGGCGGCGGTATTGCGAACGACCTGACCTTCAAGGCCGTCCAGATCGGCGGCCCCTCCGGAGGATGCATACCGGCAGCTCGCGCTGATCTGCCTGTGGATTACGGAGAGCTGATGGGCGCTGGAGCCATGATGGGGTCCGGCGGTCTGGTGGTGCTGGATGAACGGGACTGCATGGTGGACATCGCACGCTATTTTCTGACCTTTACGCAAAGCCAGTCCTGCGGCCGCTGCACCTTCTGCAGGGTTGGCACGCGGCGCATGCTGGATATTCTGGATCGCATTTGCGCTGGAAAGGGCATCCATGGCGACATCGAACGCCTCGAAGAGCTTGCCCACTCCGTGGCCAATGCCAGCCTCTGCGGACTAGGCAGGACAGCGCCGAACCCTGTATTGTCGACGATTCGCTATTTCAGAAGCGAATATGAGGCCCATTTGCAGGGGAGCTGTCCTGCTGGAAAATGTCCTGATCTCATCGCCTATACCATTACCCCGGCATGCATCGGCTGCACCCTCTGTGCTCAGACCTGCCCGACGGAGGCAATCGCCTTTACACCGCATGAGCGCCACGTGATCGACGATGCAGCCTGCGTGCGGTGCGATATGTGCCGCACCGGCTGTCCCACGGGTGCCATCCAAATTGTCACTGGGACAGAAAGGAAGAGCCTGTGCCAGCACTAACCATCGACAACAGGGCTGTCCCCTTTGAACTTGGCGAGACCATCCTTCAGGTTGCGTCCAGAGCTGGTATCGCAATCCCGACGCTCTGCAACTTGGAAGGAATCGAACCGCCTACCTCCTGCTATGTTTGCGTGGTCAAGATCCAGGGAAAGAACGGCATGGCGCCCTCGTGCGCAACCCTGGCAGAGGATGGCATGGTTCTGTTGAGCAGTTCCGATGAGGTGCGCCATTACCGTCGGAGAGCGCTTGAACTGCTGCTGAGCGAACATGCGGGCGACTGCGAAGGCCCGTGCCGGCGCATCTGTCCGGCAGATCTCGACATCCCTGTCATGGCCAAGCATATTGTTGAAGGCAATCTAGATGCTGCGGTACGCACGGTCCGCGAACGTCTCGCCCTGCCTGGTGTCCTGGGACACATCTGTCCAGCACCCTGTCAGAAGGGATGCGTCCGCGTGCATGCCGACGGCGTGGTGACAATCCGCGAACTTCATAAAGGTGTAGCTGAAGTGTCTTCGCTGAACAGCACTGCACCAGGACCTCGCCCAGCCCCGTCTTCTGGAAAGCGCGTCACGATTATCGGAGCAGGTCCGGCCGGACTCTCCAGTGCTTACTATTTGTCCTTGCTGGGCCATGCCTGTACGATTGTGGATGAACGCGAAGCGCCGGGCGGTATGCTGCGCTACGGCATTGACCGCACCGTGCTGCCACTGAACATTCTGGAGAAAGAGATTGATGTGATCCGAGCGTTGGGTGTGGAATTTCGGATGGGGTGCAAAATCAGCGACCAGCGCGCCCTTGACGTGTTGATCCAGCACTCCGATGCAATCATCTTCGCCACTGGCGCATCAACTCCTGACCAGCCTTGGCCCTTTACAATCAAGGCATCACCGAAAGGGATTGCGGTGGACTCCCACACCTTTGCGTCGAGCAGCGCCAACATCTTTGCTTGCGGCGGCGCGATCGCGGTCTGCAAAATGGCGGTCAGAGCCGTGGGGCAGGGGAGGCTGACGGCGCAGTCAGTTCACCACTTCCTGACGCACAGCGCCCTCGGTGCAGCCTGGTCACCGCGTTACGATTCCCATTTAGGCAAGCTTGCTCCCGAAGAACTCCAACAACTCATCTCCACCGACCTTGCACACCATTTGGAGGGCCACGCTCTGTCGTGGCCGATGCCTGAGACGGACGTGACAGAGCACGTCCCGCCAGCCTCCTTCCCGGCTGCCACTATAGCAGCCGCAGCGCGTTGTATGCAGTGCGACTGCGGCAAAAAGCGCACGTGTGCCTTGCGTGCTTATGCGCAGGAATACGAAGCCCGCCGCGACCAATATCGGACGGGTGCGCGTAAGCACGTGGTGCGCAAACGCCACACCAGCGGACTTGTGCACGAACCCGGCAAATGTATCGACTGCGGACGCTGCATCAGCATCACCGCAGCAGAGCATGTGCAACCAGGCCTCGCCTTCGGCAACCGCGGCATCGACGTCGCAGTCAAAGCCCCCTTCCGTGCGGACATGGATACTGCTATGGGCCCCGCCCTCAACCGTTGCATCGCCGCATGCCCGGTTGGGGCGTTGTGGAAGGAGCAGCAAGAGAATGAGACGGATGGGACGTATGAGACCAATTGACGCATGAGGATAGCGCGCTACGGCACAAACCCACGGAACTTTGTTAGGATCGTTTATTGAGGTGTGCTTGACATCCTACCCAGCTTCTGGCATCCTTTTTACATTACTTTGGCACTTCTCATTGGGTCAGGTATGATTACTTCCTTATGCGGGCTGATGCTGGTTGAAAAGCAATTTATTATCACTGGTGTAATTGGTGCCAAATTATAACTTTTTGGATTTGTTAACTCGCTCCGAAGTTCTGCAATGACTTACTACTTGAAAACAATCTATAGCAGGCAAGATGGCTACGAACATCTTGCTGAACTTGCAAGAGCGACGAATAAGCTTCGTGCGGATCGCTTGGAATTGGATTTTTCGGGTGTTGTTTGTTTTGACGCGAATATGTCCTCTCCTCTGGGTGCAGTTCTCACACGTGTGGCCGATCGATTCAATGCCATCGAGATTACCAATGTGTCGGGGCAGATCGACGATGTCCTCCGAAAAAATGGATTTTTGACCCAATACCGCTTTCAGCCATTGGAGGACGCAAACAGTACCACGATCCCATTCCGTCGTCTCCAGTCGTCGGAGGAAGGATTATTCGCAGAGTATCTGCAGCAGCATCTTCAGGGAAAGGGCATGCCTCGGATGTCACAAAATCTCTGGAAGCTTTTTAAACAGAAGATATTTGAAATCTTCCAGAATGCGGGGTCCCATGCCGCTTCGGACCTCGGGGTTTTTGTCTGCGGGCAGTTTTTTCCCCAGAAACAGAAGTTGACTTTAACTATCACCGATGCTGGGATCGGTATCCGTGAAAACGTACGACGCTACTTTAATGACAGGAAAATTAACTCGGTTCCCGCGATTCGGTGGGCACTTGAAGATGGGCATACGACCAAAACAGGTAATCGGCCGGGCGGGCTTGGACTCAAGCTCCTGCAGGATTTTGCGCGACTCAATAAGGGCCGCATCCATATTGTGTCCCGTTTCGGTTTTTATGAGTTTGATGTAGGGAAAGAATCGTTTTGTAAAATGGCCGGAGACTTTCCTGGAACAGCGGTTACTCTCGAGGTCAACACGGCAGATGCAATATCTTATTGGCTAGCATCTGAAAATCCTAATGCGGATATTTTTTAAATAGAATAAGGTGATATCATGAGCAATCCAGTAATCGTTCGAATTTTTGACATCGTTGGAGGGGCGTTGTGCGTCTCCACCGAAGATGGCCAGCGTGTTCATGACAAGATCGCAGTCTTGTTACGAGAAAAACAGAAGGTTATTCTTTCGTTTGAGCAGGTCGAAACGCTGATCTCCGCTTTTCTCAACGTCGCCGTTGGTCAGCTTTATGGCGAATTTCCAGAGGCATTCATCAAGGAACAACTTTCTGTGAGGGACATCAATCCAGACGATTTGAATATGCTCAAACGCGTCGTCGAAAATGCGAAGCGTTACTTCGCCAACCGTGCTGTTGCCGACAAGGCTTGGAAGGAGGAGGTCGGCAATGACGAAGAATAAGGCACACAACACCGCCACCTACATTTTTCAGAAGGGTGAAAAAATCCTTTTAGACGCGAATGTCTGGCTCTATTTGCAACCGCCCGTTGCTCAACCTACGCCTCATTACTCTTGGCAGTATAGTGCTGCCTTAAAAAACCTGCTTACCGCTGGAGCTCAACCCGTTATTGAAACGCTAGTTCTTAGTGAATATCTCAATCGTTATCTGCGGCTGGAGTACGATGTCTCATGGAGATCGAAATATCAATATTTCAAGGACTTTAGGCGGTCGTGTGATTTTCAAACAGTGGCAAAGGGTGCCGTCGCGGAAGCACGGCAGATCCTGAAGCTGGCGACAGCAGAAGACACTCCGTTTTCTCAGACCGACTTGATTTCAATCCTGATTGAAACAGAAGCCGGTTCTCTTGATTTTAATGACGGTATACTTGTTGAGACCTGCCGTCTTCAGGGGTGGAAACTGCTCACCAATGATTCCGATATGACGATTGGCGGTATTGATGTCTTGACTACCAATCGCAAATTGTTGGCTGCTTGCCCATGACGCTTATTTGCAGTAATAATTATTGAAGAGGCTCGAATTTTTACAGCCAGGCCTCGCCTTCGGCAACCGCGGCTTCGATGTCGCAGTCAAAGCCCCTTTCCGTGCGGACATGGATGTTGCCATGGACCCCTCGCTGGAGCGCTGTATTGCTGTGTGCCCTGTGGGGGCGTTGTGGAAGGAGAATGGGGCTGAGGATATATGCGGCATACGAGGACAGCGTAGATAGAAGTTCTGTTTATCCCTCTATTCAGCATCCTCCTCATACGCTTTTTTAACAACAGCCTTATTTTCTTCTAGCAGGGTTACAACCTTTTGGCGTTGCTTGTCCGTCAAAGGCTTTCCTGTTTCCTTTTCAAGCAGCTTTACAACCTCATCGTGGTTGCCTTCACTCCTTAAACTCCGTACCTTGTCTTGTGCAATGCCGGTTAATTTAGCAAGGGCACAAATGAGGCTGTCATTCGCCTCCTCGCAAACATCGCCGACCCCGCGATAATGAAAGGATATTGTGCGTAAAACGGCTTTATCTTTGGACGGATCTGAAACGGGAAGGTCATTGTCGACGGGAAATTCAAAGGTGATGTAAGCCTTGCCAAATTTATAGCACAGGTTCTCTTCGAAGCTCATTCTCCGATATCTTCGTAAAGGAGTTCCGAATGTCTTTATATATTCGGCGATGGGCGCGTTCAACGGCATGCCGTTGTCGAACATCATTCCCTTGCCTGTGTCGGGAACATCGACGGAAATCGACCAAAGGGCGTCACCCCGGAATAAGCCTATTCCGTAGAGTGTCGCCCTTTTCGTTGAGAAACGGCAAAAGCACTTAGGCTTCCCTCGGATTGAGATAAGCTCTGACATCGTCATCCCCAGTCGTAGACCGCCAATTTCTCCGGTTTTGAGTTTGGCGATTGAGAAAACGGAATTCGTCGTGAGCATGCGGGATGCTTGAGCCAGATCATTGGTTCTGAACAGGCTGTTGAATCTCTCACGATAGGCCAGTGCAACCGAACGCTGCACTACATTAGTCGAGCGCTCTCCAGTTTGTTGTTTCCACGTACTACGATAAGCGGGGGTAATTTTCTTCAGTTTGTCGTCGCGAAACCAGAGACTGAATGGGCCATATAACAAGTCTGCATTGTCTGCAGTGCAAATTCCTAACGCCCTTGGCTTCCCCCATGCTGAAACCACATCGGCCATGGTCATGCCGGCTTTGACGCCGCAGAGTTCTGTGACGCCGCGGTCACTCACGTCGTTTGTGGAAGCCGGAGGGTTGGGATTGCTGGGATCCAGCAATTCGAGAACCTTCGCGAAATACCCATCCTTATCTATCACAGGCTCGACAGGGACAGGCGCGCACCCGAACAAGAACGTTAAGGAGACAACTTGAAAAAGGGTCACTTGGTTCGGCGCAATGGTGTTAGTCCTCCAGTTGAACATTGATCTTGTAGAAGCTTTGAGGAACAATGGTTGAGTTTGTGAAACTGTTACGTGTCCAAGGGATGTTGATTTCCAGGGGCTGGAAACCGCTGAGTAGATTGGTTGTCCAATAAACGGAATAGATCCGCCCTGAGACTGTATTCCAGTCAAATGCCTTGTCGTCGCCCAGTGCTCGGAAATTGGAAATCATGAATCGGCTCAGTGGGTTAGTCGGATTAAGTCCGGCGATGTAGGCATCGAATACGGTGTTGAAGCCGTTGGAACAAACCGCATTCGGATTGGCGTTGGTCGTGCCCCCGAAATACTGCTGTTCCCACGAATCAGGAATTCCGTCAGCGTCTGAGTCCGGTGGCGTCGCCGAACCAGCAGCCTGATACAGGAATCGCGCCGGAATAATCGAATAATTCCCAAAGCCGTCCATCAGTTGAAAATACAGGCAGTAATGAGTGCCGGACTTGAGTTCCGGCCCATTATAAGTCAGAGGGCTTGCTACCGTGGTATCTGGTTCCCACACAAATTCATGTGTGTCCCCGTTCGATATCATGAATAATTGAACCTTGCTTGAATAACCGCCGTCGCTCCAGGAAAAAACAGGATGGGTATTCGTAATCGTGCTTCCATCGGCGGGTGACAAAGCGGTCGCAAAATTTTCCACATAGCCGGTGATGCGCGAAGTTTGCGTTACGATGCAGCCGTTTGTTTCATGGATGGTTACCGTGTACTCCGCGCCGACCGCCGGGCGATCTGCATACGCAAATTGCGAAAAGAGGTTGCTTGTGGTTCCTCCCACGCCCCAAGAGACCCAGGATGGCGATTGATCACTGCCGCCGGACTGATAATTCAGGCTGATGGTGTTGGCAAGGCCGGGGCCGGCAACTTCCACGGAGCTGATGATGTTAGCGGAATCTTCTAGGCTGAGTGACAGGCTGTAGTTATCCGCGTTGTGGCTGGTGTAGAAATCGACCCAGTATTTATTTTGGTCGCCGTACAGGAGCCATGTAGCACCTTCTTTGCGAAAGGTCATCAACTCGATTTCACCGGTACCCCAGTGGATGAAGGCAGATGCCAATCCCGCTCCGGCGTACAAGGGTGTATCCATCGTATAGGACATGGACTGCCAATCCGGACTTTGCAGCTTCGCTATCATGGAAGTCTTGGTATCACCACCATCGAGGTACGCATCGGAAATGCGCGCGGCAAAAAGTTCCGCATTTTTGGCATTGTATGCCACAATCGCAGCAGCAAAACTAGTCCTGATAGCTGATTCATCTGCCGGCGAGATACTCGTGTCGGTCAACGCGAAGTTGTCGGCATATACGTCCGACCCTGAATAGTTCATGCTGCCTGAACCGCCCAAAGCAATCTGGAACCCGGTCGTCCCCCAACTGCTCGGGACAACATGCGAACCCAACGGATTCCCGTTGTAATAGGCGGCCAGCATCTTGGTCGTCGCATCAAATGTAAAGCGAACTCTCCCCTGTAGATCTGTGGTGTCAGAGCGAACCTCTTCGCCCACGTCGGTTCCGTTCGTCATCATCTGACTGGCATAACAGCGCCAATGCGTAGATGTATCCAAACCGAAGCGCAGCGACACCACAAAGTGATTGTTTAGTAATTCTCCACCCCGGGGAGCAACGGCAAGAAACATCTCGATTTCTTCGTTTTCGTTTAGCGACAGATCGCCCACATGCACATCCGCCGCAACCTCCCAGTTCGAGGTATAACTCCCGTAACTGTACGTCCAGAGTCTTACGAACCCTCCTGCGCCGTTGACGCTAAATTGCAAACGGCTGTTCGTTTCCGTCAAAAAATTGCCCGTGCCGAAACTTATATCCGCTCCCCATTTGGCCGTGTCTTTGGCATTGTCGTTGAAGTCATCGATGAAGCCGTTTCCGGCGGCCGTATAAGAAGCGGCAACCATGATGTTGGATGCTGGCATCGTTACAAATGTTGAAGTAGACGTGACACTCGCGATGTACTGTGTTGCGCCGACCCAACGGTCAAAAACCATATTGGGCAATGAAGTTGCAATAATTGGCGCCCGCGTCCCGTTGGTATACGAACCGCTGCCGGTGCCACTGTTGACATTGAGTAGATAGCCGACATCGGGAGTGGTGAAAGAAAAGTTGTCGGCATACACGTCCGCCTCTGAATAGGTCATGTTGGCAGGGAATTCGCTTGTGTAGTTGCCAAATGAACCGCCCAAAGCAATCTGGAACCCGGTCGCCCCCCAACTGCTATCGACAACATTCGAACCCAACGGATTCCCGTTGTAATAGGCGGCCAGCATCTTGGTGGTCGCATCAAAGGTAATGCGAACGCGTCCCTGCAGATCTGCAGTGTCATCCCAAACCTCCTCGCCCACGTCAATTCCATTCGTCATCATCTGACTGCCATAACCGCGCCAATTACCCGATGAATCCAAGCCGAAGCTAAGTGACACCACAAAGTGATTGTTAATGAAATCTAAGCCCTGGGGGGCAACGGCAAGAAACATCTCGATTTCATCGTTTTCGTTTAGAGACAGATCGCCCACATGCACATCTGCCGCGACCTCCCAGTTCGAGGTATAACTCCCATAACTATACGTCCAGGGTCTTACGATCCCTCCTGCGCCGTTGCCGCTAAACTGTAAATGACCGTTCGCTTCCTGTAAATTACTACCCGTACCGAAGCTCATATCCCCGCCCCATTTGGCCGGGTCTTTGGTATTGTTGTTAAAGTCGTCGCCAACGATATCCGCCAGAAGCGGTGTGGAAGCCAGCAGGATAAAACCTGCAACTGCCGCGCCAAACATTTTAACTAACTTCATGTGACCTTCCTTTTTTCAGTCCGTCAGTGAAAACGAATGTCATACTAATAAGCATGACACAGTCTAAACATTTGAGTTATTATGCTGTTTTGGGTGAAATAGTCAAGCCCCAGTTTAATTTTCTAAAACGATTTCATGAGCGCGTTTAATTGATCGAAGATTTGCATGAGTTGGATGATGCTGTAAACCGTTCCCGCAGTGAGCGCCAGCGTGACAAGGGTCCAGATGGCCTTTGGCACGGGCTTCATGGTTGGATGGAGCCAGATCAGCGGCAACGCAAAGGGTGGAACACAGAGTAACGTGACCACGATGGAGGAGGTTCGGCAGTACCACGGTACGCCGCTCTCGGCTTGTGGTTGTGCGGGTGGTATACGTATCGCACCATTTAGAAACTCGCCACAGTGTTTGCACTTGATGGCTGCGTCTTGTATGTCTTCAGCACAGTAGGGGCACTTTTTCATTTGCATTCTCCACCGGCCAATCGCCGTGTTTCTTAAATTACCATAACCCCCTGTAGCTTCCAAGCCGTAACCGAGCAGGTCGGTGAGTGGTCGGTGAGTGTACTTGACATCCTTCACCGCATCTGGCAAGCTTTTAAACTTTAAAGGGAGATGTGTGTATGGGTACGAAGATCGGAGAACTGATTTTTCTGGAACAGCTTGCAACGCGGTTCAAAATACCAACACCGGATTATGTGGTGGAGCCGGTGAGCCAATCGGAAGTAAAAAAGAGACTCGCAGCCTGGGGAAGTGGAATCATCAAGCCTGATGTCCTCGCCGGAAAGCGCGGAAAAGCAGGTGCTGTTCACAAGGTTAGCGACTACCGTGAAGCCATGCAACTTCTAAAGAAGGTGGCGGCGACCGAAGTCAGCGGCCTGCAGCCGAGAACGGCCTATATGGTCCAGGCGGTTCCGGCCGATATGGAGCTCTTTACCGCGATTACCTATAATTCACGGTTCCTCTCCCCTTCATTCACGGTTTCGCTCAAGGGCGGCATGGAGATTGAATCGGTTGCGGACGCCGACAAGGTGACGATTCCGGTCGATGTCTTCCGCGGACTCAACGCTTATCAGGCATCGGAAGCACTCTCAAAACTCGGCCTCAAAGGCAAGCTGAATTCAGCGCTTGCACGCTGTTTTGTCAACTTATGGGACATGTTCATTTCGACCGGTATGCAATCGTGCGAAATCAATCCCTGGCGCGTGACCAAGGATGAAGAAATTTACGCCTGTGACTTCAAGGCGACCGTCGACGAAAACAACTTTAAATTCCGCGACATCGGCTTTAACATCCCGGAATATCCCAGTACCGAAGATGAGTTCGATGAGGAGATGCGGATCTGGTCATCAGCGAGCCATCAGGGACAGGCACACGTTTCCTCACTCGGCGGCAAGAAGATCCTCCCGATTCTCTTTGGTGGCGGCGCGAGTACCATCATCATCGAGACGCTGGCACAGTGTGGGGGCGACCCGATTTGTCTTTCGGATTTCGGTGGAAACCCTCCGTACGAGCGCATGAAGAAAACAGCCGAGATATGCTTTCGTCATAAACTGGCCGACGCCTCGCTCCTTCTGATACTGGGAGGCAAGGCAAACAACACTCAAATCGACGTGACCTTTGCTGCTATCGCCGATGCTCTTGAGGAGTGGGTCGCCCAGCACGGCCCGATCCATATACCTGTCGTTATCGGCCGTGGCGGTCCCGGCTTGGTTCAGGGTTTTGCTTCGATGAAAAAAACGCTCGACAACCTTAATATACCCTATATTTTCTTTGGCCCTGATACGCCGATTACGCTTGTTGCAGCCTACGCAGCCAAACTGGTCAACTACAGCGATCATAAAGCCAAGGAGGTCAAATAAATGAGAGCTAAATCCTTAAGTGATCTATTAAAAAAAGGCGATCGCGTCGCAGTTTCAAATATTACCGGACGCGAAGCCTCGAAAGTTTCCATGGTCTCCCAGCGCTACTGCAAAAATATTGTCGCTGGCTGGGCTCTCGGAAAAGACGGACAGACCGTGGACGTTCCCGGTGTTGGCGCCATACCGGTCTTTGGTCAGTTCGATGAACTCATGGCAGCCTTTCCGCTGACAAAAAAGCCCAACAAAATTATTGTGTACTCACCACCCGATGCTGTTTATGGAGATGTCAAGGAGGTCCTGGAGCACGGAAAAGAGAGTGTCGAGACGATTTTTGTCATTACCGAGCATGTTTCGATCGAAGTTACGGCGAAACTGAAATCACTTGCTAAAACAGCGGACATTGATATTGTGGGCTGCAACACGCTGGGTATCATCAATGTACATGATCGGGTGCGTGTCGGCGCTGTTGGTGGGGATGCCCCTGATGAAACTTTTCAAAAGGGAAGCGTCTGTATCATGTCGAATTCCGGCAACATGGTCAATACGATTGCCAGCTATCTTACTTCCTCTGGAATGGGGATCTCTTATGGGATATCAACCGGTAAAGACCCGCTTATTCTGACCCCTGTTAGAGAATTGCTCCCGCTGGCCATGAAAGACCCCCGTACGAGCCTTGTTATCTTTTATGTTGAACCGGGCGGTTCCTACGAAGAGGAGGCGGTTGAGTATCTCAAATCAATTAAAAAGCCCAAGCCCGTGCTTGTTTATGTTTCCGGTAAATTTGCCGAAGGAAAAAATATAAGTCTCGGCCATGCGGGCGCTGTTGTCGAAGGACATAACAGCACGGCCACCGCAAAAATGAAAATGTTCGATGACTACTTCGAGGTCCCGGTTTTTGACCCAGACCAGACAAAGAAATTCACCGCCCTGCTTGCCAATAAGAAACGTGGCATACGGGTGAATGCATTACACGATCTGGTCTCTGCTACGATGGTGGTTGCCGAGGCATGCGGCATTAAAACAGACTTTACGCCAACCACACAGATCGAACTGAAGCCCTGGTTCATCAACTTCGGTGCCTTTGAACGCAAACTGCCCCGGTCAATGCTCCTGCATGTGGGACACATTCCGGAACCCTACGGGCCGCTCGTTGAGCGCTACGTCAAATCTGGCTTTGGAAGAATTCCCACACATCAACCGATGCGCAACACCTCGCACGCTTCGTCGAATGATGGTGTCACGCCGCGCATCTATGGCCATTCGGTGATGAATCTGATGCGTAAAGGGTCATTTGCCGAATCCGTACTGCTCTATTGGATCGGACATCCGTCCAAGCATGAATTTGAGGCAAAGCTCTTTGAAATGGGGCTCATCGCATCACTCACCAACGGTCCGGGAACGATTTCGAGTCAGGCATCCAAGCTCTCTGCATCGGCTGGCAATACGCCGAATACGGCTATGATCGGAACCCTGGCAGCTATTGGTGACGTGCATGGCGGCAATGGTCAGAAAGCAGCGAAAATGTTTATTGACGTATTCGGAAAAAGTGGGCTTGTTGATCCTTACAATAAGGCGAAAGCACCTGATCTTGACGGTATTGTTGCGGATTTTGTTAAAAAATTCAAAGAAAAGAAAGCCGTGGCAAAAGATGCCGGGCTTGATTATGAAAAGGTTCCCTGTCTCGGACATCCGGTATTTAACAAAGAACCGGTCAACTACGATCCGCGTGAACGAGTCATTGCCGCTTATATGGAAGACAATAAAATCTACAATGTCTTCTTTGATTTTTACCATCGGTTGACCCGCGGTATGACGGTTGCAGGTGTGACCAACAAAGTCCATGCGGTCAATGTGGATGCCGCACTTGCCTGTATTCTGATGGGTATTGCCTGGCCGCTTCTTGTGGATAAAAAGATCACGATCGAACGAGCTGTCGAGCTTCCATTTCTAGCCTTTGCTCTGGGTCGCGTCGCCGGGGGTGCAGGAGAATACCTCGACCACCGTGAAAGCGGAACCGACATGGATATGCGTGTTCCGATTAGTGAATGTATTTATTTAGGAAGAATTCAGGACTAAAAAAAGCGGCTCTTCACGGTTTGTCGAAATTTCACCGCAAAAGCCGCAAATGTTGCGTGGCTATCTCATCCGCCTCACCCGTGAATACACGGACGGCGGAATGGATAGCCACGCGGAGGAAGATAAAGGCGGCACCCAGTGGAAGATGGCGGTTACTTGTTGCTGAGCGCTGCCACGCCAGGGAGTTCCTTGCCTTCGAGATACTCGAGGGAGGCACCGCCGCCGGTTGAGATGTGGGTCATCTTAGGAGCGAGGCCGCTCTTGTTGACAGCGCTGACGCTGTCGCCGCCGCCGATGATGGAGACTGATCCGCTGTCCGCGACTGCCTGGCAAACGCCGGTGGTGCCTGCTGCGAATTTCTTCATTTCGAAGCAGCCCATCGGGCCGTTCCAAACAACAGTCTTGGCACCCTTGATGGCCGCTGCATAGTTTGCCGTGGTCTTCGGACCGATATCGAGAGCCATCCAGCCCTCGGGGATGTCGTTGCCGACGATCTGCGTGTTGGCTTCAGGGTCAAACTTATCTGCTGCTACGTTGTCGACCGGCAGGAGGAATTGCTTGCCGTTGGCCTTGGCCTTGGCAATCATCTGATTGGCGTACTCGAGCTGGTCGAGTTCGCAGATGGACTTGCCGACGTCATGTCCCATGGCCTTGAGGAAGGTGTAAGCCATGCCGCCGCCAATGATCAGCGTGTCGACCTTGTCGAGTAGGTTGTTGACGACGGCGAGCTTGTCGGAAACTTTCGCGCCGCCGAGGATGGCGACGAACGGACGGAGCGGATGTTCAACGGCGTTACCCAGATACTCGATCTCCTTCTCCATGAGGAATCCAGAGACGTTCTCCGTCATGTATTTGCAGATGACGGCTGTTGAAGCGTGAGCGCGATGCGCGGACCCGAAGGCGTCGTTGCAATAGAGGTCGCCGTACGAGGCGAGCTTCTGAGCAAGGACCTTCTGCTTTTCCTTGAGTGCGGCCTTCTTCGCCTTGTATTCTTCATCGGTCATCTCGTCGGTCTTCTTGACCGAGGCTTCTTCTTCCTTGTAGAAGCGGGTGTTTTCGAGCATCACGATGCCGCCGGGTTGGAGTGCTGCGACTTCTGCGTCTGCGTTCGCGCAATCAGGTGCAAATACGACAGGTTTGCCGAGCAACTTGGCGAGATAGTCGGAAACGAGTTTCAGCGAGAAATCAGCTTCATAACCCTTTCCTTTGGGGCGCCCCAAGTGGCTCATCAGCACGAGCGATCCGCCCTGTTCCAGAACATAATTGATAGAGGGCAATGCGCCTGTAATACGGGTATCGTCGGTAATGACACCATCTTTAATCGGCACGTTGAAGTCAACGCGCATAACAACACGCTTGCCTTTGAGGCAGACGTCACGGAGTGTTTTCTTGCTCATAGTTGATATTCCCTTTCAAAAAGAAGGTTTAAAGTATACGCATTTAAGTCGCCGTTGTCCAGTTTGAGTTATTGGTATTTATTGTATTGGCGGGCACTGGACGAGTATGGAGACCGTGGTGTTGCTGTTGCTGGTCAGGATGAGTAACGGACCTCCATGTCCGGTAAGTATTCCAAGGCAGAGGTGAAGGGCTGATGATGCACCAGCTACATTGCCACACAGCTTTTCAGGCGTACTTATCTTTTCATGAGGGAATATGGCGAGCGTCGCATCGTATGCTTTCTGATTCACGATCACAGTCACAATCGCTTCACGTACGAGTGCGGCTTGCGCCAGAACACCTAATACGGCTTCGCTCAGCGTTGGGGCAATCGAACAGCCAAGGATGCGTGCGTCGGGCGACTGAGCATTCGTTGAAAGTATAAGCGTTGCGGCTCCCTCGCCGAGCGTGGATGCGTCTGAGTTTGCCCGAAGGCGCATGGGCGAGAGCGCCTCGACGCCGCCGGCGACAAGGGTATGAGACGATTTTGAAACGAGAAGATCAAAGGCTTGGACAATTGCAATGCCGGAGGCGATATCCGCAGAGACATTGTTTTCATGTTCACCTGTCAGAGACCACTCCATGGCAGCTAAACTGACTGGCGTGTTGGTGTATGCGTGCGGGAAGAGCATGGGCTTGACGAGACGTGGGCCTTTGGTGAGGTAATCGGCAAAAAAGAGTTCCGTTGTTTCCAAACATCCGTAGGAGGTGCCACCAAGGATGCCAACTTGATATTTTGCGAGCGTTTCAGTCGTGAGTCCCGCCTGTTGCAAGGCTTGACCCGTGGCGGCAAGGAAGAGTGTGCTGGCAGTATCCAGATATGTTTTTTTGGATACGCCGCAGGCAACTAAGTCAACAGGGGGGACTTCCCCGACATAGGGTGAGTCTGGGAAAGCAAAGCGAGAAAGGGGGGCTAATGCGGGTTCGCCTTCGCGCAACGCAAGGGCTATTTCCTGTGCATCGGAGCCCAACGCACACACGGCTCCAAACCCGGTGATGAAAACGTGCGGGAGATGCGTGTCATGGATGTCGGGCACGAGGTCGGAGGCATCTGTGGGATGAGGGGCCTTGGAAACAATCACGGCGGCGTTACAGCCTCCAAATCCTGCTGAGTTTGAGAGCACGTGGTTCAGGGTCGCAGGGCGGGGCGATGTGACCACATCGAGGTTGCATTCGGGATCAGGCGTTTCATAGTTACCTGTCGGAGGAATCAGATCGCGATTTAACGATAGGACTGAAACAAGTATTTCAACGGTTCCTGCTGCGCCCAGAAGATGCCCTAGCGTGCCTTTCACAGAAGTGACGGGAATGGATTGCGCAGATTCGCCAAAGACATCGTGGATGGCTTGCGTTTCTGTGGAGTCATTGGGTTGTGTGCCCGTGCCATGGGCATTGATATGGTCAATGGCCGAGGCCTTCAGCCCGGCACGCTTCAAGGCTGCGCGCATGACATGCGTTGAGCCTGCTCCGCGCGGGGCAGGAGCGGTTAGGTGAAAGCCATTGTTTCCGGTTGCCCAGCCTGTGAGATACGCGAGTGGGGCACGTGCGAGGGTGTCTGCTTCGTCGAGACGTTCCAAGAGGATGGCGGCTGCGCCTTCTGAAAAGATTGTGCCGCTGCGGTTAAGATCAAAGGGGCGAACCTGATCCTTGGTCATGGTTCGCAAGGAACAGAGACCGCTCCATGCAAAGGGGGAAATGACATCATACCCGACAACAAGGATGCGCGTGGCGCGACTGGCCGACAGGAGGTTTACCGCAGTTGCAACTGCGGAGGCACCTGATGCGCAAGAAAGGGATAGAGCCAAGCGGATACCCCCTAAATGGAAAGCATTTGCAATGCGTTCCGTTACAGTTGATTGCGCGCAGGCTGATACATCTCGAATATCCTGTTCGGCTGTGAGACCTGATGTCAGCGTGTGCTCAGCGCTTTCCATGTCGCCGAAGTTTGAGGCGGTGATGAGTCCCATGGAGCTACAGGCATGGATATCATTTAGGAATCCAGATTCGTGCAAAGCTTCACGGCAGGCAGAGGCCGCAAACCGTACGGCACGGGAGGCCTTTTCAAAGCCTTGAATGGATGGTGTAGACCGTAGGAGCCCCGCTTTTGTGCAGGCAATGCCTCCCAGTTCAAATCGGTCACACGCGCTGATGGCGGAAGTTCTTTGAAGTAATGCTTGCCACAGGGTGTTGACGCCTTCGCCAAACGGCGTGACAGCCCCGAGTCCGGTAATCGCTATGCGCGGTTTACTCATCATCATGTCGTGGATTGGCGAGTGTCTTGTAAATCAAATAAATGCTGAACACAATGATAAGGGTCCAGCAACTGGTCATCATCATCCACCCAGCGATAGTCATTATTTGTATTCCCATTCTGCAGGAAGTGCGTTAATAACGGTTTGGATCACTTCGTCAAGTGTCATAAACGTGCTGTCAATCTCAAGGGCTCCGTCTGCTTTGCGCAAGGGGGCATGCTTACGGGTCGAGTCGATGGTGTCACGAGCGAGCAAGGAGCGCTTGACGTCTTCCGTTGATTGATTCGCAATACCCTTCTCGACCTCTTCCTTGCGGCGACGCTCTGCGCGAGCCTCCGCGCTGGCCACGAGATAAAATCGGGCAGGGGAATCCGGGAAGACAGCGGTTGTGATATCGCGTCCTTCAACAATCAGGTTTCCGAAACGTCTCATATCGCGTAGCCATTCTGTTATGCGGTCGCGTACGGCTTTGACTGTTGCGACGGGGCTTGCATGCTGATTGATGACAGGTGTACGAATGGCGTTTCCGGGTTCGACGCCATTGACATAAAAAGCAATCTTGCCGGCGCAGGGTGAAAAATCGACATCAACTTTTTCCGCAAACGCTGCAACAGCATCCGGATTAGCCGTGTCAATGCCGTTCTCAAGGCATTGCCAAGTCATAATGCGATAGAGCGCACCCGAGTCCACATGTAAAAAGCCCAGTTGTTCTCCGACGCGCTTAGATACAGAAGATTTGCCCGCACCTGACGGCCCATCGATTGCGATAACACGAGTTGTCATCATATCCATCCTTTTTTTAAGATGTATGCACATTAACAAAGCCCCATAAATCTTGCGAGGAAAAAGTGCATGTAAAATGCGATCGCTGTTGACTTCAGGAATAATATAGTCTTAAATATGCGGATGTTCAAACGGAATATAATAAATCGTTATGAAAGTAAGTATCTGATTCCGCCGGATAGCGTACCAGAGATGCGCGTGTGGCTGGAGCCTTTTGTTGTCCGAGATCCTTATGGTAACGGGGGTGTGCCGGAGTATCGGATTACAACGCTTCAGATGGATACTCCTGATTTATCGTTTCATGGGGCTAAAGAGTGTGAGGCGCTCAATCGTTTCAAATTGCGCGTTAGGACGTATGGGGAGATCGGATCTTCATCGATATTTACTGAAATCAAGGCGAAGTATCGGCATTCTATTGTTAAGACGCGAACACAGATACCCTTTGATTCATGGAATGAGCGGTTGGTGCTTAATGAAGCGTTGCCGGATATTTTCACTTCCGAGCAGCAGGAAATTGATTTTCTGAATTTTCGTCGAATCATCTGGCAGTTGGGGGCGGTCCCCACGATGTTGGTGCGGTATATACGCGAATCGTATTTGGGAAAAGGGGAGGATTATTTTCGGATCACCTTTGACCGGAACTTGGAGTATCAGCCGTCATCATCCTGGATGGATTTTGGGAGGGGGGGCACGTGGTTTCCCATGGATTCATCTGAAACGCAAGGCGAAGCGTTTTCGTCTATTGTGCTGGAAATTAAGACGCTTGAACAGGTTCCGACCTGGGTGATTCATTTCATTGAAACGTTTAATTTGCAGAAGACAGGACATTGTAAGTATTCAACGGGTGTCTGGAAGGAAGGATGTTTTGATCATTCCATGCCGACGCGAACTGATTTAGCGAATTTTTTTAATTGGAGTATTTAGATGCAGACGGACTATTTGAATATGTTGTTAGGTACGACGGCACCCCTGTCGTTGACAAGCATTGTCGGTGCCATGCTGCTGAGTTTTTTGCTGTCCTTTATGTATGCTTCGGTCTATCAATGGACGTTTAGCGGGTTTTCCTATTCGAAATCATTTATTCAAGCCATGATACTTGGCTCCATGGTGACCTGTTTGTTGATTATGGCGGTGGGAGAGAGTTTGGCTCGAGGACTGGGCATTTTAGGGACATTGGCGATTATACGTTTCCGTACACCGATTCGTGATCCGCGTGATGCGATGTTTTTGTTCGCATGCTTGGGAACGGGTATTGCCTGCGGTTCGGGATTGCCTCTGGTGGCGATCGGCGGTACGGTCATGATCAATGCGGTTGCCATCTTTTTGCATTTTGCCCCATTTGCTTCACGGCGGGAATATGAAGGACTGCTTCGTTTTCTCTCCAGCAAGAGTGAAGAGGATAAGCAGCTTGTGGATGACATATTGGGAAAACATTGCGAATCTTTTTCGCTGATCGCCGTGCGCGATGTAGCGCAGGGAACTGCTGCTGAATTTTCATATCATATCCAATTAATAGATCCTGCGTATCAACGTGAGTTGTTGAATGCGCTTAGGGCAGTGAAGTCGATCTCGCAACCTGTATTGGTGATGCATCGAACGACCATTGAAGTTTAGTGTCCACTGGGATGCAAATGCGGTGTGATTGTTTTTTGGGAGAATAACGTTTTTATGACAAAAAGAAATGTAGCAATCCCTTTTCGGATTCGGATTGTTTTTTGGCTGAGGAGATGGGTCTATCTTTTTTGGTTGCTTTTGTTTCCTGTAGCATGGCTTTTGCAACCCGACAGTCAAGTTGAAAATTCTTTGCTGGGCTTGGTCTCAGCCGAAAGCGAAACAGTTGGACCGATTGAGACGGTTCGTATTCGAAAAATCAATGTCATCGTCGGACAAAAGGTAGAAGTCGGCGATACGTTGGTGGAAGTTGAAGGATTTGCTGAAGCGCAGGAGATGAATGACCAGTTGACCTATCGTCTTCGGTCCCTCGAATTCAAACTGAATATGGATCGTGACGCGCAGGAAAAACAGGTTATTGCTTTTCGCTTGCATTCGGCGTTGGATGATAGCCGTGTATCGCTGGAAGAGACGCGGTTGAATCAACAGCGTGATCAGGCTACGCATGACTCCTTGAAGACGGAAGTGGACGGCTTGCGACCCTTGGTTGAAAAGCGGTTGGTGTCGGAATTGGAGTTGATACGGATTCGTCCCCAACTGAAGGCACTCGAACAAACATTAGCCTGTTATCCTACCTTGCTGAAGGCTCAGCAGGACCGCTATGACCTCGCTCTTAAAGCATGGGAAGGCTGGCTGGCGCAAGGAGGCTCAGCATCCTCCAATACGCAATGGTCTGCAGAACAGCGGCAGACGCTTCAGGGGTTGGCGCAACACGTGACCTCTTCAGATAAGGGACAAATCGCTTATTTGAAGTCTAAATCCAAAGGTATTGTTTCTCGCATACAGTATAAACCGGGTGATGTTGTGAGTGCCGGTGTTCCGGTTTTGCGAATTATGCGGCCAGACCAGACGGAGATCACCGGTTTGCTGCGGCCTCATCAGGCCGCCTTGATTCACGAGGGGCTTCGTTTAACGGTCATCGCGCCATTTAGGGAAATACCGCGCCGCTACCATGCGCGTGTTGTCCGGCTGGAACCCGAGTTGCTCGACTTGATGGATCCCTTTTCAACGCCATCGAGTGTTCGCTTCCCGACGCGTGGACGCAGGTTTTATCTAGCGATTGAAGATGCTACGCACGATCTGATCCCAGGTGAAAGCGTCTTATTGAATTTTCCAGCGTTAACCTTTACTGAAAGATGCCGTCACGCTTACCGTCAATTCGAAGCCCGCATCAATAGAATGAAACAATGAATAAAAGCGTTTTTATTATAGGTGCAGGGTGTTGTGCAGGGCTGTGTTGTTGCCTTTTCGCAGAAGAATCACGACTAGCAGAATCCCTTTCGTCTGTGCAGACGAATGCGGTGGTGACGTGGCAGGGTGTCATTCGTGAGGCCTTGTCGTCCAATGTTAATTATGTCGCACTGCTGCAGGATGCGCGCGCGGAATATTTTCGTGTCCGAGCAAAGGCGGACTGGCAGAATCCGCAACTGCTGTTGAACGCGAATATGCCTCAATCTCGTCCGCTTCAGCAATCTGAGGAAGACCGGCAATATGGATTACGGATGCGTTTTTATATTCCAAATCCATTTGTCAACGAGCATATTCAGTCTGTAGCTATCGCATCCCGCCGGACTCTGGAGGCTGAAGCTCGGATTCAACGGTCGGAAGCAGCTTTGGTTGTGTACCAGCTTTGTTCGGAACTTCAAATGGCGCAGGCGTTACTGGATATTCATCGGCGGCGGGCTGAACAATTAAAGGTCTATGAACAATTTTTACGTGAACGTCTGCAAAATCACTTAATTTCCGAGGTGGAATTTCAAGCGCATCAGATTCAGGTGATGCGTCATGAGATGACAGTTGAACGGTTAAAACAATCCATACAAACGGCACGGCGCACACTCTCGATCCTGGCACGAATCCCATCTGACACCATTCTCTTGCCTCCGCTTTCACGCGAACTGGCCATGGCCGCGTCGGGAATAACGCAAAGGACGCCCATTCTTACGATGTCCGCGGAATACAGGGCGGCCGTTGAAGCCTCAAAAAAAACATCTGCTGCGTACAAAGCCGCACAGGCAGAAAACATTCCATGGTTTGATTATGTGGATACAGGCTACAGCTTTCGTGATGCGCAAGATGACGGACAATGGCAATTGCGCGTCGCGTTTATTCTTCCGGTGTTTTCAAGTTCCATGGAACGGTCTGCGAAGGCCGCGCATGCAGCAGCAAAACTCCGTGAAGTGGATGTTGAAAAGCAGCTAAGGGCTCGTTATCACGTCTTGCAACAAGAACTCTGTGATGCGTGGGCTACTGTAGACCGCCTGCCTAAAATTCCTGTACTTGTTAAGGATGAAGCAATCGATTTGGAACGGTATTACAAAATATGCGAAGATTGCTTCGCCTTGGAAGAGCAACAGCTCGAACTGCTCTATCGACCGCTTGTCGTTTGCGGAGAACTATTTCAAGTCCTCAATGTCTGGGAAAGCGTCAAGGAGAATTAAATCACCTTGCATGCCTCTTTTTCCGCTCATAAATTCGTGTCCCTTATTCGTCAGTTTATCTGTCGTCGTGTGTTGCCGGGGTCTCTGTGGGGGTCATCTTCTGAAGACGGATTGTTGCGTCTTCCAGCGGTTTGAGTGACACGTCTTCCCCAGAAAAGGTCTCGTAATATCCGAATGGATTGTCGAGATCCCTAATGAGCAACAGAAGATAGACCATCAGATAGGAAATCACACCTACGAAGAACAGGGATTCGTAAAAAGGCTCAATCTTAGCCAAAATAAGACCTATGCACAGAAGTACCGTAACAAGATCGGCAAGCAGATAACCCGATGAAACGAAGGAGGTCTCTCGGATGGTGTGGATACGTATAAGCATGCGCCTAAGATTGCCTTGTTCCTGCTTTAAGCGAGCCACTAGCGTCGCCTGCGTCCACTTCTCAAACAGGGCAAACTGAGGGGTCAGTTCATTGATGTGTTCTAGCAGGTCACTCGTGCGGTGTTTCTTGTGAAACCAACTCTGAATGTCCAGCCCCAATTGCGACAGAAGGGCAAGACACGATGCCACCTGGGCATCAGGGTTTGCCAATTTGATTCCGCGTACCTCTTGAGCCAGATTCTCCAACCCGGCACCCAATTCGCCTGGATACCGTTCGCTTTCCTTGAAATCGGACAGGACACCGTTCAATAGGAACCCCATCAAAAAAACATTAGCAGCAATGATCCCTGAAAAGAGTGGGTTGATGGAAATGATCTCCCATCCGCAAAAATGCACAATAAGTTTGATGCTCACGATTGCAGCAACGATGGCGCTTGCCTGTAATAAAAGACGGTACCGACTCTTGATGATCATGTGGTTTCTTTTCGTTATTGGTTGAATCTCGAGGTCTGTCCACGAGATATCAGATTTGTTAATAAAAAGACGTTCAATCGATCATCCAGTGACCGACCAGTAAAAAGATCAGAAACAAGCCCGACGACAACGGGTGAGTATGGATTTGATACGCCACCTTTCGTATGTGTCCAGGAGTTCCCTTAAGCTTAATCAGAAAACCGGTTACAACCAGTACAGTCATGATGCCGATGGACCACTCTGGCAGAGTACCGGAGGCGCAACGAGAGAGTCCCAAATGAATGAATGCCAGTAAAGCCCCTAAGAGATTTAACCAAAAATGGAATGGCATCAAAGACTTCTTCAGTTTCTGGGTGAACCCCATCAGGTACGCTTTCACGACTGGCTTTAACGATGCGTAACGTGCCACTCTTCCGATCAGCAGACTCAGCAGGGCAGGCAGGTTCGCAACCGCAAGCAGCCAAGCGGCGGACATTCCAGTGATATCATCTCCTTTGTCAAGTGCCTCCTCCTCGCAATCCAGAGCGGCCTTTTTCGACGGATACTCGCAGTCCCGACAAGGACTATCCTCGCCTACGGACTCTCGCCCGCAAGCCATCAAGCAGGTGCCCGACACAAGAAGCACCATGAGCGGTTGCGCCCCTAAAAATAATCGATT